>Ga0065711_1033314_pt1 | contig 25728 bp, 10 predicted proteins | sample Hoacrofraction12_FD_59098 | JGI IMG/M metagenome (GOLD analysis project Ga0065711, IMG submission 59098) | Hoatzin crop microbial communities from Cojedes, Venezuela - Epithelial fraction 12 v2 (version 2) | ecosystem: Host-associated > Birds > Digestive system > Esophagus > Crop | place...
GCAAGGTTTCGAAAACCTGTTGGCTCAGGGGGCCAGATGAGCTGCTTATCAGTTCTAGAGAACCATTTCTTCCCACTTTATCATCACGGAGCAGGGCCACGGAGTCTCCACTCTGTTCCATCCTCTATGGTACATTGCAGGGAGTTGCTGTGTTAGCGATTCCTCGCATGCCTGCTGCAGCTGTGTCGCATCCTCAGAGCTCCTTTTGATTTCATGCTTTTTCTCAATGGGTGAACACAGCTACGTTTTTCATATAAACCTTAATTTTCAGATGTAAAACCTTAATTTTACTAATAATTCTACAATCCCTTTGGAAATAGTGTGAAGTCTGTATTTATTGAGGGTAAGCAACATGTAGACAAGTAACTAACAAAAGACAAATTTTTCTCTCACAGAGAAATAATTCAAGAAGGAATAAAAAAATGTTACTATCTTTTATTTTGTGAATCAGGACTTGAGAAATATTTAAACCAAAATCACAAAAGTGAGCATTAATTTACTCCTTTTAAAAAGAAATATAATGAGGTTTTTTGGGATGATCTATTTTTTTTCTTTCAGTTCATGAGTTAAAAGACATGCCATTACAGAAACACAGAATCTCAGAATGGCTGAGGTTTGAAGGCTCCTCTGGACACCATCTGGTCCAACCCCTCTGCTCAAGCAGGTTCACTTAGAGGCGGTTGTCCAAACAGTTTTTTAATATTTCCAAGGAGGGAGACTCCACAACTTCTCTGTTCAGCCTGTGCCAGTGCTCTGTCACCCTCACGGTAAAAAAAGAAGTGCTGCATGATGATCAGAGGGAACCTCCCATGTTTCAATTTGTGTCCATTGCCTCTTAGCCTACCACTGGACACCACTGAAAAGAGCCACATTCCAAATTCTTTGCACTTTCCCTTCAGATATTTGTACATATTGATGAGATCCCTCCCAAGAGTTCTGTCCTCCAGACTAAACAGTCCCAGCTCTCTCAGTCTTTCCTTAGAGCTGAGACGCTTCAGCCCCTTAATTATCTTAGTGGCCCTTTGTTGGACTTTCTCTGGTATGGCCATGTCAGTCTTGTACTGAGAAGCCCAGAACTGGACACAGGACTCCAGGTGTGGCATCATCAGTGTTGAATGGAGGGGAAGCATCACCTCCCTTGACCTGCTGGCAATACTTTGTCTAAGGCAACTCAGGATATCATATTCCTTCTTTGCCACAAGGACACATTGATGGCTCATGGTCAACTTGGCATTCTCCAGGATCCCTAGGTCCTTTTCTGTAAAGCTGCTTTCCAGCTGGTCAGCCCCTAGCAGGTACTGATGCCTGGGGTTGTTCCTCCCCATGTGCAGGATGTTGCACTTCCCCTTGTTGAACTGCATGAGGTTCCAGTCAGCCCATTTCTCCAGCCTGTTGAGGTCCCTCTGGATGGCAGCACAACCCTCTGGTGTATTAGGCAATCCTCCCATTTTTGTGTCTTCAGTATACATCGTGAGGTGAGGGCGCACTCTGCCCCATCAGCACTTACAAATAACAGTCATATCTACACAACTTGCTTCTATTCAACAGAGGATTTAGGTGTCTTGAGCAAGCACAGGAGTACTTATCAGTAAGTAGAGATGAATCCTATTATCACTAGAGATTTATTGAGTTTTTAATGACTTGAAGTTTCTTGTTAGCAATTGCTTGCTAGTAAGAAATTACATAATTCCTGTTGCTAGAAACTTTTAAAACCACACTGCGTAGAATACTACAAAGTGCACTGCGGGAATCAATCCTGAATTGGCAGAAAAACTGACATTCGAAAGGCTAATATACTTTTTCATCTCTAAATTCTACAATTTTCTGCTGTGGCCTTCATTGTTTCTGTGGTAAGCCTGTGACTGATCATTAATACTATGCTTTCATGAGTTTGACCAGTGAAGTTAGCTTTAATACTTCTCTGAATCTTCTCTTACCTTTAAATACATCACTATCTCTGTTCTGCAAGCTGTCTTCCCCTAGGAATTTCTGGTGACTTTCTAGGTTCCTTTAAAAAAGAAGAAGAAAAAAACATTCAGACAACAACCTCCCCCAAAATTAATCTCTTATTACTTTGTAAGACCTACATGGCCGTTCTACAGAACTGCCACTAGCCACTGGGTCCTCTTCAGGCTGAGAGAACCGAGGGAAAACACTGACTCTGAAAGCGGTCTCTGATTAAAATAAATTTCAATTAATAGCATTCTCTACATCCCCTATATATACTAATTAATAAATATATTCAAGCAATATTATTTTAACTAAGATCTTATCTTACCTGTCATACTACTTGAATTGATCCCACACATTGACAGCGAAGTGTAACAAATAATTCAGCTATTAATGTGGCCAAATACTGGTAAGTTAATGGAATAATCACTCTCACTCATTATTCAAAATTGCTCAGGGAATTCTCTGTGACTTGTTTTTAACTCTAAAGATTTCTTATGGCTAGTTCCTTAATACTTTTCCAATGTTCAGCAATCAGAATTTAAAATCAGCAAGTTAATCAGCACAATTATCACATGTTAAAACTAAAAAGGGTTATTACTGTAGTTTAGTAGCTTGAAGAAACAGTTTTTACAGCTTTCACTTTACACTAGTAGGAAAAATCAGTGCTCATGACCTGATTTTGTCCCAGTAAAGTGGACAGGAGTTTTGACAGTGAGTTCAAGGACAGCAGAATCATGTCCCCTCAAGATAGATATCAATAGTCAAGAGCCAAAGTAATGAATTAATACAAACTTAACAGTAAAGTTTACATCCTCACCTATAAGAAAATGGACCATATTATGGGTTTTATTCTTCTTATAACTACTTCCAGGAGAATGATGTGTCTTAATCCTGATATATCTTGTGCTAGATGTTGTGCGACGTGTACTCCAAATGCTCTTCAGTAGTCTAAACCAAAAATCAGGCAGTGCATTCTCTTCAACTTAGGTTGCAATCTAATTAGGGCAGGGGCAGATTTTTCTAGGGCTCATAGGTGCTAACAGAAAATCAATTAATAAATGCAGTCATAATTATGATTATTAAGTCCATCATGCAAATGAAGTCAAAACTGAGTATTTGGGGGGGGTCTGAATATAATAGGTATCTTGCTACTTTTTAATGCTCTAGCAAGTATATTATCATGAAATGATAAATGGTAATTTATTATTTGTACTGCTGTATGTCACCCATTAATCAATAGTTGTTTCCATCCTCCAATATATGAATAAGGATCTGAACAGTAGGTCAATAAAATCCTGTTCATAAATTAAAATAACCCATTGAAAGAGAGTATTATTTTGCATGCTTGTGTGCATGCTTGTATAGGCATGAAAGTAGCCCCATTCTAAATGGGACAGTGACTATGCATCATGCAACAGCGTCACACTGCAGCTATGGTGTGGAACCAGCAGGCTCTGCTAGGGAAGCCATCAGCTTCGTGCTTTACTCTGCAGATCCACAGAAACCCTCCATCTGTGTATATGTGTGGATATGTGCATACACACTCCCACCAAATCAGACATCCGACATTGCATGCATACTTTGTATGAGAAAAAGTAAGAGCTTGCCCTGGCTCCTCCTTCGTTTCCACAGGTAGTCACATAGGAATATATTTGTGCAAACTGTAGTGTCTTTCTTTCCGTATTTAAACTTGGAATATTTTGATAGCACATCCTAGAGTATACAAGAGATTGACGTAATACCCCTATTTCTAGCAATGAATCAATTCTTCAGTGTGATATGGGTAGCTATTAATTATGAAGTGCACCCATTTTACAAAATCTGTTTCGGACTTCATCTGGAATACTAATTAGTTATACAGAAGACATTATAGGCTTTATTTCTCTCCAACCTAAATACAGCTAGCCACTGTTATCCACTGTGATCATACTCCATTTATACTGTTTAATACTTATCTCTTCTGGAATTGTATTGTACACCCCTAAGGCTGATCAGCAGATCCGTAACCAGGGCTCCTGAGAGCACTGAAGGTCAGTGCCTGGTTGATACCTGAGCTTGAAACTGGGGCTAAGGAAGATGGACTTCAGAGTCAGGAACACATATGAGACAGATGATAAGACCCATGCCCTGCCAGAGAGACAAAAGAAAGCGTCATCATGCTCACCAGGCCAAACCCAGGGTTCAAGCCTAGATTAAATATACCACTTAAAAATATCGTGTGCAGATAATTTAATTATGCTACCTTCCAGGTACATTCAGTGTAATAATTGTCTGATTGATATAATATGTTCCTCATTTGAAATCTCAAGGCTGCTTATATTTCACAGTGATTTATCCGATAGCCATTAACAGCTGATATTTTAAGAAGACACTTGCTATTTGTTCTTCAATTTGCTATTTTCAAAGATATCATTCTCTGTTCAAAACAGGAGGGAAAATTTCAGCTTTTAGTGGTCAGCAAGAGATTTCCTAGTTATCATAATGGGATTTGATCACTGCCTAGGTGAGCAGGGTGTCCTTTGTCCGTTAACAGAAAAAAAAGTGTAATGTTTCCAACAGATTCACACCCACAGTAGATGAATGAAATAAACAAAGATTGTAATTGCTTCCATTGCTTCAGTTTGTATTTTGTACAAACCATCCATTCATATAAAAACACATTTTCATTCAGATAAAATACAGAATTGATATGTCTCATTTACCCATTTGTAACTTCTTAAGTGAAAGCTGAAGATAAAATGGAAATAAAAATATTCTACTTGCTGAGACCTGGCTGCTATAGTTCTTCAGGAAAATTGATATTTAAGATGAGAAAGACAGAAGTCAGCTATTAACAAGGTTAAGGAATTCCAGTCAGAAGCAACAGGGTCTGTCTAGTTAACAAGGAGTAGGAATACGACTTAGGATGCTTTTACGTAACACATATGACATGTCATAGATTAGAGTAAGTGTTAGCTTGTCTGCACTACATGATGTGACCACACACAAAAGGTCATTGTGGTGTTTTCTCTTTGTCACTCTCTCAAGAGTAAATAGGTTTCATGTGACGTGCAGAGAACTCCATAACCTTAACGTTATATGTGAAGCACAGGTTTCCACATAATTTCTGTGCATTGGTGAATAAAATTCATTGAATTACATCTCATCCTACGAAAGGGAAAGCACAGTTTTGTACAGAGATACCAAACAAATCAATACTCTAATTTATATGGAAGATGTTTTAGAGGTGTCATCCTTGAACACCTCCCCTTTGTTACACATTACTGAGAAATTTCTGACATACTGTGATTTGTCCTAAACAATTTTTCCAGCAGTTTTCATGGAAGAACTCTTTGGGTATGTAATTCTTTTCCCCATCTCGGTTTCCATTTTCTTATCTATTCTCTGCTTTCCAGCTTAACTTTTGCAGAGGTTGCATTTTACTAGTTCTGGGATCTGAATGTCTTTCTGTTCATTTATACATCTGGAATACATACAATTGCTCCCTCAGAGATCTACAGACAGGTTCTCAGATCATTTGTCCCTTGACTAGTTGTTAAGACTATCTAAATTCCAGTATGTTCTTATTTTAGGTTTTCAGCTAAGTCTATGTCATAAGGTTATAAAGAATCACTGAATGAGCTAAAATTCAATGTCCCAGTTCTTCACTTCATAGGATCTGCACGCAGTTAAATTTTGAAGACTTGTTTCATTGGGTGCCTATCAAGAAGGCATTTAAATTCCATAATGAGACTATCAAAATCTTTGTGAAAACAGAGACCTATTAGTTCTTTCCCCTTCTTCCAGTGAGGTATTAGGTCAAAATTAAGCACCTCTGGCTAAGACTGACATTCCCTTCTCTGCTTCGTTTCAGATGCTTTTACCTTCTAAGGACATATCTGGCAGCCATTTCACAACCTATGGGCATGAATGTGAAATATTCATTGATCAATTTTCAGTCCAAATAGGACAGGTTATCAGAAGCTTGTGAAGCTTATCAGAAGCTTACATTATGCCCTAAACATTAAAAGCCTTTCAGGGAATGATCTTTCAAACACTTAATTGTGTGATCAAGTTTAATGGAGTTACTCACGTGCTTGAAATTCAGTATCTACTTCAGTATCATGCTGAACTAGATCCTAACTCTTCTTTATTACCAACAATTACTGAAGTTCCATTTTTTTCTTTTAATTTTACTTGGCCTGTCAGACAAACTTATCCATAAACCCCATCTGTTATTGTCATTCATATATACAATAATCCTCAGCTGACATCACCGGAGCCTGAAGTAGATAATAAATAAAGAAGCTTATAACTTCCAAGGATAAAACAAGACAGTTAGCTACACCAATGATTGTGGTTTTGAAACATTTTAAGTGTTTTTAGAATATAGCAAATGTAAAGAGAGTAAGAAAATAACAGCAAATGAACACTGCCTTAGAGTTACCTCTCAAGCTATCAGATAAATGTCTGACATCATGAAACATGCAATAACCCTGCAAAAGAGTTCTGTGATTAAGATACAATGTCTGATGACAACATTCTCTATATTTGAGCAAATCTCATACGGAACATTAATTTGTACAAAGCCATGACCCTGCAAATCTGTGTAAGTAATCAATTTCTATTAAATTTCTGGGTGTTTATGAGGATGGAAGGCACCTGAATTTTGAAGGAGGCACTCAGTGTCTTTCAGACCGTCTCATAATAGCCCATCATAGAAAATCACATTTCTGAAAAATCAATGGGACTTTAAATTCCTCTCCGTATTTTGCAAAAAGTCAGGGATGACATTTAACGATAGCTTTTGTCAGATTCAAGCCATTTTACCTTTATACCCTCCCACTTTGTACTTCATCTCTCCAGGCTTTTCTAAAATTTAATAGACTGATACCTTCCAAAACATATAAATTCATACCTGCCAAAAATTCATGGAGTCACATTGCTGCCTCTTTTCACACTCCATCTGCTGCATTTGTTACTTCTGACCACACTTCTTGCCATGCCACCTCCCACTTGAGCCCATTTGCCTGTAAATTGGAAAATGTTTATAACTGGGCTCACCTCAGAAATTAGGAGTGATTCTTGCCTGCTTTCCTGTTCTACCTCTGCCTACGTTTCTGCCATTAGATGAGAGGTGCATTGTCATCAGCATACTTTCTTCTCCAGTATAGAGTAAGATCTTAATCATGTTGTTACACTAGATCTTCTGCTGAGTTAAGTGATGGCTCATCAATAAACACACAGAGACTCAAAAACAGGAAACCAGCCAGATTCCCAGGCAGCTGAGGATAGCACTCATACCTAACTCATTCCTCCTCTTAACTGAAGTATTCCCGGATCCGCAAGCAAAGAATCTGATTCCTGATTCCACAATGCACCGTTCAAATTGATCCAAGTTTTGCAGTGAGGGTAGTTTTTCCACTATTTTTAATATTACTCTATTAAAGTGATACCAGTAAAACCACACAATATTCAGTGTAGTATATTCAAATAGTTACCATGGCAATACTCATTAGATGTTCTATGCCAAAACAAAATGCTTTAGGTTACTTTGAAAATGAGAAAAAAGCTTGAAATTGTTCAGTTTTGTCCTAATTCTGTCACTGAAAGTATGACAAAAAATAGGCAGAGCTTTGATTTTTTTTTTTTTCAGTCAACTTTTTATAGCAGTGTTTTCCCAAAACAAGATGCTTTGTTTATGCCTCACATCGAAAAGAGATGGAAGGGAATGAGGATATATCATTAGGGACACGGAAGTAGAAGTCAAAATAGCATTAAAAAGAGGGCAGAAGAAGAAGAAAGAGCACAGCGGTAATTTAGAGAAAAGAAGTATTTTATTTCACGGTGACGTATAGAAAACAGAATATCCTCTGTAAAGGCAAGATATCCTTTGACTTACGTTTATGAAAGAGGAATTCAAATGGAAACAGGCTCAAGGAAGCACCATCACAAGGATTATGAGAATGAAGGAATTTTAAGAACACTTAACATATCTTATGAAACTGGTTAAAACACTTTCACCTGCTTAGCCTAGCAAAGCAACTATTGAAAAGGGATATGATAAGCCTTTATAAATACATTAAGAGGGATATCTGAGCGGGAGGAGAATTATCTGAATTAAAGGATAATAAATAGTACAGAGACAAAAACAACTGTCCATAAATTGACCAGGAATATGATTGCACAGAAAACTAGAAGATTTCTTGTCATGTGCAGGGCTGATTACTTTGACCTTTTCCGATGGGAAAATTAGTATGTTTAAAGCTGAGTGCAGAAGGGCAGAGATCCCCCACCTCATTAACAGCTGCACTGAACCTGTGTTTTCCTCTGACACAGGATGCTGGTTTAGCAGCCACGCAGCCTCACAAGCACCCTTCATCCTTTGCATCATTTTGATGGGAGGTGAGTCTGTTTCTGTCCATCACAGATCTGCGAGGTTTTGAAAGGTGTCGCCTGACGGGTGGGAGCTCTAGCAGGGAGTCAAACCAGCTTTAGGAAAGGCCTGTTTAAGGAAATCTATGGAGGCCCTGCTAAGCTGCATGTGTTTTTCTAATAATATCTGTAGCGTGAAGGTGCTTGGTTAATGATTGCCACCGGCATTGTTCTGTGAGACAGCAAAAATCCCAGGTGATCCTAAATCTGACCTTATCAGACTAAACTCTTGTGTGATTCTGAATCTGATCTCCCACAGCATCAGAGGTCAGAGCAAATGCTGGCTGATGGTGGGGATATTTCCTAGTTGGGGGGAGTCAGATGGATCCTTCCCAAGCCTAGGGAAAACTCAAGGCTTCCCAGCTGTGCCTGAATGAGCAGGGCCAGGAGCTTTTCTTTCACCGGTCAAAAAAACAGCTCAGGACACTTCTTCCATCATGAACAGGAAGCATCACCCCCTATAGGAATACCTTCAGCTGTTCCCATACATTGCCTGGAGACGCATAGTTGGCATGGGCCAAAGCCAGGACAGGGATAGTGTGAGCAGTCAGAGAATATGTGTGACCAAGCACGCGCCCTTGAGCCACACAGCTGCCACCTACAGGCTTAGATTGAGAGGACAGGATTTTCCCTGCGCCTTGCAACCCACTGCAGCTCTACAGCAACCCTGTCCTGTTTGTCCCCATAATGGAAAGCAGTGCACAATTCTAATGATAATGCACTCAGGTGAATAAAATCCAGCTGACACCACTTAGTTATATTGTTTCTGAAGTGCCAGCAAGACTAAAGAACTAGTAAAAATTATTTGTAACACTAGCAGGCATGTTTACGAACGCAGAGGGGGAACAGATTTGCTGAGTATGGAGGCGCTGTCGTATTTTAGAGCACAGCTTCTCGTGTAGTGTCCATATCTGCTAAATTTAGCACTGACAACATTGTCCATCATCAGTTTAGCAAGTACTGTATGAGTGAGACCAGCACAGGCAATTTTTCTACAAGAGGCAATATTTAATGCAGTGTTGGGTGAATAATACTTTTTGTAAGCTATTCTCAGAACAGGACAATGTTTCTTATTTACAAATAACACTGCCGGTCACTGCTTTAATCTACACCTTTCATTCATTATGGATAGGCTGGAGCATATGGCCATAGATCTCTCAGTCTGGGGATCCATTAATCTGTGGTGAGCTGAGAGGTGATTTATCTATGGGATAGAGGAGTCTCCTGGGCTCCCGGAGAGTGACACTACCACTGACTTCCTCACAGTTACTCACCCACAGTTATTCCCCCACAGCTGCCCACAGCCAAGCCCGCACCTCTCCAGCCAACAGTGTAACCTCCAGCCACAAGGCTGTAACGCTCAATTCCAGTCTGGCTGAAATTGGTTGTGTGGCAGAGAAATAAATCCCAGGCTCCATCTCAAACCTCAGCAGCAGCAGCCTGCACAGACAGGACACACATGCAGAAGCTCATGCCACAGGTGTTTTGTACCATAAGATGCCAGACTGCTGTTCCCTGGGCTGCTGCTACTGTTGAGGTGCAGGACAAATGTCCCTTGGTGTCGTACTCCCTCAGTGTCCCCAGGCTGCCATGGCCCCACGGCAGTGGCACAGCTCCAGAGCAGCTGGTTCCACCAGCACTGCCCTCAGGGCTTCCTGAAGATCGGTAGGGCCCAAACCAATTCTCTCTTTTTTCATTTAATGCGTGAAAGCCAAGCAGCCACCTTCTCAGCCCCCCTAAAATTCCTACCACGGTTCTTGATGGAGAAAATTCTGTGCATGGGTTGGTCTAGATATACATAACCAAGCAGGATGGACAGGATTTTCTTGCCCAAAAGTACATAGACAATGAATTTTTTTGGCAATTTGTGGCTATGTCAATTAACCTTCCTGTCATCTGCGGCTGGAGTTGAATGAACTGCCATCCCAATCTCCAAGCCCTGGGTTATAGCCAGTCGTGCCAGAAGCTTCTTTTATTTAAAACAGGGACTAAGCGTTGTCCCATAATGCAGCAGTTAGTTGTTTGGCTGAGTGTCAGAATCAGCCGTTTATATAACAGCTTAATTTGCAGCCACCTCCTGATTTTACTTTAGTTGTCCTGCAGCGCCTGAACTGTAATGAAAATAACAGTGGATAGCTGTCATGGAAAGGTTTGCAACACACTACAGATTTAATCAACGGAAGGAAATTTTTCATTTGCCATTAAGATAAATATGCCTTCAGCTCTGATTGTATGCAACTGTTTACCTGCAGCTCATAAAAACTACCTCCAGCCTGAGAATTAAAGATTGCACTGCATCGTTACAGATCCAATTTTTCCTGAGGCTTAAGGCCAGAGTTCATGTTGACTGTCCCACGAGCTCTGACTGTTCCGCACTGCCTGAAAATCAGATCCTTCGGTTACAGCAAACCAGGGCATACAATTTAAGTAAACTCCAGTAGGGAAATCAGGTGGCTGTGCACTTCTGCTCTCTTGTGGTCTAAAACAGTGTGTCCTAGGAGAGCGCTGTGAAGCCACCAAAGTCAGGTTCATATGGAGAAGGCTCTTTGCAAGGGTCTGATGGGTAGTAGACCTCTTTAGCAAAGGGTGCCATATATGGGGCTGTATTAGGCTGTCAAACAGACACTAAAAACCCTTTCTTCTGGGGACAGGAGGCAGGAGGAACACAGAGTGAGGCACAGGAGGGGAGGCCAGTGCTGGGGGGGCAGGCCCTCTCCAGTGCTCCCTCCCATAACAGCAGGCAGAGAGCAGAGCACCCTGCGGTCTGGAGGAGCAGGAAAGGGGGTGGGCAACCCATCATCCCAAACAAGCAGCAGCAGCAAACTGATCTTCTTAGGAGGTTTTCCAACAGCAGACTCTGCAAAACTGCCTCCAACACTGCTCTGCCTTGGGCCCTAGACAGGGCAGACACTGAAGCACAGCCTGATTCATAACCTCCCCTGTGCATATATTTGTGTAACTGCTGCAATGAATTCAATATCCAGTTTTTTGCAGGAAACAGATGTGATTGCTGTGTATAAATTAATACACACAATTGACTACTGAATTGCTTTGAGCCATGGAGGATACATTTAGTGGTACAGCCTGGAAGGAGGTAGACAGCAGGAGAGTGAATTATCTTTTTGTACCCTATGTTCTCAGAAAGATAAGTGAGATAAGGGAGGTGAAACAGGGCATGTGAAGCTCCTGAGTGGAGTTATAATGGGAACTAAAGAGCTTAGATAAATCTGTAGCAAAGAGGTAACGCTGTAATGGACTGTTGTATTTTAGGTTGTGTTCTGCCTTTAAACGGGACCATTTATTTAAGGAAGGACTATAAGATATTAGGACTAAATATAAATGAAAGGAAAAACAGGGAATTTGTTACTAAGAGGAATAAGATATAACCAAGTGGACTTTACTTCTACACATTCAGCCAGCTACAGCCTCCAGATAACCACAGAAAGGCTGCAGAACAAGCATTTGCAAAATGAAAAAGACAGTCACCGTAGCCCCAGAGGAGAAAAACTGTATTTGTGAAATGGACTTCAGCTTTAAATTTACATTTAATGAGTTTGTAAGCACCTGAGACTATTGGGCAGGAGACTGCAGGACAATGCAAAATATGGAAGCAAGGAGACGCAGGCAGTTAAAATTCCCCAAGTGGCAAAACAAGACCAGGAAACTCATCAATCTGTGGATTGCAGATTTTCTTTTTAAAGAGATTTCTTTTCAATTTATATTGTGTGCTACTGTAAGTTTCTGAATCCTCATCCATTCACCTTCCAGTTTGTCTGTTTCTTAACTCATGGCTAACTCAGGGGAGAAAACAAAATACGTTGACTACCCAGACACATAGCAGCTTGTGCTCACTACATGTCAGCAACAAGCAACTAGAGCAAAAGAGAGCATGTCTGGAAATCTAGGTTTCTGCCTTGCTTTGGACCACTCACAGAGGAGCCAGCATTACTCCCTGAAGCTTGTTGCTACGTGAGCCTCCACCCACCTACTCCAAAAGCAGAGGGGAAGCAGGAATGGAACTATGGCTCCTTGTGTCTCTATCTTACAGCACCAGCCACAGGTTCTCTGCAGTTGGTGCCCACGAGTCTTGCCTTGCTTGGTCCGTGCCTGAGGTTACGACCTAAACACAAGACATATGTTAGATTATCCAGGTCTTGTTAAGTACTTTAGGTTGTAATCAGAATCTTAAATAAGAAGATAGAAAACTAGCAAAGATGATGTATCTGCTGCATTAAAAGCCACATAAACTTAGACCTAGATTCATCCTAGCTAAATATCAGCATTAACTGAGGATCTTCCCCAGTCCATAGGCTGGGAAGAGCGAGGCATCTCCAAGAACCATCAGCCACCTGAGCGCTGATACTTCGGTGTCTGTGCAGACACCTGTGGAAACTGAGCCATCACAGGTCAGAACTAGTTTCTGCTGACACTTACATTCAATGAATGCTGAGCACTGCTAAATGTAAAGTCTTGGCCCCAAGGTGACAGACACTTTCTCACCTTCTTTCTTCACTAAAAAATAATAGTTTAAAAGCAGAGGTCCAAAAGATTCATTAGTAACAAGAGCTAAGGATTTCTGAGCACACAATAGCAGAACTATCTCAGTGAGGTCTCAGTGGCTGGCTGCATGCTTCAGACCATGTTCCTGGTGATGACTTTGGGATTGCAGGAGCAGAAGCAGAAACTCTCAAAAGAAGGAGAAAGACAGTATTTGCCTTGGAAAGTAATAAAATCATTTTGATGAGCCAAGCAGCAAGTTAACCCTGTCAAACCCACGTATCCATCATGTTAGCACACACATCATAAGGGAGACTGGTCCAAAGGTGCTACTGTTTAAAGAAAAAGAGAATGGCGACATACGTAAGTGAAGTGGGTTTATTCCATTTTAAACACATAAAAATGTAAAAATATTTTAAGGGTAAGCCTGAAAGAAGAAGAAACTCCTGGGTTTCAACAACAGACCCATTCTTGAACAGATGCATTAAAATAATAAAAAGCCTCCATTGCATCAAAAGTACACAAAAGTTCTTGATTTTTGTATAGTAACTGACTGGACTCCCTCCTGTCTCCAAAAAGCAACTGTCAGCATTAAAAAAAAACCTTAAGAGAAACCCAACAACTTATTCCCCAAAGAGGCCCCATCCCTGGAAACATTCAAGACCAGGCTGGACAGGGCTCTGAGCAACCTGGTCTAGTTAGCGGTATCCCTGCTCGCTGTGGGGAGGTTGGACTAGATGACCTCTAGGGGTCCCTTCCGACCCAAAACTTTCTATGATTCTATGATTCTATAGATTACTCACACTTCATGGATTTGCCAAAAAGGAGTCTGGGCATTTTCAATTAGCAAATATGATAAGGCTCATTCTAAACAAGAAAGAACACATCTCATTATTGAATCCATTACACGGATGAGCATGGTTTGCAGAAAATGCTAATCTGACTAATGCTTTGTTGTGTATCAATATCTCTGCCATATGGTGAGGGTTGAAGATGAATTGTTGTTCCTGTTTTGTTAACAAAAGAGACGTGGTTGAACTATGACAAGACTTCAGCAGCACAGTGAAAATAGTACACAATGTAAAGTCATCTGTCTGTGTTGACTGCAGTGATAATTTCCTTAATCTCAAAAGAACATAGCTGGTATCACACTTAGAGCAGAAAGAACAATTATGCCCAGAGGTACAAACTTATGCTGAAATGATTTAACCAAACATCTTTAAAGATTATGCTGAAATTTCAAAGAATTCTATAAAAGCAGATGCCAGCGTATTTGCCATGATGATACCTGCACGAATATAGCACATCACTTAAACTCAATCATTGATATGCACTTTGATGTTTCATAACTGCCTCTGTACTCAAAAACCAAGCTTGTTTTAACATAAATCCTGACTTGCTGACTTTGATACCCATATGTTTAAATAAAAGAGACTGACAATCACCAAAAAATGTTTAAAATATTTTATGAAATTACAGGGGTATAATGAGAGTACTCAGAGATGTTAACTTTAGATTCAGTAGACTGCTTCATTCCATCAATTTCAGAAAGAACCTTATGAGACTAAATAAAGGTGGGAGGGAAGGGAGTGTTACCCATTTGCCCAGTAGTTCCCTGTTACAAACATAGATACCTATAGAGAAGGTAGACTTAGAATTCTCATTCAATTTTCAAAGTCTGGGGAAAAAAAGACTTTTAAAAAGATTGGGGTGAGGGAGGTAAAATCAGCCATGGAAAACCTAAGGAATGCCAGAACTAAAATTATTTCGGCCACAATACTTTCTCCCCTTTACATCTGCATACTATGACAGATTTTTTTAATTACATAGTCACCAACCACATTGCTTTAGGATCTCTGCCTCTCCCGTTGCACAGGTAGTACTATTTCCAAGGAGAGAATCATAGGAAAAAGAATGTAGTTCTTCTGTATTTAAGATGTACTCATCTGCTGTCTATGAATAACATGGGAAAACAGACCATCTTTACCTCTCTTCTCATCTGTCCTTAGCTGGAAAACATCTCGTAATTCAATTGAGCACTTTTAATGCAGAACAAACATGGCATATTCAAGCCACAAAATTCAGGAATTTTTTACCTATCTTATGTACAGAGTGGATCAAAATATCATGAGGTTACACCGTGGCATGAGGTCACCAGCAGAGATCAGACACCCTGATAGCTCTTTGACATGAGTAGCAGTTTCACAGCATCACTTAGCTTGCTTATTTTGGGAAGGAAGAAGTGAAGTCCTGGAAAAAGGACTTGTCCTGCACAAAGGAAAAGATGCCGTTGCTGCTGGGGTAAGCACTGAGAAACAGCAGAGGCATAGGGAACCTTATGAGATGGATTTCTGTTACCACCAATGCAGATGTTTGAATATAGAGATTTACAGGCTCCATTTTATTTTATAAAAATACAAAATATTCCTGTTTTTACAGAAAACATGATGAAAAAATTGTGTAGGAAGTATTTTTTATATAACTCGTTCTGCTCTATAACTAAGCACAGTTTTTCTGACAGGTTGTTCACTGATAGGTATGACATGTTATATTTTTATATGGCGGCCTTCTTATATCTCGAAACACTTCAAGGGAAGGCTGTTCACTTCAGAGATTTGCCCATTTTGAGCTGACAGAGAAAGAAAAAAAAAAGGACTGTCCAGCCCACATCTTTGCTATTTAAACTGTTTTTAAGAAATCTTTTTAACTGCTAAAAATATGCTGAATGAAGGTGGACAAAATAGTAGGCCAGATTAACTTTGCCTTTGTATTTCATAGAACAGGTATTTTGCTGGAAATCACTCACTACACTCTCATTGGCCGAAATATGTCCAAAAGTGGTTTCTCAAAACTGTTTCTTAATTGCTGTATTAGAGCAATCGCGTGCAATTGTCTAAAGTGAAAGTGTCATCTATTATGGGTAAAACACATCACAAGCTTCAGAATACACTTGGAGGTACCCGAAGAATTATTTCCTTCCTACAGCTAGGACACGGGGTGAATTCTGATTGAGCACCGTATACCTGCCAAGCAGGCAGCTTTGTTCAATATCTAAACTTATTTTAATTATTCATGTCTTTTAAATCAGTAGAGACTCTAACAAGAAGTAGCACATGAAAACTGCAAAGGCTAAATAATAACTTCTGCACTCCTTAAATACTTGGTTGGGCAAAGAAGACCTATAACAGCTGCCTCCTGAGGGGAAAACTGCCCAACACCTTACATTTTCAATGAGCTGTCCTGTCTTCTTTTTAACAAAGATGGAACATTTTGCTCCAAAACCAATCAATAAAAGACAGCCTCGAGGAGGTACTATGTCTGCCCTCTGTCTAACATTTCACAGAACATTAAGACTCTCAGTGAGAATCTTTTACACAAGACACACGACACGATACAAGACACGACGACACGACACAAGACACGACTTTTACACAAGTTCACACGACAGAAGTACAGCAGTAGAAAACTATGTGGGAATTAGTTGTTCTTGTCTGTAAAGTAATCTCTTCCCATGGTGATTCGCAGAAATATGAATGAGTCTGAGATAAGAGTGGAGGGAACAGGCTAAAAACAGATTCGCCTCCGTGCTTTACTCTAGTTGAGCTTTGGCCTTCCTTTCAGCTGAGGCATTTTTGTGTACACATCCTTGTTAGAAAGACTATACAAACCCTGCCATGTGAGGTGGAATCACAGCAAAATAAAGTCATATTTCTGCAAGGGGAATAAATCCTGTACCAGACACTGACTCAGCTGGTTCCTGATATTTTCAATTTAATGATGCACCTTTCACATCTATTTGACAGAGGTGAATTGTTAGAAGACAAGTAGATATATTAGAAAATGAAGAGCTAAAACCAGAACCAATTCACCCCTGATAGCCTTCAAAGGCTCTAAACATGATGTCTATAGGAGAAGTTTGGTTTGGTATCATCTATCATGTACTCTTCACCAGTGTAATTTTCCATGTGCATCAGCTGTTCTATTAATTATTTACTCTCGGACATATAAATCCTTCTTAGCACTGCAGTAATAGTACTTCTGACATGAGTTAGAATTGAATTATACAGTTTATAAAACTCTAGCTGATGTTTCAAAACATGTGTTGCGCATCTGGTAAAATAACACACTTCAACACACACAGTTTAGTAGAATGTATGTATACAGAAATAATAAATCTGTCAGTGAAGGTGATAGATCCAATTCTCTCAATGGGTACATACAAACTCTGTTTGCTTTATGGACACTCTCCAAATCAAGAAATGCTGACATCATTATAACTGAATCTTATAGCACCGCGTGGATATATTGCTTTACCAAAGTGGGCATTTCACTGCATAAACGATGACCTAGCTGACTCAAAGGCTGCTATGTTAAAAATATTAATTTTGAAACTTCACTTCGATTAATAAATTACTGGACTGATTAATTTTAAATCACATACAATATTTTTTAAAAGTTAAATACCTTCTTTACCACCACTACTGTCATAAATTCAGTCACAAGCTCAGAATTTAGTGAAGAAACCCAAACATTTCCAAATAAACCATAATTCTCAATCACTAAATATCAGAAATAAATATAACAAAATTTTCTGATAGCTAGCGACTGATGCTTATGGGTTCCTCCAATAGTCATTTTTCATGCTTAAGAAAGAGAAAATCAGAGATAGATACAATACGGCTTTGGAATTGTATATTTGTCAGTGACTACAAACTCCTGGAACCACTGGTAGCAATCATCAGCTGTTGTTACAGATGCCCTGACAGCATTCATAAGGACCTCTACCAGCCATTCTGCAAGGAATAGGAGTGAGAATGACACTATCAAAACATTATTTGCAAACTTCTGCATAAACTCCAGAGGCTGCATTGTTGCTCTCAAACAAACATTAGCACACATGAGACTGAGCAAATGTTTCCAGAAATAATGGGATGAATTTTTCCCAGCAAATGTTTGCAAAAACTAATAAAACTTATTTGCGCACACCAAAGAATACTCACTCTTCTTTACTTATCACTTGCTCTTAGTAATCAAGGCTGTTCCATTTGCTCCTTAAAAAGTTTCAGGTGTTCAAATGAGAAACACAAACAGCACTGCATGACTTCAGTGCCCAGTCACAATAGGAATAGTAACACGGTGGCTACCAAGGGGAGCATTTTAGATGCGATCCATGGGAGGAAAGGTTTTTATCCAACACATCCAGATCATCAGCAAGAATGATGGCCAACTTCATCCTTACTTGGGGGGGCAGAGGGGTACATAGGCTGTACAGCCACGTAACCATGGTCATGTGGATTGATGCAGAAGAAAGTGCTATGCCACCTAATGCAAAGGCCTCTCCAGCTTCTCCCACCTTATATCTGTTCCTGATAGCAGATTTGTCTGCAAAACGGTGGAAAATTACCACAGATGCAGAAAAATCTTAAGGTGGTTATCTTCCATTGGACGCCAATGACAGCCTGAGGCCTTACACTCTTTTGTGTCTTTCAAAATGTTATTAGAAACACTTTCATTGAAGTATTATATCCATGCAAGGAGAGTAAAGTCAATTCTGCTTTTTGTGGTTAACAATTCATGCCCTGATTTCAGTCCCCTACATGTTACTTTAATAGTCCTTTTGCCATTTAGTTGCTCTTGAATAGCTCTTCAGAATTAAAGATTTATTCCCCTAAACACTATATGACTTTGGGCACACAAAAGAATAAATCTGGGATTAAAGTTTACATTTGATTTAGTACTTCCAGGCTCCTGAACATTTCAACCTAGTTGTAAGAGCATTTCTATGGCCAAATCAGCTTTTTATTTGTACAATTCATCTATCCTTTTGGCTTGCAAGTGAAGAACTGTAGATTACATAGGATTTGCAAAATATAATTTAATTATGCAAAATATAATCAAGAAATTATGTTTTCTTATATCTTGAAGTAATTCCCAAAAATCTCATTAAAATATTTTTAATTAGTGCTGGCAAAATTGCTCAAGCATCAAAGGAGATCATATTCTTCACCTCTAGTAGAAATGATAAAATTGTGTTGCAATTTATATGCACTACCACTTCTAGGGAAAATGTGGCTGTCTGGCACTGTCTAAAGAAAATGTTCCAAAATATTCAAAGAAAAAGTGTGCATTGAGTTGTACTGACACCGTACTGTACATGGCAGGATTAAAGAAATCATGCTTATTCCAGCAAAAACAGAACTCTCAGATGTCAAACGCCATGCCGGTCAGCTATGTTTTCTAGAGGGTACAGTGGTTTACAATCAATTGGGTGAGGCAAAGTGCTGCATTCTGTCTGATGGTGTGTTCTTGTCTATTCATTACACAATGATATTTGAAAGATGTATCTGATCACTGCCAGAAATGGAGGGAATGACTTGCTAAATCTCATCCATCCTGACAACAGTCAGAAACACGTGAGGGGAGAAACTGGGTGGACACAAAATCTTTTTATCTCTCTGTGGCAGCAAAACATGTACGGGTGTACCCATTCTTGGAAACAGTGGCATGCCCTAGTGACACGCACACACAAAAGGGTTTGAGCCTTTGCACTGCAATAGTCTTGTCCACACAGCCTCCCATCAGATGCACCACAGAGTAAACAGGTTACTCACGTTTTGCACTTCGCTGCACAACCTTCTGCCAGCTGTATGCTCCGTGCCTGCCACAGCACACTCCATGGAAATGGTTGCAGCTGCCACAGCCTCCAGCCACTTCTCTGAATGTCCTTCCAAATCACGCTACAGCCTTCTGCTTTCATGGCTGACAGCAAGTCAGGTGAAGCCCATCACCTGGGCCAGCATCTCAGGAACATCCTCTCACTCTGCCAGGAGAAATAGTGTAATTGTGCAGTGGCAGGTGGAGGGCTGGAGAGGTTGCACTGCCGGAAGACAAGAAGGAACAGGCAGAGAGGGAAATATGGGAAGGAGAATCAGAAATGGAGTTAGGGTATAATACAGTCAAGGCAAAAATGGGTCCACAGAGAGTCAAACACCATGTCCCTGGGGTTTGAAGATGAGGGTGAAGGGCCACAGAGGTTCCCCAGAATTGAGGAAGAGGATGGTATAAAGACAAGGAGTCTCCAAAGGAGGGAAACAAGGGGGGAGAGCAGTTGGAAAGGCATAGGAGAAAAATATGATGAAGCTGCCTTTGGTAGCTTCAGTGAGTTCAGTCAAAAGAAGTTATGAACTGTGCAGCTCACTGGTATTTAATATAAATTACTCTTAGGCCAAAATCACTAACAACTGCCGAGAGTCAGTGAGGAGGAACCAAAGTTTCCCAATCCCAGTGCATCGCTCCTGGCCTGAGCTGCTCCACTCCCTTCCATGCAGCATAGCAGAAAAGCACCAGCCATGGCTCAGCAGCTCCCAGTCTCGGTGCACTGGTATTAACACCAGACCTGTCCTGCTGTTTGTCCTTCTCCTGCCTAATGGAAACCAATCTGAAAAGTGAGTTTACGAACTGCGTACCAAAAGATCTCTGGCTCCCATTTTAAAAGAACTATCTTCTTCAGAGGGAGCACTTCAGTACTGCCAGTCACGGAAAAGGGCATGGATGTGCTCTTGCTACAGCCAGAAATCAGGAATGCAGCAAACATTAAGTAGATGCAGACAGATAAACATGCAAACACACATTCACACCTGAAGTAAATACCCAGCAAACATTCATCCTAATCCTGTGGCAAATTATCTGACCCACATTGCCTTCTGCCTTCCCTCAGCCTAGAATTGAAGGGGTAAGTAAAAGTTTGGAGGCACTGAGCTAAAAAGAAAATAAGAGATCAAGGTCTGGTGGATTACGGCTCCCCTATAGTTCCTTCAGTAATCCAAAAACGAGAATTCCCTCTTCCTTTTGAATTTACTTTCCCTGCTGTGGTGGAGAGAAAACCTACCCATCCCTGAGCAACAAAACACTTTCTAGAAGCTTCATTTTCTTTCCTTTCTATGCTTTGTTAAGACCCTGAGCATCAGTTCTGCCTCCTTTAGCTCAGCAGGCTCAGTCTTGTATTGTGAGTACCTCAATTAGCTATTAGTACATCTCTCACGTCAGCTGCATCTTTCAGATTAATCTTTGAAATATCTCTGATGCATAAAGGAAGTTGGGGAGTTGAGACAGAGGATTGAGGGTTGTTTGAATAACGGAAATCTGGTGCTTTCAGAGTTAACAGACATTCAAACCACAAGACATTCACAATGAATTATATTGTTTCTTATTAGGCATGAGAACTGTCCTGCTGAGGGATCTGACAGTGACCGTCCGCTTAAGTGTATACTGGCATTCTTACTGACTGGCTGCTGCTATGGCTTTTGCTATTATAATTAATGCTAATAACGATAATAATAACATTATCTGGAGCTAGGTAGAGCTCTTGATTAGTAGATCTCAAAATACTTTCCAGGAACCATTAAGTCCTCAGTTTGCCTTTGGAACAAATGGGACTAACTAAAGAGCCATTTCCTTTACAGTGTGCATCACTGTGTGACACCATAAGGTTGACAATGGCCTATATCCATGTGTGTGACCATAATTATGTTGTCTGAAGCACTGCCATAAACTAGGAATTTCAAAATCTCAAATACTTGTAAATAAGTTCCCTGCCAGAAAAATCATGAGGGAGATCAGCATATGAATTCTTTGGAGACACAATTTAGTCAGTGAAATGTTTCAGTCAGTTTTTTCATGTTATTTTTTTTCTCCCAACTTGCAAATGGAAACTTTCCATGATTACCAAACTACTCTCTTATCATGTGTTTCTGTTTAAAATGTTCAGCATATAATTAGCCGATGTCTCGTCCAAAGCCAGTGGCAGCTATGAGTTTGGGCATCTATACACCAGTCCTGACAGCCATGCTAGTACAGAGCGTCAACCACAGCATCAACGACAGTTGCTTGCACAGGGGCCAGCCCAGCGCAGAAGACAGATATCTTGATTCCCCCTAATATGGTCTGCCAAGGAAAGTAATTAGCTGAAGTATAAGGCCACCTAAATGCAGGTACGTGACTTCGAAGCTAGTGGAAACTTTCTTTTTTCAATGTCAGTTAGGAAGTTAAGCTACTCAAACAGTTTTGAAAGTCTTACCTTTTGCTCCTTTTATTATGGATAAGAGCAGGGGATAAGAGGCCATGAGAATGAGTTAGAAGACTGTTATTTGTATATATGCACTGTAAAATTATCTGCTGGAAGCATGTTGCCAAGCAGAATAGTAAGTTAAGTATTGTATTAAAATTTGCAGGATTATGCCTAGTATCTTTATTTCTCTTTTACAGTCCAGTAAAAAATTGTCTTTATTATATTATGGTCATATATCATAAGCAGTAATTACATTTTTAATTAACGATTGCAAAGTTTATTATACATTACAAGATTCACAACAGACTAGTAAAGCTGAAGAACCACCCTGTTGTGTGACTCATGTATTTCATCCTATAAAAACACATACTGAACATAGGGGTTATAAAATTTACCCTGGCAATAATATTGTAAAAATTAATGCAAAGGCTGCTAGCTCAGTCACTGCAAATGAAAAAGTCTTTCACAGGGAGGGCGTAACAATAATCTTTCAGTTATGCAGGCAAGCTGGACGTGGATGAGGTTGAGGTCTATAGCCAAGCATTCAAAGTGTCTTTTGCTTCCAGAAATGAATAATGTTTACACCCTACTCATTACAGCATTATCTTCAGCCTTGGCTGTAACAGTGCCTTGGAACATCTGATCTGATGAAGTCTGATCCGTGAGTCCATGAAGCAGTACAAGTGCACAGGTGAGTCTTGTGCAGACTCATCACAAGGCCCAGCAGCGACTTAACCCTCTGCCCTCCCATCAGTGGCAAACATTACTAAAAATTGTTGACAAAAGTTGTGGGAGAATTACAAAGGCACATAAGTGTTCCCTTTGCATACATTTCATGGACACACCAAGACAGCCAATGTACTTCTTTCTGCTTTATATTTTTTTAATTGCAAGACTGAGTGTTCCATAAACACGAACATTTGCCCCAAATCCCTATGACAAAATTGCCCCCTCAACACCTCCCTTGATTATGCAGAAGTGTCACATTAAATTGAACGGCAAAGAGTAAAAGTTTCATTGTAGGAAATAAATGTTGGAGAAGGTAGTAAATACATAATTTTTTCCTCGTGGACATGCTTGGGTTCTTGCTAACAATAGAGTTGCATACTGCATGTTATGTTTGGGGTCTTCTTAGACTAAACCAGCCAATTACTAGTAGTTCGTTCATTCTTTTAGCACTGTGGAAACCTTTAACTCTACTTGTGTGAATCACTCCCTTCTGTATGCTAAATACTGACAGCAGCTGCAGTTAGCAAATTTCATTGCTTCCCCATCGCTCCTGAAGTGTAGGAAAGCGCTGTGTACGTGCAGGCTGACAAATGTTTACAGGCCTCATTTTCTTTTATCAGCCAAGGCCAGTTAATCCCTGGAGAAGAGGAGGAGCAATTTTAGTGTGATTTTAGTTTGCTGTTCTCAGCCCCCAGTATGATTTTATTTAATTCTCCTCCATTTCTTCCCAAAGCAAATAACTTGTTGTCTGCTTCCTGTTCCCCCGTGACTCTGCTATTTCAGGCTGCTTGTCTGAATCTCCTTGAGGAACCCTCCTTCTCCCAAACAGACTTCAAAAGAGCAGTATCAAGGGGGCAGTGGCTGTCACTCTGTGTAAGTAAAGATTACTTTTTTACTCAGCATCCTCCTCCTTATGCATTTCCACACACTGAGGCTTTTTCAAAATCTCAGCTTCCTCTGTAGTCTGAACAAAAATTTCACCTTCTCTCTCTGTCCTGTGTTTGACTCCAGTTGCACAGATGCACAAGTTTGATGGGAGCACACAGCTGTGATGATTACTGAGGGATCGTCTGAGGAAGAAAGCAGTTGGAGATGATGTTCCTAGCACAAAGAGGCTGTTGTTGGCAGGGGTGTGAGACGAGGTCCTGAGGGACACGCTTCGGCTAGGAGTGCTTTGGGGAACAGGATGAGAGAAGTTAAGGTGGGATTTTAAGAAACAGAAAAAATAGAAAAAAGATTTAAAAAGAGGAGAATACAGTGGTGAAACTCACCATGGGGTAAGGAGAAGATGGTAAAGTACAATTCAGCTCCTGAAACATCAGCATTTAGTGCTATTTGAGATACTCCGTGGTACTTCAGAGATCTTCATGGAACTGGAAGCTAAAACACAGGACACAAGTGAGCTTTCCTGGGCTTGCAGGTGAAGAGTTCCAAGGACATTTCAAAGGGGAACAGTTCCCTGCGCATTTTTGATTTATCCCTGGTATATCCAGCAACACACAGAAATTAGGGAGAAAGCAGGACTGCACTGAAAGGAAAGCACAAAAAAATTAATCACAGAAAATGGTAAAAGTAAAGTAGAATAAGAAAGGAAAACTTGACAGGTCATATAAAAGGGAGAAAAGATGCTGAGAAGCAGAAAACTGAGAAGTAAGGGATCTCTGGGGTAACAGTAAACAAGCAGAAAACTGCACTGCTGCTTAAAAGTTTAAGCTGCTTACTCCACCAGCAAGATACTGCCAGACATTCAGTACACAAGTCAGGTTAAACTTCAAAAATACCCATGTCCCACAAGCCGCTGAGTTCAGCACAGCTATTCTTCTGCAATGTCAGACACTCATCAGTGGCTATATTGAATCAGTCTATAGAGGTTCAGATAATACATGATTATTTTTGTAAAGTTATTACTTTTATTATTTTCTAAATTAAAGCTAAAACTAAGGCCATTCACTAAATGAAAAACACTGGATGTTCCTGAGTCCCTGTAGCATGACCGCATGTTACAAAGGACCAAATATCTGGCCTCCTACACTATATACTTGAGAATGTCTCTACAGCGTCAAAAAAGTAGGAGAGTGTTGTGTCTCAAACATTTATTAAAAACTTGATCTAAATTAATATCTTTAAAGACCACTGCCTACACTATTTTTAGTTCATATTTCTTAACTTTTTTATTTGCCTCTCAATCTCAAGAGAATCTGCAAAAGGGAGATTATTTTTAAAAAGGGGAGTAAAAATAGAAAATTAAAGGAAAAAAGGAGAAAGTAAAGTGAACAGAGGAAATTTAAAGGCGGGGAAGGACAACAGGAAGGAAAACTGTCCATTGCAATAGGAATTTTTCTTGTAGAGAATACTTGCTATATGACTATGGTTGAACACTAATAAATATTTATCTTGTCAATAGAGGCCAAAGGACACAAGACACAAGGTATAAATATGTGGGGTGGGTGGTTTCCCTATTTATGCAGGAGGGAATAGTAGACTTTTGTTAGGAATAGCAGAATTTCTAATTTAGAATAAAATGAATTTTCATCTGCTCTCTTAGAGAAAATGTTGCATATTCCAGAACGCATCTTTATGTTGTAATATCCATTTCCATGTTTGTCTGACAGGAGATTTAAAGGGATGCAGGTGTAAGATTTGGGTTTAACATGGTAGAGTTTTTTTCTTCTGGAATGTTGTTTACATACAGAATTATATATTTTAAAGACTGCTTTATAAGGCCTAAAATATTCCAAATATCCTGAAAGTATAAAATATTATGTTTCTGAAATCATCCTTTCCTTCTGTAGCATTATTCCTCCACTCTCACTCCTGAAAGGATTTTGTATGTGTTTCACTTTCCTTCTTTCCTTTTAGGAAAGACAGGCCATCAAGGAGAGGTGGGGGAGTTGCTCTATATGTGAGGGAGCAACTGGAATGCATTGAGCTTGGCCTGGGGGCAAATGAGGAACTAGCTGAGAGCTTGTGGGTTAGAATTAAGGGACAGGCTCACACGGGTGACATTACGGTGGGTGTGTACTACAGGCCACCTGACCAGGAGGAGGAAATTGATGAGGCCTTCTACA
>Ga0065711_1003941_pt1 | contig 25727 bp, 16 predicted proteins | sample Hoacrofraction12_FD_59098 | JGI IMG/M metagenome (GOLD analysis project Ga0065711, IMG submission 59098) | Hoatzin crop microbial communities from Cojedes, Venezuela - Epithelial fraction 12 v2 (version 2) | ecosystem: Host-associated > Birds > Digestive system > Esophagus > Crop | place...
CCGCGTCTGCGAGTGACACCCTGGCACTGGGTTTGTGTGGAGCTGGGTTTGCCTGGTGCCAGCACTGGGTTTGTGTGGTGCCGGCGCTGGGTTTGCCTGGTGCCAGCACTGGGTTAGCAAGGTGCCGGTGCTGGGTTTGCATGGTGCTGGCACTGGGTTTGTGCGGTGCCGGCACTGGGTTTGCGTGATGCTGGGTTTGTGCAGTGCTGGTACTGGGTTAGCAAGGTGCTGGTGCTGGGTTTGCATGGTGCCGGCACTGGGTTTGCGTGGTGCTGGTGCTGGGTTTGTGTGGTGCTCCCTTGCTGCAGACCAGAGCTGCCAGGAGCCAGCGCGTCTGCAGAAGCTGCATGTGTCCTCCTTGACAGAGCCCCTGCGAGCTTCCTCCGCGCCATCTGCGTGACCTATACGGGATTCTGTGTGCCCATAGCATCCATATGGAGACCTCCGCTGGCACCAGTCATTTATATCCATGAGAAGGAATGATGTGAGGCAGCAGCAGTATGGGCAGTGTTTTCTGAAAAGAGGTCGAGGATCCTTCACAGAGGAAGCCAGCGAAGAATGGCTGTGGCTGGGGAAAGGGCCTGGAGGGGGGGAAAGGGAAGCTCTGGAAGGCAATGGGCAGCATGATCTTGGGTGCCCAGATTGTAATTAAGGAGCTGCAGGCATCCAGCCTGATGCCTGCACAATCTCTCCTCTTCCATACACAACACTCCTAGTAACAGAACTCCAGGTGGGATTAGCAATTTTTGCAGCATAATCGTATTGTTGAGTCATATTTAATTTATGAACCACTATACACACAAGATCATTTTCTCATATTGATGCTGAACTGATTATTTCCCATTTCGTATTTATGTGTTTGATAACTCCCTCTGCAGTGCAGTGCTTCGTACTTGTCATTAGTGAACTTCATCTTGTTGATCTGAGACCATCACTTCAATTTATCACTTTGCATTCTGATCCTGCCTGCCAGACTGAGCAAGTTTTATAAGTGTACTCTATATTTATCCTCCAAATCACTAATAAAAATATTGACTAAAATCAGTCCTGAAGATCTCAGCACATCTGCTCGGAATACTCTCTTGAAATTTACTTCCAGTTTGACATTGAGTCATTGGCAATAATAGTTTGACAATTTTTCATCTATTTGTATACATGCTGATAATCATAATTTTGTGTAAACTGCATTTTGCTGCCTTATATGTAAGATTTCAGGTTACTAGTGCCAAAAGTCTTCTTAAATATATTGTCTACTGTTTCCTCCCATCATCAGTATTTAGCATACAGATACTTCTGTCCTGCTACGGCACTGTGTCATGCAGCCATGTCAGAAAGGGAGCAGTTTTTACCCTCTCCTTCAAATGTATTATTTTCATTAAATGAGAACTAAGTCTCCTTCTTTAACAAAGGAAATGATGAGGAATAAGACACCCAGTTTATGCTGAGAGTCCAGGGGAGAAAAAAGCTCTGAACCTTTGCATTTGACTTTGCGCGCAGTATCAGCAGAAAAAAAATATTTGCTGATGATGTAGATGCTCCTTAATATAGCACATAGGACAGAAATCATGCAAGCGCCTATTAATTCTAAGATAGAATTCCTGGTAAAACATGAAAAAAAAGAAAAGGACTTAATAACCATAACTGTATTAGTTTTACTGCTAGCATATAATTAGATCAGGAGAAGACGATTTCAAAACGTCCAGAGCAAACTGCTTCCTGCTGTTCAGGTGATACGTTTCTGATTCAGAAGCTGCAGTTCATCTTCAATGTTTAAGCGTAAGAACCTCTTTAGGGCCTACGTCCCCAGAGTGGGAGCAGGAGGGTGCTCCTTCCCACCCTCCAGATTTTGTAGTTTGCAGAGGAGAAGTATTTATCCTAAACAAACAAACAAAAAAAATCTCATGCTTATAAACAGGCTTGGTTGTTCCCAGCATGAGGCGTCTCACATGTAACGTCTCTGTTTCTGGCATGGGCTGGAGGATTTTAGGGACGCCGTCGATCCGGACCATAGCATCCACGTGCCAGCCCTCTCAGAGACAGGTGCTTGGGAAAAGGCCAGGAAAAAGTCGTCCGTAGCCCCACGATGAAAACAAAGAAATTACTCAACAACCTCTTCCCATAAAACCTGCTTTAAGGGAAGGCAATCAAGGAGCCAATCCGGGAAACAGCCTGAGGGCCGGGCCGGCAAAGCCTGGCTTGTGCCACCAGCAATGAGGAGGCAGGACGGATTCGGGTCCAGCCTTGACACCGAAGAGTCCTGCTGGTTTTGGGGGGGTGGATGGTCACACCGCCTTCCTCTCCTTTTGCAGCTTCCTGCTGCTTTTTCTGCTGAAGCTATCCCACTAAGAGCAGGGGCACACATCGGTTCATGGGTATCTGCAATACAATGGAAGTGGCCCCAACGAACAGCCCACGAAATGCATAACTGCAGACGGAGCTGAATCATTGCCACCGCCGAGTCAGCTCTCACATATAGCCGGTGTAGATGTTATTATGGCTGTAACAGTCTTCAGAAGAATAAATCCCACTAAAGCCGAGCTGGCAGCATCTCCCGTTCACAGCAGTTCGGGTAATGCTGTTCAGCTCACCTTCTCACGCTACAGCCACCGCTCCTTGAAGGAGGTTCGGCTGTAAACTCCTCCCAACTCCGTGTTAATTCCCAAGGATCACATGAGCGTCAGCTAGGCACTGGCATGACTCAGAAGATGAAATATTGCCCTTGGTGGGAAGTCAGGGGAGTGTGTTTTTCCCTGCCTTCCCCGGCACACGTTGCCCTACCCACTAGGTGTCCCTGCCAGCCAGGCAAACAGCACGCCGCAGCCAGGGCTGCCTTTGCTTCGTGCCATTTGGCTTCGGCTGAAAACAGCAAAAACAAAAAACAACCTAGGAAACATGTCTGAAATAACTTTTTCTTCTTCTTCTTTTTTTCCGAACTTCCTCTTTGAAGCAGCCCCAAATTCATGCACAATGTGCAAAATGGAAAAGGCAGGTCTGCGTTTCGCCGTGTGGGGTAATGGGAAGGTTTTGGCCTGAAGGAGAATGGTTTCCCCTCCTGGCTAGCACTCAGGTGATGGGCTGCTCTGGCCCAAGCACCACCAGGTCCATCCCTCCAACCTCACCTCTGAATTCTGCAGGAGCCAGACAAATTGCACTGTAATTTCTTACCTCAATATGCTCATCTTTAAAGTGGATGCTATTTTATCTCCTGCACCATGGAGCTGCAAGGTTAAATGCAGGGTGATCGTGTTGCTTTTGCTTCCCAGTCAAAAACATATAAAATAAATAAAATTAAAAAATTGGATTGCTCACAATGTGTGGATGTTCAAGTCTCATCAAAAAATGCCTAGTTTGTGTGTAAATAGGGCTAGGTGGATGTAGGTGTCTATAACCTCAGGATGGATGAGGCATAACACACACGTTCAGTGGCTGCCTCTGTAAAGAAGAGAACTTTTTGCCCTGGTAATGCCTGGAGAGTTTCCAGAGATCAGCAGAGAAGCAGGGAGGAAAGTGAAGACATTTAAGGAAGCACATACTTACAGATGTGGTGGCTTCTGCCAGCCAGGGAAGAGGGAGAGGAAGCAGGAGGTAAAAAGTTGAAGATACACTGGGAATTTTTTGTTTTTAAAAATGTTCTGTCTCTTTGTATTACTGAATTGGGGGAGAGAAAAGGAAAAAAAAAAGCCTGCTTGCTCTACAGGCTGGAGAAATCCATTCCATATTTCTGTACTTCTCTTTCCTGATCTGCTGAACAAGGGCAACAGCATTTCCCTGCCTCATGTTGATGCTTGCTTACGAACAGCCCGAGATCCTCAGAAAGAAGAAGGGAAAACATGCAGCAGAAATGGATTTTCTGAAGCCACCACACATGACGATTTCTGTATCAGGAGTCTCGTCTGAAGGCTCTGCATTTTGGAACCATAATGGAGATTGAAGCCTATTGTGTTGTGCACTGTACAAACACATAGCGAGAGACCATCCCTGCCACAAAGGACTTGCTCTCTAAATAGAGACGATGGAGGAAAAATAAGAGGGGGATTAGAAGCGAGTTGCCTAGCTCAGGGTTGCACAGTTCACTGAGGACGCCAGGGGCAGAAGCCTGATATTCTGACTTCCAGCCCAGCAATCTGCTCTTTCTCCCGGACAACCACCTTTTGCTGTTCTAATGCTTACGGGGTGTTAATGGCACTAAAGATAATTATATATGACTTGGTATTTTTAACTAGTGGGAGCTTTACATATAGGCACACAGCCTGCTGAACCCAGTTGCCCCCAGGGACAGTGCCCCACGTGCCGGCCCTAAGACAGCTTGGAGTGACTATAAGGTGACCATGGCAGCAGAAATCTGATACAAGTGAAGGAAAGGAGGAGGGCCCAGGTCTTGTGAAATCCGGCTGTTGAAACACCTTCACGTCTTGCAACACAGTCAAAAAATTCTTTGTTTTAAGGATTTAAGAATAGACATAGGAAGAACTGTATTTATCTCATGTTAATCACCTAGGCAACTGGGAAAGCAGAAGTGAACTTTGCTTTCTAGTGGGTTTTATAATCTGCCAGTTCATTCAAACGCCTTTTTCCGGCACATCAGAAATACATGTGGTCCTGCTGCAAATTTGCATTTCTGAGAAGAAAAATTGTATCAATAAGCAATCAGTTGGGGCTTGTAGCTTTTCCTTTAACCCACGCACCGTGTGCCCGCATGCCTGGTAGTCATGTAGTGGCCCAGGACCTGCATTAGCAGTAGAGCCTCTCTCTTCAGGCTTTTAATTTCCCCTCTTGGGGATCCCACTATTGCAGCAGCAAGGGTTTGACAGAGGCCGCAGCCAAGGAACTGCCCTTTCCAGTCAGCGGGAACAGCTAAAATCCTCTTGCTCAAGACTGAAAGGAATAGTGAAGGATCTATCCTGAAAATGAAATAGCACTGTTGCATACGCAGACCTGAAGCAGATGTTATAACCCTGCAACTCAGCTTTCAGGAAGGGAAAACAATCCAGCCTGTCATTGGGTCCTGCAGGATTCAAGTATGGACTCGTACCATTATCATGGGCTCGGTCAGGAAGGAGGCAGGAAGGTTGTGTCTCTTAGCAAGGGAGAACAGCAAGGTTGTATTTTTCCAAGTGGTTCATTTGAATCTAGGGTTATTTTTGTAAATAAAGGTTAGCGTTAGCATCTGCTATTTTGCAGAAGCATGTAAAAAAGCATAGGTTGAAAATTCTCTTTTGAAACTGATCTTTCGTCAGAAAATGACACCTTTAGAACACAAAATATTTCACAGAAAACTCCTACAATCCTAAAAAAAAAAAGAGGTTAATTTTAATTTGATTGGTCCTATCCTTGCTTTGCTTCTGATAGATTTTGATAGCTTTTTCATAGGCTTCTTTATTTCCTAAATGGAAAAAACCTTCCACCCTGGATGGTCCTTTCCTAGAAGAAAAACATGGTTTTGGTAATGTCTTTATTTACATTGTTTCAAAACCTATTTTCCTTGAAAGGAAATGTTTATGAGGTTTGGCTTTTCTCCCTACATTTCCTAGGCAGAGTTGCTGGTGCTTTGCTCTGCCTGCCTCAGCCCAACATGAACTCTAAATCATTAGTATTATTTTATTCAGCACGACAGATTTTCTGGGTTTTCTAGCTCATTTACTCATTTTTAGCTATGCAGAGGGGGTGTGAAGCCCTGATATTCCGTTTGGGCAACACTTACAAAAACTTCCCCCCTCCGACTTTGCAAAGTTATGAATAATTATACAAAAGGCGCAAAGCTCTGGAGAAACAAGCCAAGTTTATGAGGCCCAGAAACTGAGGGAATTAGGAATTTTTCCATTCACTTGGATGAGTTTTGGTTTAAACATTAGAAAGTCAGATTCATCTGAACACGCTGAACAAACGGAAAAGTTACGAAGCTATGGACAACACGATACACTTCACTCCACGGAGGCTATTGAAGAAGGCAAAGAGAAGAAAAAGCGCACGATCACATTTGCTACCGATCTCTTCTGCAAAAGAGAACGAAGCAAGCAAGAACAAGAAGGAACAGAGCAACCTCGCAAACCCTTTTACAGGGGATAAATTCATGGTGAGGGTGAAGGGGAAGCGGTGTCTGTGGCCACAGCTCTCAAGGCAGAAGAGAGCAGGGAGCACAACCCGAAGAGCGCAGCGCTGTGGGGTGTGCGGGCTGTCAGAACCTGCCTCAGTGTACATGGACAAAAAGTAAACCCTCGTAGAGCCAACATGCAGGCTGCAAGGTTTATGGTTTTTTTTTTGAAGTCATGCAGCGGTAAAGTGGAACGAACCAAAGGCCTGGAAAATTCAGAAAGTGAAAGGAAGCAGTTTTGATGTTTCTTAAATTTACAATTAATAGAAGCTAGAGATCTACTGCTTATACACTAAGATGGAATTAAAAATGAAATATTAAAGTCTCTGGTTATTTTCAGTAATCAGAATTAATCAAAGAAATTCCTAATCATGCTGCATCTGCCTTTAAATTATAACAAGGATCATGATATTTACAGGGTAAAGCTATGCGATTGTCAGCACTTACCAGCTCTAGGAAGCATTGACACCCAATTATTTGCCTGTGGAACCATTTGTTAACATTTTAAAGCAGGTAAATAAGAATGCCATTTATTTATTAAAAAGGATGAGCTCTCAGGAGCCCGATATAAGCCTCAGGACCACCGATATGAAAAGAAGTTGTGTGTGCAGAGCAGCTATCGTCTTCAAACAGATTTGTTGAACCTGGGCCCAGAAATTATGAATAATTGGGCAGTCCTATGTGCAAAGAAAGACTGTGACATTAGCAGACAGAAAGTGTTAAGGCAGTGAAATAAAGGAAGGGACATTGGAATAAAAGGGGAGAATTTGGCAAGCAGAAAGGTTCTGTGACATTGGGAGGTAGCTGCACCGGGGGGTCTCTCGGGCTTTGTGGGAGAAAAAGAAGCTAAATTTGCAGGTTACAAATGGAAGTAATATGAGACAGAAGCCATATGTTGTCATTTCCACTCCCCCTGCAAAAGACATCCTCCCTAAAGTCTTGATCAAGGAATGGGTTGTAAATCACAGAAGAGGCAGGATGCAAAATTCAGTAATTTCCATTAACTGACAGTAGGCTAATAATTGGTAAAAAAGTGGTTTGGGACAGGCTATTAGCTTATGCTTTGCTGTTCATCATTCTCACAAGTTTGTAACAGAGTACAAGGCAGTAAGATACCCAGCTGCCTATTAATAATTGATTTAATGTAACACATGAAGAGTGTGTAATCTGTTTCCTTGTTCCTCCATTTAATTTAATCCATGAATCATTGGTGACCAGTAAAGAGGCTGAGGGACCACATGATGCTAACTCTTTTCCTAACTCCAGTTGCCGACTTGCATTTTAAGAAAGCTAAATGTCTACTAAATATCTGTGGTTATAACAGCGATGCTGTGGAAAAGGGAGCCAATTAGCCAGTGGAGTAAGATAATGCTCACTTTTGGATAAGAGCTTATAACTCTGCCTTCTGCTATTTCCAGTAGTCCCAAGTCTGCCCAACATGAGATACTAAAACAATTTTTGTCAAACATAGACCTCTCTCTTTTTGGCCCAGTGTCTTGCCTCTCCCTGACCTAAGGAAATGTCTAAGTTGCAAGCAAGAAGTTGCTTTTATTCCCAACATATTGCTAGAGGTATCAGTACTGTGATATCTATCTAGCCTACAATCACAAAAGATTTCGTATTTTCAGTACCTTTTTGAGGTGAGGAACTGTTACTCTTCCTCCTCTGCTAATAGGGAAATAAGGCACAGAGAGTGGGTTGAGAACCTAGCTTTGCTAGGGCTTTTAATTGTACTGTTTCAGGCACTTCTGCTCGTGAACATATGTGTGTTTTCCACCGATGCCAAGGTTTTCACTCAGTGAGTGTCACTTCCTTTGTTAGCTCCAAATGTGCAGAGGTTGAAAGGGCATCTTTACTAGAAAAAAATCTCTCCAGAACTTCTATAAATCATTCAAACTTCTGGTTGAAAATGTTTCCTTTCACACACTTCTTAGTGCCAAATACAGGCCCATCTGGAATCTTTATTAATTCTGTTGAACTGTTTAATTCCAAGCGGATTTTTTTTTTAAGAAAGACTTGATTCAGAATTTATAACCATAATTGGAATAGTGCATTAAGACTCAACAGCTCATTTTTTTATTCTGGGAAATGGCAAGCAACACATCTTGTACTCAATCAGTTACATTAGTAGAGCAATGCTGAAAAATCTTTTACCATGTAGCTACCTCCAACTTTAATCCTTCTTATACATCTATTTCCATACACGCAGAAATTAAATACTCTTTGGAGGCTTAAGAAAGCTTCTTAAACAGTTTGGAGGACTCTTCTATGCATGCTTCATTGAGCACATCAGCCAGAGAATTGGAAGAATAAATGCCCTGCTACTGAAATGCCCAAGAAAAGTGCAAAGCATACTCCTCCATATACAAACTGACATCAAAATGTTTTTTTCTGGCTCATCATCAGGAATGAACTGTTACATTCAGTTCGCAAGCAAGCTCCCATTCACATTTCAAAAAAGAAAAAGGCAAAGCTTGTGAACAATTAGCATTTTTGTGTAAACCTGCTTTCCTAACTTCTTCTTGCATTAAATGTTGCCTGTAAACTTGTGAATTGCCTTTAGGATTTGTATGCACATGTTTAAGGGAGGGGAACTGTGAGATCTTGCTGTCATTGATATCAATGGCACAATTCCTGTTGATTCAAACTTAGGTCAGCTTGGAACTTCTCTGCTTACTTCTCCATATGCAAGGGATGTGGGAGACGGTTAGCTTGTCTGTTTGGCTCTTTGACGTTTGCGCTGAAGAGCAGCCCCGTGTCTTCACGCATGTGTGGGGTTACACAGCCTACTCAGTGCAGTCAGGCAGGCTGGAAGCACAGAGCCAGCACCTGTGGCTGGCCAGCGAAGGGCACAACTTCCATCCACCACACCTTGGAGATTAAAGCACCAGCAGGTTTTCATCCCTAGAAGCAGGTGATTAACGTTCAGCTACAGAGATCTGTAGGTACGGAACCAGTCAGTTTTTAGAATGATACAATTATAAATTCATAGCCAGACTGTCATGATACAAATCAGTCTCAGCACTCATTTCTTTGGCAAAACTCCCATTCTTTGGATGCCTTTCTGGTGGAATTTACTGTGGCATGAGAGATATCCAAAATACAGATAAAAGGAGCACTTTTCCAAATGCAAAAGTCACTACAAGTGTTTGCCACAAAGTCACCATAAAATAAGCTGGAAGGGAGCTTTCATTTGTCTGGTCCAAACCTCTGCTAGGTTTAGCTTTGAAGTGTGATGAAGTTACTCAGGGCCTTATCCAGGTAGGTTTTGAATGTATCAAACATGGAGAGTCTACAGCCTCTCTGAGCACCTGTCCCAGTGCTGGATTGTCTTCACTGTGAAGCTCTTCTCCCTATATCTGATTGGGACTTATCTTGCTGCAGCTGGTATTCACAGCTCTTTGCCCTTTTGCTGTGCACCCCCAAGAAGAGTCTGGCTCCATCTGCTTTGTAATCACGTATTAGGTATTTACAGTGAGCAATAAGGTACTCCCTTAGCCATCTCTTCTCCAGGATGAACCACCAGCTTTCTCAGCCTGTCCTTGTAAATCATATCCTCCTGCTCCCTGAGCATCCTGGTGGCTGTTGCTGAACTTGCTCCAGTATAGAATCATAGAATCATAGAATGTTTTGAGTTGGAAGGGGCCTTAGAGATCATCTAGTTCCAAGCCCTGCTCAGTCCTCATGTCTCCAGCTCAGCACCCAGGATACTACTGGAGACTGTCAAAAGCCTTGTTAAAGTTCAGGTAAACAACATCTACTGCTCCCCATTGCGTGCTGAGGTAGCCACTGCCTGCTGAGATAGCCATTGCCCACTGGCACTGCCCATTTCACTGCCCATTGACATCATTGCCCATAGTGTTGTCCACAGTGTTTGTCAGTGAGACCATGTGAGAGGATCCCAATGAAATTAGTTTCCTGGTACAGCTAATATAGCTATGAGGATTTGATTAAATACCAATGCCAAGAGATAACTGCAAAATAAATTTTGAAAATATTGCTGCAAAGTCATCATATCCATAGAGAAGGGTTTGATATATTAGTAACCAACTTCCCTGGAATATTCCTATAATCATTATGGTTCTTTAGGGGTAAGGAAATAATTTTCTGGATTTGGATCACTATGTTAGTTAGTCTGACAAGCCCAAAATAAAGTAAATTTTCACACATTGATGATTAGCATATCTGCCTAAGAAACAGTGTGCAGAATTCATGCAAAATCAACAGCTTATTCAACTAAATACATATTCATAATTATTCCATGTGAAATATTGCTTTCTGAGTTTATTCAGTGAATACTAACTACATTCCTAACAAATATACCAAAATAACAGTTCCCCTGTCACTATGGAGAGGGAGAGAAGTACTGTACTTGAGGACTAATTGTAAAATCTTCCGAGTAAGAACAAGATAGTGCTATGCCCTCATATACAGTAATAATAATTTAGCAGCCCAAGGTTTTACAGTCAAGTTTTTGGAAAGAGAAATGGAAAATTGCTGATGAGTTGGTCTAGAGACATACCGAAGGGCTGTTTTATGGGAGGGACGTTTTCCATCATTCTGACATACAAGAAGGGAAAGTGTAATTCTCAGCTGAAGTGAAACAAACGCGAGAACAGATTTGGCATTAGCAAATATGCTACACCTTAAACTGATTCTAGCTCGCTGTACACAACCATCACTATCATAGCCAATCCCTTTCACATCTCCTGCAGCCCAGCTAGCAAAGCCAAGCAAGGATACATGTCCTTGAAGGAACCAGTATGCACACGTGTACACATACACACCTGCAGACTCATGGCCATTTGAGTCCTCTTCTCCATAATACGATTTGCTTGTAGCAAGCAGAATGCAATCGCTTCACTTCACTGCTCTATGCATTGCAAGGAACTAGCCTTACATGTTTTATTACCGGGGGTGTAGAAAAACTGGACTGCGAGTCACATTGATCAGAGAGCCAATAAGGCGAAGAACGTTCCCTGCAATATGGAGCCTGCAGAAGCATTGCCAAGCAGTGATCGCAGCACTGCCAAGTATTGCTGCAGCGAGGCACAGAGAGACTCAATACCGCGTTAAATAAAGGACGGGGCATGCTGCATTTCTTAATGCTGCTAAAAATAATATTTTACACTTTATCATCTTTTTGCCAAAGATGGCTAAGCATTTTGCACAAATTAGTGACATTCAGGTTCCAAGCACCCGTATGCGGTAGTTTTCCATACGGCAGAGGGGCTTTTTCATCCCTAATGGCACGTTGCTCTCATTATTATGCAGTGGATTTTTTGTTTCTGTACACCAGGCCTGGGTTCTTACAAGGAAGTGATTATACTTGCCTAAATGGAGATTCTGGTGACAAGATAATTTACAATGCTCTGTTGCATAATCATTGAGCCAAGGTCAGGGAAACCATTGATGTAGCATAGTCAGGGCAGTTGTAAATAAAGCACACATCACAAAAGGGTCCACTCTTAGAGGGAACAGACAGAAAAGAAAGAACAGACAAGAACCTCCAGCACTCTCGCCATGGCAAAATTTTGTTCCCCTCCCTTGTCTCCACAGGTCCTGTGGTTGGCTAATTAAAGAAGGAGGTCTAACTATCAATCTAAATCTCACTTGCTCTCATATTTACCATAATGTCTACACTGGAGAGGCTGGTGAAATGAAACAGCACTACTACAGTTTTCCATTCATCAGCGGGAAGAAGAGCAACTCAGGGAGCTGGGCTAAAAATAATTAAGAAGCAGGATCAGGTGCTGCGCGCATGCACCTGGGTCTGTACATGGCTATGCAGGCACACGAGGTACTGGAAGCAGCAGCAGTAGCATGGGGGAGATGAGCACCACCAGTAATTTTATCTCAATGTATGAGTGCTTGCAGATGTACTCACAGCATACTTTATAGAGAGGCAAAAACGCCAAGAAAACTGCAATCAAACTACGCCACAAACAAAATTAGCTTTTTAAACAAATACAGCCACCAGAATGGTACCGTCAGCAGTGCTGCAGGGGCAGTTCGGGAGCTGCTGGGGCGACCACAGCAGGTAGAGTGCTCAGCACGTGGCCCTTCGCCCAGAGCACTGCGGGCACAGAGCAGGTACGTGACCTTTGAGCCAGAAGTTTGACATTTTCTGAAAACATTGTTGTTGTTTGACAAAAATTGCCGTTGCTTTGCACTTGTGCAGTAACACCAGAGCTTTTCAGAAAGTATAGGAGCGACTTTTGTGCCTTTTCCATGCAGGCACACTGGGAGTGAGGTGCATGGCTGCTGCTGGGGGCTCTGCTCAGCACAGAATGGGTGCAGCTCATCCAGGACCTCCTTCAAAAGACAGACTGGTCAGACACACAGATATCCTGGGTCATCAGAGCTGTTCTTCAAAATCCCCTCAGATGAGATGGCTGAGAAGGAAGAGGTACCAGAGAGGCAGGCCTAGGATGGAAGATTGAACTGAATAAGTAGCTCTTACCTGAGGAATCAGATATCCAGCAGAACAACTGCTGAGAAAGTTTCCTCAGCATTACTACTAGTCTGCCTAAACGTACAGTTACTTGCAATGTTCCAGGAAAAGCCTTTATCTGGTTTGCAGCTCCTCTAAAAAGTGCATAAAGAAGCGATAACAGGCCAAATCCTCAAGCCAGTGTAAATCAATGCTATTTGCTTGCTGGAAGACCCACTCTTTATTTCAGTTAAAGAGCTAACACACAGTATCTTAATATGCATTTATGTTAATATTTGCAGTTTGCAGGGCTAGGTAGCTTGCGTGGCTGGCACATGTCAGACTAAATGTCTCTTCCAAAAGCTAAGGGACCTAACTGGAAGCTGCCATTCAGAATGACTAGCTGACAGCACGTGGAACCTCTCCAGAAAAGCGCTCCCACCTCAAGCACCTTCTTGTGATTAATCTTTCAAATAGACAATACACATTACTATTTTAAAAAGCTGAATTTTTAAGGACAGAATACATTAATGAACAGAGGAAAATGTGAACAAATTAGCATCTTCAAGCACTGCGAGACACAGGGAAAGAACACCTAGGTAGAGTAGCCAGGTCCCTTCAGAGACCACAGCTGCAGACCCTCTCTGCAACATTGCCTCCTGGCAGCAAGACTGGATCCAGCCTCAGAATCTGGACTCTGTGTCAGTCACTCCAGAGTGTTATTAAGATGCATGGCACCATGGCAATATTCAAACCAAAGTTTCTTTCCCACACATTGGAGTGGGACAGGTAGCAAAGGTTGACATGAAAAGTGAGCGAGCTGCCCAGTAATGATGGGGTTTTGTATCACGCAAGCTTAGAAGATAGTCTGGAATAAAAAATGTTTGCATTATTGCCTTGCACACTGTATCTGATCTTGCACTGCTATGCAACTTAAACTATGAGTATCTGGCAGAATTCAAGATCATTTTGCAAAGACTTGTCATCCTCCTTCACCAGATCGCTCTCTGTAAAACATGATGGAGGGGGAGTTGGAATGTATCATACTAGAATGAATATAAATGGTAACGATCATGCTCCTCCACAATGCTTCCACTCTAAAGGAATCAGTTAATTAACCCTGAATCGAGCAAGCTTGCTGGTCAGGAATACAGCAGTTGAATTGATAACGGCTTCCTGACCCCTACTTCTCAAGGACAAGATTCAGTAACCCTTATTTATGTTAAACATTAGCTTACCATGTGAGGAACCTCCAGAAATCAATAGGGATTGCACTACACGAGTAAGACTGGCAGAATCTGATACCAATTACAAACTCAGACTGGCTCTCAGCTGGGTATTTCTGTCTGCTTTTTTCTTTGTTATTCTGTCTTTCCATATTCCTTCTCCACCTCCATGTCTGCACCCAAGAAAATACAGAACCTTCCCTCTTATAGAAGCCATTTGAATGGTTGCTTTTCTTCTTTCTCATTAATCCAAAAAGTATGAATATTTCTTTTTAAAGGAAGGTAATGTTTGACAAAACTTGGCAGATTTGAGTGTATTTCTAAACCTGGAAGGAGCCCAGCCTTTTTGACAAAACGGAAGCAACAATTTGTGGCTTTTAAATGTGAAGTGGTTTATTTCTTCTTGAACAAAAAAGTGTAGCTGAAATCACTAGAGAAAGCATCAAGGGAACCAATCTGGGCTTAAAGAAAAGGAGATATAAGATCTGCACATTTTTTGTTTTTCACCAAAGTGCGTGGGGGAAGAGGTGGATGGAAACAAGGGGGTGTATTTTGCACTTGCAGTCCTTTTCCCCAAATTTTCCCAGAAGCATAACAGACTGTAGCTGGGTAGGGGAACTGAAAGCCTAAAGATACTGGTAAAGAGAAGAATACCCACATGATGTAAAAGGGAGGCAGGAGAGAAAAATCCTTCAGCCTTTTATTTTGAGACAGCTCAAAATTAAATTTCATCTCGCTGTGCAGGGAAACCATGCCCCCTGAGAACTGCAGCTTGGGTTTCTGTGTCTCCTGTCTGGTCTGGCCTCCCGCGTTGGACTCCTTCTCCTAAAATGTCGCTGCCACGCACTGTCTATGGCAATTTCCTTGCCTCTGCCCAGCCAGAAATGCACCTTTTGCTGTTGGAGCAACAGTTGGAACAGGAAAGCTGGGGGGTGGTGGGGGCAGCTCCCCGCTGGCCTCGCAGGGGAGCGACTCGACCTTCAGCCTTTAGGGTTAGCTCAATGCACCGCAGGGCAGTAAACTTGGGTTAGGCAACCCTAAATGCAAGCCATTTTTTTACATCTCCTGACAAAAGACTTGTTAGCATGTTAGATCTGTTCACATGGCAGAAATTGCATTTTTGACCAAAAACATCGTTTTAATGGGAAATTTAGGAGCAGGCCTATTCTTATTGAAAAGGAATAATCCAAAAAAACACCACTGGGATCTCAGGAATGAAATCATGCAGAAATCACCCTTCCAATACTGATGTGCCGGCACAACAGATACCAATGTTTTCTGCTGCTGAATGACTGTTGTTCTCTCTGCCTTTTTCAAAGCCAACTGACAGATTGTGCTGGAATTAGATGAGAGGCATCGCTGCCTTAAAGCTATGTAACTGCCTGCGACTTTGCAACAGGGACTAGTTTTAAGTTTCTATTTCCCCCCAGTTTAGTAGGTACTTTTCTGTAGGAGTTGGATGCTTTGACACTTTTTGAGCTTGCTTTTCACATCACTGTCTGACTGCCTGAAACTATTGGATACCTAACAAGCTGAGGAAAAAAAAGAGCTATGCCCGGCTCTGGTGTTGTTTTCTGCTCATGTCCTAAAGCCCTGTCAGGCTGAAAGAAGGTACACAGCATCTCTCCCATCCTCCTCCTTCAACATTCCCTGGTTTCCATGGAAAAGAAAACCTGGAGCATACGCTGAAAGGGAATTGCAGCATGGTCAAACAGGTCGCTGATATAGATGAGGGTGGAAGCAGGTCTGCGGGCACCTGCCTGGCTGTAGAGACAGAGCTCGCAAGTCAGGAGTGCCTTATTCTTTCTGCAGATACAGACAAGAAGATTTATTGCTTACTGTAGTATTGCCTCTGGGGTTGGAATTGGATTTCTCCCCAAGCTGTTACTTCATTTCATGTTCCTTTCAAGCTCCTCTTCTGTGCAGAAAAATTTTAGAAGGAAATGCCACTGGATTACACAGCTGCTGTCTGCCTGGTCTTTAAATGTGCCAATTTGCATCAGTCTGCAGGCAGCACTGAGAGCAGGCTGCAGCCTTCCTATGTTACTAGTGGCATCTCACTTGCAAATCTGAAACAATTGAAAGGAAAAGGTGCAGTGGAACTCGAGACAGCCAGCTCTGAGCTACTAAAAAAATAAAAGATCCTTCTTTTCTTCTGAGAAAAGCATGTGTGAAGCAGTACTCTTGAGGGATGTCCTACAAGACGTCAGCATGAAGCTGCAGCAATTGATGGAAGAAAAATGAGGTTCATGAAGTACAAATGTCCCCATTTGTGTTACTGATCAGGCTGGGAAGGAAAATTGTTGAGAACAAGCCTGTCGCTAAACACACTGAAAACTTTTCAAAGATAAATGGAAACAGTATCAGACTACTATGAGAAAGCTGATTCCTATTCTTCTTTTGCAGACACAAATAATTTGGGTAAGAATCCAACGGCAGAAATGCTGTTCAAAAGTGAAGCTCTAAAGCTTTGCAGTTACCTTTTCTGTTAACAGATAAGCAGGCGTATCATTATAGGAAGCACCACCACATAGCATCACCACAAAATCTTCTAATGTTACCTTTACAGTGTGCAAGCAGGTTTTCATCTCTTAGAGTGACCTGCTGTCTTGCTGTTCAGTCTTCGGGTTATGCAAGGACTTTGTGCCTTGGCAGACTCTGAAGAAGAGGAGGCAATGTGAACAGCCTGAAAACTGGCTGTCTGCCTTGACTCTTGTTAAATCAGTTCTGGTGTTAAGAGCTGTCTCTTGGGAACCAGACAGAGATGTTGGGCTAGGATTCCTACATGAAGGAACTGCCTCGCATGTTGGCTGCACATCCTCATTTTGGGACTGGTATATATGTGCGAATAAAGTGATTCAAATTTAGAATACCCTCAGACTTCTTCTATGCCCAAAAGGAAGGCATAAGCATCTGCTTGTGATGGGTAGAGCACACAGATGTTAGAAGTCAAGGCAACAAAACTTCAATTTACTGTTATTTGCCTTTCTTTGTATGAGAGACTTTTAAAGGGTAGAGTACAAGAAAAACACTGTGTGTACTCAGTGCTTCCTCAGAGGACCGTAATAAACACTTAAGACACATATTCTGTTGAACCAAGCTAGTAAAGTGTAAGATATTTAGTGCCACCGTTCTAGAAGTGCCAGCCTTTCCTGAACGGTAACTAATGTTATTTCAAGACATTTCTAAATGTATCAACAATTTCATGACTGCAATATTGGTTACTCTGGAGTTCCTCACTGCTCAAAATTAATATGCTCCATTGCAGTCAGTACATTTGAGGAGCTCAGTGTTCAGTATCACAATCTGGGCCTAAGGTGAAGCAGCTAAAAGGCCTTAACCAGTAAACTAGCATCCCTGGTTTCAAATGGGCATGTGAGAGGAAGAAGGCAGACTTTGAGTTAGCACTTAAAAACTTAAGTAAACATCACGTAGAATTATTCATAGAAACTAACTTGGACAGCTACTGCTATGATTACCTTGTGGGATTCATTAAGGCCCTGTTTGACATTCAAATAAGTTCTTCTTTCTGGTGGCAAGAAAGAAAAAGGCTGTACTTTAAAGAAATTACAGGATTAAGAAATTAAGATGAAAGATTCAGAACTATCTTGTAGTTACTTTCTGCTCCCTCTGCCCTCTTATAAACTGGAAATATTATGACAAGAGGCAAGGCGGTCTGTGATGTGCTGCACAGAAAGAAATGGGAAAGTTAATAGGGGAAGCACCAAATTAGACACCTGAAAGAAGAGGATTAAAAGATGAATATTATTTCGCTTGTCAGCATGGCATTCTAGAGCCCAACCTCATCTTTTCTTTGGGTTTCGTTAAGCAAATGATTGGATAGGGCTGCTTCTTCCACAGACCTGTGTAGCCTATTAAAAAGGCAGGATGCATTCATTCCAGTATTTGCATGCCAATAACACGCAAGGCCTAACAATTATTCCATGAACAATGGAGGTTCCTATGGATTTGTGTTTTACATCTCTCCCTCTCATCCTAACTGGACGTAACTTTTCCATGTAGCCCGTCCTGTGAGTGGGACTGAGCAGAGTTCCACCCCTTTCACCCAGCATCCTCACAGCTGCTTCACAGGCATTTCTGCAGCTGAGGCACAGATGCTCCTTGTGCTTACTTTATTAAACACATAAGTGAATGGAGTTTGTATCACATAACCTGCCCTTCTTCCTCCCTGGCTCTCCCCTCAGTCATCCCATGATACCATGCAAGATCAGCTAGAAGTTTCCACCATAGCTTTAGGGGAACTGAAAACATGTGTGCATTTTGCTCCTCACTTGTCATTCAGCAGCACTCAGACTTTAGGTGTGGACCTTACTAATGCAAGATCAGAACTAGGTGCATCTTGAGCAAATGCTTGCCAGTGTTACAGATGTCATTAGTCATTTAGGCTTATTCCTCTTGGACTCCCATTTGTGCCTGAATATCTACCAGCCATATACAAGAGTATTTCTTTCCATATGTGGGCTGTAGGAGGTAATGCTCAAATACTACGATGATAAAGATAATCTAAAAATATATAAAATCTGAGTAGATTAGACTAAAATAAAAATGGATGAGGATGTGTTGGGAGATGATCCTTTTACTTGAAACTTTCACCTTAATGCGGCAAGGCTTGAGATTTTTTGCTCTCTTGCTACATTATAAATCCTGTGTTTTTCCCTAGGCAAAAAGATGTATTGAGAACAGCATAAGCAGGTGAAAAATACAAGAACTGGCAGATTGAAGGGTCATGGAAGATGTTCTGCTTTTCATCAGTTTATTATGTGGATTTTATATTTGGTTTTGTGCTGGTTGTATGCCTGGGAAAGATACGTTTCAGAAATTACAAAAATCAGAAAAAAACAGCATATTGCAATATATCTTCACCTGCTATATGCAGGCAAAGTCTTCTTAGGAACCGGCTCTCACATTCTGAGTGATTTTTAAGAAGCTGATTTTGACCTTTAAAACTGATTTTAGTTGTGTAGAAGTTTTGAAGCTACACACACTNAAGACTGAAATGCTCAGATATTGTAGAAACCAGACTGACTGNTAAAATATATAGCTATCAGACACCAGCAGGATTTTCCTCTTTATTTTCAGTTCATACAGGTTTGTATTGCCTGGCATCTTGTTTTAAAATTTAGCTAGAAATAAAGCTCAGTCAAAAATCACTCTTATCAGANTGAATCCCGAATGGCTGAATGGCTTGGAAGACGGTTTTGCACCCAAGTGCCTCCATTCCCTCAAGCACTCTTTTCTAGTAATACGAAACTGAGTTTTAAGTTCATTAAAAACATTAGATGAGATTCCAGTTGGTCTGATTTTCTTTCACAAGACTTGATCTGCACCTCACAACTTCTGGCACATCCCCCTAAATAAGCAGTAAGTCACATCCCTGTTGCCATGCTGCATCTGTGGGACAGAATAAGTGAAACCTTTCAGTAATACAGGCATGTTTAGCCTGTGCCACTCATTTTTAGTTCTACCTGTGTGTTGCTACTTGATTTAACAAAGGCTGCTCCCTTACGTATCTGCTGAACCCCTGCCTGAATTGGCTCACTGGAAACAGAGTTCTTGACACATGTATCAGAAAAAAAGTGAAAGGAAGAGGCAGGAGGGTGGTAAGAAGGAAAATTATCAGAGAAAAGGCAAAATAACTGTTCTGTACCAGTTAATCTCTGGGAGCTTTCTCTTACCTTGCATTTTGTCACGGTATACCTCTCAAATGCTTAACTACTCGAAAATTACTTTTTCCTTGCTTATTTTTACAGGGGTGGTGCAAATTGATCTGGAGGATCTCTATTTTGGATGCCATTAAGTATCATCTACTCGTTCAGACAGCTGTTCTATGACAAGAAATCAGCTGGTATCATTCCTCTGTCTTTCTCTTGGGTTCAGAAGGAAACATTTCACCTGAAGTATTCTCATTGCAAATTTCAGAATTTTTCTTTACATCTGACGTTATCTCATGAATTCTGGCCCTCTGAAAAAAAATCCCAGGGTTGTTTTGAACATCTTTCATTTAGCCTACTCTTCAATAAAGATGAAATATTTATATCTTCAACTTTTAAGTCTGGAACACATCTGTACAACAGGGAAGTGCAGTTACAGATGTGCTACAGCAAGGAGGTTAAATGCCCACAGATGTGTCACGTCATTAAGATAGATTTAGTTTGGCTAAGGTGTCCGATACATCCATTTTATGTGGGGATGTTCCTAACAGAGTATCTTGTACTTTGGGAACACCCTTATCTGCTATATGATCTGAATTAATCCTCTCTTATACCACATCCTCTAATGCCTTTCCATACTTCCTACTTTTTCTGCTGAAAGAGCTTCCCTGAGAATCACAGTAAGTCTTGTTTCTTTACTGCTTATCAAGGCCACTGTCTCTCTTTGAATCAAAATACCCTAGTGAAAATCTCTAGCTCATTCTCTTTCAGACCCACGTGGACATCAATTTCCAAAGATAAAAACCCCTTTCCCCATTGAAGCATGTTTCCTACTCCCCTGCAATGACATCGGGAAATAGTTCAGTGCCCAGCGCAGCCTCCTGGCTTCTCTCCAGCTTTCAGCTACATTTTGCAATTATAGGGGCTCCAGAGCAGCCACACTTCCATGCAGAGCCACACTCTTTCCCTTCTCTGGCCCTCTGCAACAAGCCCACACCATCAGGCCCTTGTTGACTTCAGGGTCACATCGCTCCTGGGACATTTTGATACCTCAAACTTCATCTCTGTTTATCAGGGAAGACTTCAAAGCGGTGGTGGGGTCAGGGTTCAGATCCTTCTCTGGAAAAACAAAAGAAGATCCTAACTGTAGCTTATGAGGATTGATGCAAAGCAACCAGTCACATTTTGTAAAGGAGAGTGAACTACGCACGGGCTATCCAATAAACAAATAATTTAAAACAATTTGTAAGCCATATTGACTCCACATTCCTTTAGGAGGTACCCTGAAGGGTTTTAGAGAGACATTTATAGAGGAGTTGTACCTATCAGGAAACAAAGCACTGACTGGTACCCTAAAAAACTACCAAAGAAATCTAAGCAGCTCCATACTGAAGGCAATTTTCTTCCTTCTCTTGAAATGCAGAAATTTCAAAGTGCAAAGTGATTTCTAAAGCGTACGCAAAGACAACAATAGTAGGAGAGCCTAAGTCACTAATTCTGAATTTCTAGATACTATCATGGAAGTAGGTGCTCTCATACAAAAAGAAGCAGGAAAGAAAAATGTTGCAGAAAAGGAAGAGGAATACATAGAACTAAATGTTAGCCATATACATTAGTCCATTGATGAGTTATGATAATTAACCAACAGCAACACCAGAGGGGATTATTAATCTATAATCAACCTTGAGCATATAAGAAGGGCTGACCAAGTTCCTGTATAACGACCAGACCACGCAATTATCCCTTGTGCCTGGATGAGACAGAGCAAGAGGAGTATAAACTACCCTGAAGGATGCTAAGATGTTCGAAAGCTGTTCACCACTTAGTGGAACGGAAAGATGTATAGGCAAAAGGGCTGGTGATACAGGCTGGACCTGAGATAGCTGGAAAGAAAGGCTGGTAGGGGTAAGTTTCAAAATGATCCTTCTGATGCCATGTGCTTACACAAATAAGTAAAGGCAACCTGAATTCCTTGGACACAATCCCTTGATTTCCTGCCAATTTGCTCTAATGACATTAAATCTTGTTTTGAAACTGATAAGGTTATATAGGGTAAGGGCAGAAACTGGACCCCTATTCAGGGAGATGCGTCTAGTTCTCCAGAGGATGACAGGTAACAACACAAATGGAGGCTTTGCTCCTTAAACTTGACATTAATAATGCCAAGCTATTCCCCTTTCCACACTCTATTACGACTAGTCGTTTCTGTTATTAATAGCAACAATTACTGGTAGTGCAGTAGTGCCTAGAGATCTTAACCGAGATCGGTCCTATTGTGCTACGCACTTTGCAAACACCTAATAAGATGGAGCTTGCAGCCTTGCCCTGCCCGGGAGCTCAACTCTAAAAAGACAAACCAATCAAAATATAGGAGGAGACCGGAGCGCGGAGAGACGGGAAGGGAATCAGCCAAAGGTCACATCTCAATGTCATAAGCAAAAGCAAAATGAGGCGCTGGGCTGGAGGGTTGCCAGCGCCAGCCTGCGCTAGCAGCAGCCCCTTGAGCCCTGGCTGGTTTGTGCTGGTACCTCGGTAAAACTTCCAGAGACCCGAGTCTGACCAGGCTGGCTCTTTCAAAACAAAACTTGCACAAAATCTCCACATTTCTTGCCGGTGCTTTCCTTTTGTGATGCAGATGTTTATTGGCCTCTAATACACAGCATAGGTTAGCTTAACAACCTGACTGATTAAAATTTGACGCTGGTACCTGGTAAAACATTACTGAGCAATTCGAGCCCATGGTACGGTTAACCAGAATAGCTTTGTCTCTTTGATCCACGCATCCTTGGTTGTCTCCTGTTATAGCTAGTTATTTGATCCAGGCAAACAACTGTTGATCTCCTCAGCTCCAGCTGAAGGCAACGAATGTCCAGTGAGAAACACAAAGCCGTGTTCGATAAGAGGAACTTCAGCCTTTCATCTGAAGGGATCGCAGAGCGCTTTCCAAGACCGATTAAAATCTCCACTCAGCTGTAGGAGGCTGGGAGATGGCAGCCAGGCTGACAACTGGCACATCCTCACTGCAGAAGGATGGGGAGGTGGAAATTGCCTTCAAGGATACGAATGCAAATCCTTGTTGCTACCAAGAGTCATAAAATCTGTAATAGTGAATCAGGAAGAACAAACAGGTTTTGTGCTTTTTTTAATCCCTTGAGAGAATTTCAGATGTTTCTGGCCTATCAAACACATGGAAATAAACTTGAACAGCCTGGGACAAGGTAAAATAATATATTTCAGAGAATCTAAATGCCACAATATCATTAATCCCCAAAAAATGGAAAAATCATGACATTATAAGAGGAGTAAATTCTTTTTCTTTGGGTTTTTTTGGCACACTGCACTCCTCTTTTCCAACTTCTCAACAACAGATACCAGAACTTTTTTTTTTTTTAGTATTTTAACATTAAATTAACATTTTAATTATTGTTGAAGTGGGAAGTTTAGTAAAAACACCAACACAACGTTTAATAAGAACACCAACACCGAGGCAAATGCCAATGCCGCTGATGCAAAAAACCACTAAGCCATCTCATCTGACTAAACAGCATAAGAAACAAAAGCCTCTGAAATTCTAACAAGTTAAATCGCAAATTGTAGGTTTCACTATTAAATATCATATACCACAAGAAACTTTATCACAAACGATTAGAGCTGGCATTAATTTGTGCTTGGCTTCCACTGCATAAAGCCCAAGTGCACCCCTGAGAGGGGAAATCCTTGTGCCTGTGGAAAATAACTGCGAACTTTGCCCTGTGGCGAGTTTGCAAGAGGCTGACACAGGAAAAAAGAAGTGAGTGTAAAGGATCTGACTGGAAACACAATAGCAGACATAAAAGGCTCTGATAAATGAAAAGTCATTCCAAGATTAGGGTCTCATTCAAAAAAATAACAAAGATATTTTCTGGTATGTGGCTGAAAATAGATTCCATATGAAAACACTTAATGGAGCTTATCAATATTCTTCATTCGCAGCTCTCTGAATAAATGCAGCATTTTTAAAAACTAAAATGGCATTTTTAAAACTTCCTGAAATTTAGATGCAGAAGCTACACAGTTAATGTTCTCAGTTTTCAAACCAACAATGCAGTTTAAAAGATTTTGATGTTGCAATTCCTTCACACTTTTTTTTCCTTCCATCTGCCTGATCTTGTCCTCAGCTCTCGTAAAAATACTACAAGCGAGGAAAAAGAAACAACTTTCCTTGCCTGAAAACTGAACTGACTTAGAGTCAGTTAATGCAAAAGTTCCAGAAGCTTTGTGGAAAATTGAGCGAAAGCACTGAGAAATGTTTACCATTTCCAGAACATCTATAGTATCCAATGAATCTTTAAATCTCTCTTATCAGGACATATCTAAGATTTTGAATTCTGTAAAGGACTGTCACAGACAGAATTTGTTTTCAAGGAAAAAAGAAGGAGTAAATCTGAAATGCAATTTATAGAAGACAAAGCAAACGAAAGAAAACTCTGTAAGTTTTCTCAGGTTGCCTAACCTCTGTTCGTGGCACAGCATATACAAATAAATATAACAAATTCAGTTGTTTAACAGTGAAAGCACACCTGGGGAAAAAGCTGTTATTGTGTTTTTACATTAGTTATTAAAGCCTTGCAGCACAGAGTCAAACTGCTCGTAAGCACAGGCTTAGCGCTACCGCATTTCTTAGGGAGTACATGAAGCTGGGAGCAGAGATGGTCATAAATGGCACATAGGCAACCTCCCATTTCAGGAATCTCAGCCAAAAAAAATAATACCCAGGCTCCCTACAGCAATTTTACTCTAAAAATTCACTCCAGCCCCAACGGGCGAGCGATGTTGCTGTCTAGCTTTGTAACCCCCATACTTCCCTTCCAAAACAAACCCCAGCTGCAAACGCGCAGCCCAGGCCACTCACACCCTGCAAACAGCGATGCAGAAGACCATGTAGGAGAGCACCACCTAGTGACTAACACCACAATAATAGCACTGGTGGAAACCACGAGAGGAAGGAAAGCAAACGCAAAACTTCGTGTGCCGGGTCCAGTTCACTTCTATATTTTTTGTCTCTTTGTCCTTGGAGATGTCTCATTCTGACCAAATATTGTTATACGTCAAGGGGTAATTTAGTTTGAGTTCAAAACATTGGGGTTTGGTAAAGCATATCCTCTATGTTTTAAAACAGGCAGGTCTTCTATTAGAATTTACACTTTTAAGCACCGTAAATATGCAGTGCAGGAATCTCGGAATCCAAAACACCAAAACCTCAATTCTGCAACCATGACTCAAGTGAATAATCATGAGACATCTGTGGGACTACTTCCAGGAGTAGGAAAAGCAGCATATGTCTCTGAAAGTGCTTAGAGCAGTACAATTCTGCCAATTTTATCACGAACCTTCTATCTGCTGGTTGAAGCCGCAGCTTCTGGAGTCAAGTGCTTCCATGTGAATCTGAATTTAAGCTAAAAAAGAAAAATTAATTTCTACCTCTGAAGTTCAGAGAAAAAGCTTGGGGAGGTGTGAGACACATGAACCCCCAAAACTAGAAATCACCATGAGTAATGAAGTAGCATATTTTAAAACCTGTTTGAACGCCACTGAGTGAGCGTGGGCATGGGTGTCTGGAGATGGCAATACTGAGCAAACTCTCTGAACCTCACCCTTGGGTGCAGCAGCTTAGGCAATCGGGAAAGACCACCCCACCCCAAACCCCACAGGCTCGCTCGTCTGCTGCTGCCTTCTGCTGCTTCTGAACAATTCCATGCAAGAGGCTGGAAGACAGTTCTGCGTTGCTTTGGGGTAGAAGGGGAAGGAGAGGGGATGCTGACAAATCCTATTTATTTTCACAGATTGAATGTGGCAACTGCGGGTAATCACAGTCATATTAACTCGTACAACTTGCAACCGATGCATCTGCTTCAGCAGAGAAGTAACCTAAATGCACATAGAGCCGCCAGATCACCACGTACTCTATTCCTCCTCTTTGTGCTTCTGTTTAAAATACAAACTACCAAACAAATCTAATTACATGGCTTGTTTCTTCCCGCTTCCACAAAGATCCCAGGTTTTCTGGGATAGTAGAATGAAGCAACCTGAAGCAGCAAATGTTTCCTCTTCATTGCCCGAAGTCTGGGAGGTCATATGGTTGTAGTACGCCACAGGAAACTTATTTTCCTGTGTTTCTGTTGGTGTTTTCACCATTTCGTGAATTTTTTGTTGCTGTTCGTGCCAGTTTGTATCCTTTAGCTGGAAGTTGGTGTAGCATCTAGACTACATCTTCAAGCACAGGACTTATACAACCTGATGCCCACGGTGGCCATGTACAGAGGTTT
>Ga0065711_1004350_pt1 | contig 25726 bp, 15 predicted proteins | sample Hoacrofraction12_FD_59098 | JGI IMG/M metagenome (GOLD analysis project Ga0065711, IMG submission 59098) | Hoatzin crop microbial communities from Cojedes, Venezuela - Epithelial fraction 12 v2 (version 2) | ecosystem: Host-associated > Birds > Digestive system > Esophagus > Crop | place...
AGGCTGGATATAAGGAAGAAATTCTTTACAATGAGGGTGGTGAAACACTGGAACGGGTTGCCCAGAGAGGTAGTGGAGGCCCCATCCCTGGAAACATTCAAGACTGGGTTGGACAGGGCTCAGAGCAACCTGATCTAGTTAGCGGTGTCCCTGCTCGCTGCGGGGGGGTTGGATTAGATGACTTCTAGGGGTCCCTTCCCACCCAAAACTTTCTATGATTCTATGAAGTACACTGGATTGTCCAGCTTCTGGTTTTCAATTGGATTGCATTTGTAAATCCTATTTGTCTGCTTCGAAAATCTTCGTTTTCTGTGTTTACAGTTAACTATCTTGTTATTCTTTTCACTTGCACAAAATGATAAGTGGCTTCAAAACACTGGGATTTTTTTACATCTCTATAGTGAAATGGAGAAAATTAATTACATTGAAATATTTCAGTTTTACAGATAAGACATAGTTTGTGTTTGTTCTTTTTCCTATTCTATCTACATTGTGCAGTTGGCACAAGTTAGATAGGACTAGTGCAAAAATTGTTATTCCAGGTGATGTTTAGATGTAGAATGTTTAGGCTGGTATTTGCCTAAAATATTAGGAGAAAGAGTGATGAAAAATATGCTCTTAACTAGCAAAGCTTTATGCTGATAAACCCCGTGTGCAGATTCCTTTATCTTTTTGCCCAATTTACTTATTTTAATTGAGTAACTGATTTAGGCACTGCCAGTAAAAACTGTGTCAGTCCTGTAGGTGTGTTTTCATTTTGGGGGGGGCTAAAATCATGACATGCTAGTTACTTTGAGATATGTACCATTTGATTGATTAGCCTGGTCTTCTTGACAGGGAAAACACCTTTAATGGGTTTATGTCTCATCCAGAAATGTTGCATTAACAATTACAGTAAGCTGAAACTTCGTGGGAATTTGCATTTACAGGAACACCAGGATTATCATAAAATCATAAAATTGTTTAGATTGGAGGAGACCTTCAAGACCATCAAGTCCAACCATTAACCTAACACTGTCAATTCCGCCACTAAACCACGTCCCTGAGCTCTGCATCTATACGTCTTTTAAATACCTCCAGGGATGGTGCCTCAGCCACTTCCCTGGGCAGCCTGTTCCAGTGCTTGATAACTCTTTCAGTGAAGAAATTTTTCCTAATATCCAATCTAAACCTCCCCTGACCAAACTTGAGGCCATTGTCCCTTGTCCTATTGCCTGTTACTTGGGAGAAGAGACTGACGCCCACCTCGCTACAACCTCCTTTCAGGTAGTTGTGGAGAGAGATAAGGTCTCCACTGAGTGTCCGTTTCTCCAGACTGAACAACCCCAGTTCCCTTAGCCGCTCCGTATACAACTTGTGTTCTAGCCCCTTCAGCGACTACATTGCCCTTCTCTGGACAGGCTCCAGCAACTCAATGTCCTTCTCGTAGTGAGGGGCCCAGAACTGAACACAGTACTCCAGGTGCGGCCCCATCAGTGCTGAGTACAGGGGCACAATCACCTCCCTACTCCTGCTGGCCACACTATTCCTGATGGAAGCCAGGATGCTGCTGGCTTTCTTGGCCACCTGGGCACACTGCTGCCTCATGTTCAGCCGGCTGTCAGCCAACACCCCAAGATCCTTTTCCGTCGGGCAGCTTTCCAGCCACTCCTCCCCAAGCCTGTAGCGTTGCATGGGGCTGTTGTGACCCAAGTGCAGGACCCGGCATTTGGCCTTGTTGAACCTCATACAACTGGCCTCGGACCATCAAGCCAGTCTGTCCAGATCCTTCTGCAGCGCCTTCCTACCCTCAAGCAGATCAACACTCCCACCCAACTTGGTGTCATCTGCAAACTTACTGAGGGAGCACTCAATCCCCTCATCCAGATCGTTGATAAAGATGTTAAACAAGACCGGACTCAAAACTGAGCCCTGGCGAACGCCACTTGTGAACGGCCACCAGCTGGATTTAACTCCATTCACCACCACTCTCTGCGCTCGGCCATTCAGCCACTTCTTTATCCAGCAAAGAGTACACCCATCCAAGCCATGAGCAGCAAGTTTCTCCAGGAGGATGCTCTGGGGAACAGTGTCAAAGGCCTTACTAAAGTCCAGGCAGACAACATCCACAGCCTTTCCCTCATCCGCTAAGCGAGTCACCTTGTCGTAGGAGATTATCCTATGCTATAGCCCAAAACTACAAAATGGCAAGAAATATGCGTGCTTTGTGATCTCTAAAGTCTTTGTTATTTATCGATTTTGTTGTTATTTTAATTTCAAAAGTAAAGAATTCTTATCTTTCAGTCTCTTGCAAGTTTCCAGAATTTTGATCAGTCTGGACATCTTTTCTAAATCCTCAGATTTCACAGCATCGTCTTAGGTATTATCACTCACACTCATGATCTTGCAGTTGTGAAATCTCTGAAGCATATCGCAATGAAGTTACAACCATAATGTTCAGCCATGTTATCATTGTAGTACTGCCTCCGTTTATTATATTGGGTTGCTAAATAAAGTTTTAGTAAGCTACAAATACGTTCTTCAGATGATGTTTTGAATTTTGCAAATAATATATTTTCTGCTTCTTTATCACACCAGTTGGAAAATACTTTTGAAGTTACTGTTTGTTTTTAATGAAGGAGAGAAGGTAAAATCATTGTAACAAACCTATTTATATATTAACTGGCATTACATTGGCACTGACTTTTTTAAAGTCAATTTTCAGTTGTAACCAGTCTGTTTTGAAACTTCGTAATGCTCACAGTGGGAGAAGTGAAAAAACAGCAAATGATGAGAAAAGGTAGCTTGTCTCTGTCTGCAGCTGACATGCTGAAATACCATAACAGCGATTGAAAATAACAGCCATTTTATCAGCAATCTTAAATTCCATGGATTAACAGACTTTAGTTTGGAAAAAAAAAAAGATCATGTTTAGTGACTAGTTAGTGTTACAGAACCCATATATAAATGATAAATCAGGGCTTACTCTGTTTTTAAGGTGTTTCTCAGCGTATTTGTAAGGTGTAAGTTTCTAGCAAGCAAATGTTCTACCAAATTTTAAAACTTTTGATCCTTTAGGTATATTGTACAATCAAGTTTGCATATTATAGCATTAAGATGCCAGGTCTGCTGCAATTGAAATAAAGAACCCGGTTCTATTTCTAGTGTTTTTCTAAATACTGTAAAATTAGCATCCTTACTTAGATTTATGTTGGTGTTTGGTGTGTCTCTTGACAAGGTTTGTGCACCAAATCAGGATGTGTTGGAATACGATTCAGTATCTCATCTGCTGTTTTCAAATTCCTTCCCAGTCCACGAACTTTTCTGGTGATCGACAGGTGCTGTTAGTGCTTGTTCCCATACGGAAATTAAACCATGACTAATGAAACTGTGCCCCAGACTTTTTCATTTGCTAGATGTCTCCCTCATCTACTGGAAGGGCACCTACTTGCACCGTTGGAAAACAAAATTGAAATAGGTACTCAAACCAAGATAAGTTTTACATTCACCTAGCTGATTGCAGTATTTATGGGCAAAGTAACACAAATGATTTCTGGTTTGTTATTTATTTCTTGGTTCAAGGAGATGTGTAGCAGACAGTGGCATTGGCTGGAGATTGGTCAGAGCCTGGTTAAATGTGACACTTAGCTGAATGTTGCTGTATGATTTGTTGAAATGTACTTGATGCATATCATAGGCTTCCAAGCACCAGAACCGGGAACTGCATTCAGAATACTTTATAAAGTGAATGAAACACTTTATCACTTGTAGTTCATGCTTCTCCGGTCCTTTCTTAGTAATTTCTAATATTCTGTTTGACTTCTTGGCGACTTTTCAGTGCTAGACTGATGCTAACAGAGAACCACCTATAGAAACACCAAGGTCGTTTTTCTGCGTGATAACAGCTTATTCATAACCAATACTGCACTTTTCTCATAGTTCGTTGTTGGTTTTTTTTATTGGCATCAGATTTTGGTTGCCATTTTGCTGCCACATTATTAATTGCTGTGAACTTCTGCAACTTACGTCAGTCAGATTCAGTTTTAATTGGCTCTGAATATTTTCATATCATGAGCAAATTTTGCACCCTTGCGAATTGTTCTTTTTTCAGATTTTTATGTATATAGATTGAACAGCAAAGGTCACAACACAGATATTTGTGAAATACTGTAGCTCACTTCTTTCTGTTGTAAAAACAACCACTTACTATTGCCAGATAAAAAGTCCCTATGTCTACTAATTTGATGAAAAAGCCTTATTCAGTTCAGAACTACAGATTACTACTGGTATCTTCTTTCCATCTTGAGAGGATTTGAAGTCTCAAAAAGCCAGGCTTCTGAGATGTCAGAAATATAAAATTATGGCAAAAGTTCATACAGCAGTTGTTCTTTCAGTGATGCATCAGTATGCTCAATATTACTTGCAGTCTGCCTTTGCGCTGCCGTTAGCAGGAGATAAATATCTACATCCTTTGATCACACAGGTTAGTATCCTTATTTCAAAGCAGTTGTTGCCTTCCAATTCTGTAATTTCACTTGTTCACCATTAACTCTACACACCACGCTCTACTCCCATTTACCTGCTGACAGAAAAAGAACAGCAGAAAATTGTAGGCTAATGGGCCCATGCATTGCAGTTCTTTGTAAGTGAGGATGTGTACTAGCTTGGTTGCTGAACCCAGGAATGCTCACATCTTGCACAAGGCTGATGCAGCTCTTCCCTATGTATGGGCTGGGCTGAGGACCTTGGAGAAACACTGCCCACCAGTTGTAGCTTTGCCATATTCTTTCTGGTGATCCCTCTGTAGACTGCAGTTCAATGTGTAACTGGAAGTGACTCGGTAGCATGCAGGTGTTTCCCAGCGTTCCACTGCCAGCAAAAGCAAGTGACACACAAGTTTTGAGTTTGAAACACCTTCGGTCCTCTTCAGGCTTAGTGTTGCAGGATGCAATGAACATCATCAGGCAGTCTTTGAATTAATGATTTTTTTTCATGAATGAATAATGCATAAACCCAGCTTTTACTGCCACCAACAATCCATGTTGTTTTGTAATGAAATATGCATTTCTTTTATATTTGAAAAATGTAAAGTACATTTATTTTGTGGGCAGTGCAAAATTTATGATCTTCTCAAATATTGATTTCAACACTTTTTTAGATTTGTAGGTATACTTAAATGACAAGGTAGATGACCACTCTGTTCCTTACCAACCCTTAAAATAAAATATGATAGATTTGGGACTCTTAAGACCCGAGTCTTCTCTTGCCCAGTCACTTTAGATACAAGCTCTAGAGTCTGCAAGCCAGGTTGCCCAATGCATTTGGGCACTTAGTTCTTACTGAAGTTTTCCTTAGTGAAGGATCTTGAAACCTGTGAAAATGTTGGAGGATCTATGCTTCACCACCTGCAAGGCAATGCTCTGTGTTAGAGGATTAGATCTAACATGCAAGTTTTGTGTTGCTGTGCCACATACAAATGTCCTGGTTCTGGCTGAGATCATCTTCCTCTCAGTAGCTGCTCTGTTTTGGATTTAGTACCAGAAGAATGTTGATAACACTGATGTTTTCAGTTGTTGCTATGAAATCAAGGACTTTTTACCAGTTTCTCGTATTCAGCTAATGAGCAGCGGTGCGGGAGCATAGCCAGGCAGCTAGCGCAAGCTGGCCAGTGGAAATATTCCATACTAAGGATGTCATGCTCAGTTTATGAATGGGGATTGTCTCGGGGCAGGGGCAGGAATCTGCTATTCTTGTTTCCATGAGTTTGAATCCTCTCTTGATGGGGAGTTTGAACTTTCTGGGAGTTTGGGGTTTCTCGGGAGTTTTCTGAAATTCTCAAAATGCAGGAGTATGGCATTCCATGATCACTGCTCGGGGACTGGCTGGGAATTGGTGATCGGGTGTTGGGAAAAGTTGTATATAGTTTGTTTTGCATATTCATTATAATTATTATTATCATTAGTAGCAGTAGTATCAGTAGTAGTATTAGTATTTCCTGTGTTGCCTTATTAAATTGTCTTTATCTCAACCCATGAATTTCCCCTTTTGTCCATTTCTCCTCCCCATCCCACTGGGGGGGAAGGGGAGAGGTGAGCGAGCAGCTTCCTAGTGCTTAGTTGTCAGCTGCCGGCTTAAACTAAGACAGCAAATCAGAGTTAAAAGTATTCAATTTGTATTTCTCAGCATTGTATATATACCTGTATAGTCAGGATTTTGTTTATGTATTTTGACTATGAGGATTTTTTCAAAAGAACATTTATCTTGGTAATGGACATGGAGGTATAGAAACTTAGATTTAAGAAAAGCCAGTAATAAATCATGATTTATCAGAACTAGATTGTTACATCCAAATGATAAACAAGAATAGCCGTGTACTGCTTCTGACTTTCTTTCAGGTCTCCTGTACGAACCCAACTCTAGGTCCTATAACTTTGTTTTATGCAATTTATGTGCTTTAGAAGTTATATTTGCTGATGATATTCTAAACAGGACACTTGGAGAAAATTTGTACCAACTACCTTCTTGAGTAATCAAAAAGTGAGATGAAGGGATATATGTTTGGTTTTAATAGAGCTTCAGGTTTTCCCTGAGAGAAATCCTCAAGTATGTCTTTCAGACATTGTTTTCTAAATGTTTCAATTTAAAAGATGTGATGTTTTTGACAGTTCTTTGGAGGCTGTGCATACTGGTTTTGAAACACTCCATTGCAAACCGCAGGATGCAGTTCTTTCAGCTAGCTGAGCTGTCATTGCAGCAGCCTGCCACAGCTCTCTTTTTCCTAAAATGAACCAGCTTGACCATGAGTACACTTCAGCAACCACTCATTTAAGACTTATCCCTGATGATTACAGTTGATTTGCCTGAAATAGCTTAGCAGGACGTTTTGCTGGATTTAGCGGGGTAAGACTGTAACTTTGTTATTTACTGGTTTTAACAAGGTTATGTTGTTTTCTGATTCAAAGTTGTGAACTGCGCACTCCTTCAGTTAGCAAGATTCTTCCAGTGTGCTTGTCTTCCTCTCTCTCCTGTGTTCGATAGTTCTCAGGGCTTTGAGAACCTGTACAGTTGTAGATTTCTTTGTTCACTTATTCCTGTACATCTGATTTTGACACAAAGTAATTAAAAAAAGATCTTTTTTTTAATGTTAAAAATTTGAGTGATGTTCCTTTCACTTAATGTACTGTCACTGTAGGAAGTTCGAATGCAGCAACTAATGCTGTCACAGAATGAGTGTTTAATACAGTGTAACCACTAGACTACAATATGTCCTCCCAAGTAGTTTCTTATTTTCCCTGAAATCATATTTAAATTCAATCATTGTCCTGTCTGACACATCAGTCTTAACAGACCACATATTTAGTTTTACAAGTTACTCTTCTGCATTTGAGCTGGTTCAGCTAGGGAGTGTTCCACAAATTACCTAATTCTCTTTGCTCACATGCCTCACCGGGACAGCCAATGCCATAATGTCACTCATTAGCATTTTCTTTGGTGTATTTAACATTCTGTTAGTGAATTAAAGCTGAGTTTGACATTCAGTGAATAATCAATGTCTTGGGGGCCACTTTGAGGTTCTGTAAGAAGGCTCTTGCTGTCCAGTTATATTTTGCATCATCTGGGAGGCTTGCTGAGGATCAGACTTCCTTCTCTCTGCTGTGAAAGTGCGCTAAACCAGAACCCTTTACTGTTCAACTCCAGCTATGAAAGACTTGATCAACAACTGCTAGCTTTTTCTTGAATGCTGATTTTAGAGATTCTCTTGTTGACTATTTGTGGCCAAAGAAAAACTGAAAAGCTCTATAACTATGAAGTGTCTTACCATCAAGCATTACGTTAGGTGCCTTACAATTTTTGCCTTTTTTGTGAGATATTTAACCTATTCCTAATGTCTTTGAAAAGCGGATGGAAGGTAGCACAGTACAAGCAGATAATTTGTTAGATTTAGTTTTTCTTTTCTGTTAAACGTTCTAAACTGGGATTCTGTTTTGGAATTTTAACCAAAAATAATTCCCAGTCTCAGTTATTGGCTCAACTGAACTTCAGAGTTATAGAATAATGTGCTGATGACTGGGAAGACTGATCTTAGTACTGCTGTGTTGTCACACCCCAATAATGAGAGTGATTAAATGTCCCACTGTCACTGAAAATCTGGGAATAAAACCTCATAACACCAATGTAGTGTTAAAAGGCGGGCATTTTTTATTGCAGTGCTGGATGCACGGGGGATAATTCTACCGAATGTGCATACCTCATACCTTTTTAATGTGGTTTATGTAGACCAAAAATATGTATATTTATTTTATTTATACATATTCATTATGGTTAGTTTTCTCAGTTCGCTACACGAAACCACGCTCCATCATTCTCTTTTGTCTATTGTTTTGTTTGCATTAATGATTACCTACATCTATCCCGAACAACTTACTTCATATACTCAATGTTCCCAGACCTGATGTCCAGTTGGATAGGGCTGTACAAGGAATATAGCAGCATCTGCTAATGCTATTGCAATATTTCTGAAGAAATATTTATACATCATGGCATATTTAGTTGCTGTCTTTGTAGAGGAGTCACTGTTTTATTTTTAAGAATCACCCAAATTACTGACTGGATTGGTATTGCTTTTGTCTAGCTTAATTTATAACATTATCCCAGACTTCTGTCTTTCAGAGGAAGAACTTGTTTCCAAATAGATTCTTTATTTTAATCAGTAGCCTTCCCACCTCTGTTTAATTGCCGAATGTTTATGCATCATCCTGAAGTGTGAAATGCTGTGACAGTTTGATGGTGTTATGAATTCTTTCAGCACTCTTCTATTCAATATGTTATTATTTTTTTGCAGATACAAATTGCAATAAAGATGATAGATTTGAAAGTGGGGGTGCAGTTCAAAACTGTTTTATCATGGGAGGACAATCTGTAATACCTGCCAGTCAGGTTCATTAAATTATGTTGTTGTAGCAACTGGTTGACCTCTTCCATACTTGAAATATCTTTTGTCAAATAATTAGTACTGCTTAATTGTGTATTACTGCAAAAGAGGCAAGTAATTAAAGAGGTTCTTGCAATGGCCATGGGGCCAGAAAGGGTCAGAAACTACTTGTAATTGGAATATATTTCGTGTAAATAAATTAATACATCTAATATAGGTCTCTTCGTTCCCCAGGATCTAAAAAAAGTATCCAACATATTTGAATTGCTGTTTGTTGCTTAGAAACATTAATGGATAAACATTAACTCTTGGCCGCACTCTTTTTTTTCCTTTTGTCTCTTCTTGTCAGATTAAGAAACCTTTAACACATATGATGTATTTAGACCTTCACTGATGTGATAGCCACATAGACAAATGGCTCAATAAACTCCTTTTTGGCCTTTTCAGTGTGTTTCTCTGTATTTTGGCTGTCAGTCGTGTGTTGCTGGAGGTTCTTGTGTTTTTCCTAGTTTGGTCCTCTGCATGGAAACTTTCTGAGCATTTGATCAAAGACAGCAGTCATCATAATCCACAAATGTAGAGCTCTGGGGGGAAAAGATTACTCACAACATAATATTTCGGATTTCAAGACAGCAAGTGCCATAATCAGTCAGAAAAACTAGTTCAACTGATGCTAGTTATGGAATCAGAGCTTACTGAGAAGCCAAGAACCTGCATTTTTTTTGTGGTCTGAGGAGGTGATTTTAATTTCTCTTCAGGACTTCTGGATTTGATTCACCAATCATTTTTTGATGCTAAGTACAGAATCCGTCATCTGGCAGTAATAGTTCTTTGCTTAAAGAGAAAACTGTGCCATCGGCGGGGGGCAGGGGATTGAAATAAAAGAGCTTCTGAAGTGGTGCAATAGCTATGTTGCAGACTACAGTATGTGTAGAGCAGTACTGAGGTTTATTGCGATAGCTGTAATGGAAAATAAAAGAGGAACAGACTGCAGCCCTCCACCTTATGTAAAAGTAAGCACAATTAAAATAATAGCCATAAAAAGCCTTACTAATCCCAAACATAGGTCAGTAAGTCTTTCAGTTGGAATTTAAATCTAATCTAAGCACTGTTGTCCATGTTATTAATGTTTTTGCATTGTAGGGCTTTGCGGTTTTACAGTTGACAGTCCCATCTTTTTCTCTTCATCTTCTAACTTTACTGTCATCCTCTTTTTACGTTTTCTTTATTTAACAAGGTCATTCATACCTCATCTCTGTGTCTACGTCTTCGGCAGGAGCTTGTGATAGTTAGGTATGTAGGGCACAGGGAGTTATTCCCAGGTGGCATCTCTGCCGTATGGTTTTGAAATGGCTCTTTGCAATGAAAAGTAAAGCTTTACTTCTCCCCTCAGGCCTGCCTTAAGGTAGAAAACCTGACATATTTGTGGCAATGAACCTATACAGTTATCTTGCCAGACTTAATTCAATGGAATCAATTTTTTTAATGAAAATAATCAAATGCTTTTCTTGAGCCTTTGAAAAAAGCAATATTCACTGATGAAATCAGAAGAAAAAAAGGAAAATTATAACATTTTTTTCTCAACAGTTGTTTCTAAATTGTGCTTTTTTTAAAAAAAAGACATTGTTTCTTCATTCCACAAGTCTCTGTTTCACTATGCTTTTAGTAATTGATGCCTTGCAGGATTTTTTGCTCTTTAGTTTTGCATTGGGCTTTCTGGATTTGCCTTCTGTTACATGCATATCATAGTGTTTATTAATATTTAACTTGTTACAATTTACAATTGGTAAGTGTTTAAAGGACATTATTCTTCTATTAATTACACAGCTGTACTGGTGATTACTCCGTGTGTTGGATGACTTGTGTAGGGAATGCAAAGTGATAATATTTTGAAAGTGTTATTGCAATTTAATATATTTGCATATGAAACAACTTCACATACATAAATGCCCTGCTGGTTTACCTTTAGCACCGTACTGGGAACACTTGCTGTCTGAATTTGCTCAAATAATTGCAAAAAGCAAAATTCTGTCACGAAAACACAGCAAAAGAATTTATTTTCTGACTTCCCCAGATGTTAACAAAATTTTAGAATGTACACAGATCCCGTGTATGCTGTGAGTGTAATTCCTCTTTACACTGTTCCTCTAAATCAACAATTTCTTCAGCAAACAAAAGATCCTTTGTGTACAGAGTGCTGTATACCTCATAGAGGGTTGTAGTTATGGTTAATGCAAAAAGTAGTGCTGTTTAATTTAAAGATTAAAAAAATTATATACATACCTGTTTAAGGTAAAATAGTATTGCATTTTGAAATTTCCAGTTAATTTAAAGGGAAAAAAATGTGGTGGCCATCATTTTGTCCCTTGATTTGCACTCCTAGTGTTGCCATTTGATTTAAGTAACAGTTCCTTTGGAAGGCATTTTGAATAAACATATGCATATTGGATTTTGCTTTAAAATTTAGTCTTAACCTTAACAAATTTTAGCAGCTGGCACAGATATGTTTGTTCAGCAGAAACTAAACAAATAAAAATATACAAATATTTGTCAGAATTATAGCAAAGATACAGAAGATATTCTGCTATTTTTTAATGATGAAAAGTGAAAAGTGCCAGGCTTTTCTCTAAAACTGAGCACTGCCACGTGAATATGTATTAGTTTAACTAACTATCAAGAGATTTAAAAGCCATGTTCTCAAGTATTTACTTAACTGCCCTGATGAAGATAGTTTCTTCAAAGGGCATAAATCTCTACGCTCGTTGGATAAAATATAGTTTATTACTTCATAGCCCATCCTCGATTCAAGTCGTGCCAAAAATGGAGGAATTATATGCCTTCCAGATTGTTCTAAGGCATGTTAAAAATGCACTAATCCTCTGAGATCTGCATTATTTATGAGATTAAAAGTCATTTGCATGAATTTGTCAGCATCTATCTTTAAAAAAAAAGGCTGAAAGTCTTTTATTAGTTCTATTGATGTAAATCCAGAATAAATCTATATAACTGTGACTAAAACATAGTCAACTGAGAGGAGAAAAATCCCTCTGCCAAGTATGAAAAATGAAGTCAAAAGTCATCAGAAATGATCTTCATTCTTCACTTAACTTGGTCCCAAAAGAAGGAAAGGAGTATATTGTTCATAGCTTCATAGGACACTGGAGTTTTGTAGAGTTTACTGATCTGCCATAGATTTTCCTTTTGTATAGTTGCCTTCTTTAGTTACAGTCCTCCCTGTCAGGGGGTGAATTTATGATTTCTTTCATATGAAGGTAAAACTATCTATCTGTTGTATTGCACTTGGTCATTTAAAAATATTACTGCATATCTAAAACTACTTCGTGCCAAAAAACTATCCCTCAACTGTGTTTCTTTTATCTTATAGAAAATGTTTGATGTTCAGGTCTTCAAGACTGAGCTTGAGACATGACAGGTGATAGTTAAAAGACATGGAGTAGCTTTGAAACATTTTTCTGCTTTGCGAGAGCTAGGTTTAAATACCAAAATTTAATTGATATGCCAGCTTATTAAAGTAAAAATTGGAACAAAAGGTCCCTGAAATTTTTCAAAAAATATGTATGTGATAACCTGGAAGTCCCATTTTAGTCAGATTTGTCAGCTAGGAGAATTTGGCAGATTAACCTCAGATGTAAGAGCAAAACTTGCTGGGTTTTGGTCTTTGCTACCTCTAAAAGTCAGAGAATACTACTATGTGCTTCCATTTAGGAACGTAACCTGAAGTAGGTTTTGAATGCATTAGTTTTAGGAGACCATGAGTAACATTTATCAGCAAACTAGAGTGGTGCAGTAAGATGCATAACACTTGAGCAACCCTGTAATTTAATAGCTTCTTTTAGATAGTTTATCACAGTTGCTTTTACGGAATTGAATTTTTTTTTAAGGAATTACTTAAGTACAATTATTTTAAAAAGTATTCTTGCATTTTGAAAGCATTTGTTACATACTTCTCAAGTGAACAGAAATAGGTACAAGTAAATGGTGGATATTTTGTCCTTTTGTTTGTCATAGCAGCATTGAAAATTACAATCCTAGGGCTCTGATAGCTGGGAGTATGGCAGTATCCCGTGTGGTGGAAATGATACCATGAATTTGTTTGCTGGGCTGACGTTAAGGCCATTCTTAAAGGCATTTGATTTGTTGCATTCAGCAGGATACTTGGGATCTCAAGGATCTGCAGCGGAGCTGCACAAGGCAGTTGTGAATGCTGCCATCTTGCTTCTTGGACTGCTGTTATTACAGTTTAAAAATGAGGCATGTCTTATATGCCGAAGTGCAGGGCCACAGTAGTAAAGGCTGCCTTCAAGAGATTTGAGGGATGTGGATATTCCCACTGCTTTGAAGGGAGAGGGCTGTTAACTGGATCACTTCTGTGGTTTAGCATTTTGTATCAACTTTGCTTTCACAGGTCATGTTTTACTGAAAACCCGCTAGTCCAGGGAGGAGCAGGCACAGATACTGTTGGTGGAAATTGTAGGCCTGACATGATTGTCAACTAAGGAATCTGAACACTCTTCTGAGGTTACTTTGAAGTGAAGATCTGTGTCTCATTGTCAGCATCTTCTGAAGCAGATGGATCCAAATAATGGCCAATCTTCTCAGGCTACGATCTCCTACTGTAGTTAGTTTTGTTCATCACCTGAAGTTCTGGTTCCTTGCGGACAACACTGCTTCTGTCTGGCCTAAATGATTTCTCCTGTTTCTGGAGAGAGAACAGAGCTAGCATTTCCTTCCTATGGCTGTTGCTGAGCTGGGTCAGTTTGACATACCCAGACTCCTGCATCCTGCAAGTGTTGTGTTCTGCCTGACTAGAGAAGGTCATCTGGGAGCTACGCTGTTGGCAGATCTTCCCCTTCAGTCACAGCATCCTTCTCCCATCCTTGGTGCCTTCTGCTGCTTGCACCCATGTACGTTCCCTTTCATTCTCCTTTGCTACCAAATGTAACCTTTCCATAACCATGCCCTGCAGGCGACTTGGCCCCTGCCCATGTGTCTCAGCCAGGGCCTCTTAGCGACTCTGTGGAAGCAATGGGCTTGAGCACCTACCTGGCACAGGCCTCCTGGCAACCACAAAGGCTGTCCTCCAGTACCTCAGACCTCAGGTCAGACAGGGCTGAGGTGGGGGCATGGAAGAAGACCTGCACTGCTCCTTTCCTTGTGCAGGGTGAGGAAAAGGAGTTCCTGCTGGCTTTTGTGGTTGTGAAATCTGGTGAGTGATGTTGCTATTGATTTTGTGTTTGTATTGGGATGGTTTTCATTCACGAATGGTTGAAGAGAGATGCAAGAAGCACCTGAAAGAGTTAGTAGTGATGTTATGGCATTAAGATCAGCAGACCTTTTAGGCAAGGATGGAAAATAAATTGTTTTTTACATCTGCCTTTTATAATGAAGTAGGCATGGAAGAATTAGCAATATGAAAGTAGATGACTGCACTCAACCTTCATTTTCATAGCTAGAGTGGATCAAATGTCGTCTCCTATGCACTGAATCAAGATCATCTGAATCTGACCAGGTTTCAAATCCAGTATGGCACAGTTTTCATAGCTAATCTGTGTAGCACTGTAAGAGTATAGCTGATTTGTACATTTTGTGCAAGAGGAAATTGTGTAAAGCTTATATGAGGTATGTAAATACACTAACTAACCCGATCTAACATGCAACAGAACTAGCATAGTTTCAGTTTTTGTTATTTACAGCTGAAGCTCAACAGGAGATATATTAGTGTACCTGAACTTTGTTCAGCCTTACATCCAAAGATATACAGCCTCACTTTTTCATATGCATTGCCTATTGTGTCAGTTCTTGGAAGAATGGAGCACAGTATTGTACTTAGAGTAAAATATTTGAAAACGCTTCAACCTCAATTGAGCGTTACTTAAACATTTCAGAAAATGTACCCTAAAACTAGCAGGTTTATCTTCAAAGATTTCATTTTTAGGATGAACCTGCTGATTCTTGAAACAACCCTGTATAGGGATAAACAAGCATTAGTTTTCATCATGTTGAGAAGTAGTTTTAAGCAGAGAGACTATGTCTTGTCTCAGATTCTGTAGTAAGCCAATGGAACGAAATTTAGGCTTTTATGGTATACGACCTAGGAAGGACTAATACTTCTACTGTTACATGATTGTGCATTGCCTGAAAAGAATTTATTAGGACCTGTGTTTCTTCTGTGAAGGATGGACATTAAGCTGCAGTAATGTCAGTGTGGTGGTTTGACCCTGACTGAGGGAAAAATCACCTACTGGCTTCTCAACAATAAGTATTTTCAATTCTCCTTTAGACATAGTCATTCTCTTAGAAGCCTGGCAGCACTTTTAAGCATTTCAGAATTCTTAAGGATAACACTTATGTGACTAAGCTTCTTCTGTTTCACATAGTAGATGCTTATTACGTAATTTATACATCATGTATATTTAATTTTGATAGCACCATTATTTATTTATTATCCAATTTAATTTATTTAACCTTTCATTTGCCACTGCTAGCCTCTAGTGGAAATTCATATGTTAAAATGTTTGGTGTTAAGATGATTCTTATCCAGGATCGTGGTGGAAAATAGCTTAGTATGGTAGGACTAAGCAATACTTTTACTACTCAGATAAATTCTGGCGTTACACTGTAGCATATTCTGGTATAAACATTCTGAATCAGCATTGGTAGTCTGAGGCTTGTCCTAAAAAGAAGAGTTTTTTCCCAGTGCAGTTACTACATGGAGGTGTCTGGAACAATTTCAGTTTGATGCAGACCTCCACATTCTGTCCTTTTTTTTCCATATGCCACAAAAAATCCAGATTACAAATGCTATCCAGAGAAGGAAGAGTAAAGAAACCCCAGGTATATATCTATACAGACACCTAATGAGGCAAGTTATTAAAAAAAAAACACCTGTGATTTTCTTTTTTTTTCAGAATGGGGAAGTTCTACTTAAATTTTAAATCCTGCAAGAAATTTAGATACTGTATTGACTAAGTCTTTTTCGCTGAGTGTTCTCCTTCATGCTTTTTTTACCCTAATACTTTTGTGACTAGACTTAGTAAAAATGAGATATTTTTCTCCTACTTTTTCCTAGTATCATAACAAATAGTTGAAATATTACATTGATTTTAAAATAAAGTATAAAATTAATACTGTATTTTAATAACTAAGTGCAGATTATATGATTTGACATACAGTGGTATAAGTACTGCTGTTGACACATCTACGTATTTTGTTGAAATTGTCTTTTCATTAGTAATGTAACAATATGTTTACAACTCTATTGAGGACAATTTGTATGCATGTAGATGTTAAATATCTCACAAAATAGCACTTGGCTTTTGATCAGCCATACTCGCAACAACTATACTGTGCTAGTACAATCAAACACTTGAACTGCCACTTTCCTACATTGTATAAACAGACTATGTTGTAAGATTTAGACAATATAGAAAAGGTGAATCAACTTGGTTGTCAACAGAGACAGTATGCAGTACTCTAAGTGTGTTTGTATAAATAATGGTAATTTTGTCAAGCCATGTGGACCAGTGAACCTCTGCAGTGCAATGTTTTTTAATAATTGAGGGAAAGGATTTTCTTATTCTTTTTAGGGATGATGGCCATTAGTGTGTCCTGTAGATTTTATATTAGATTTAATATATCTCTGGTTTGTGTTGGTGATAGTGGATGGTATGAATTTCAAGGAAAATCTGTTTTCACAGTGTGATGCATTTTAGAGCTGCAAAACATAGTCTGACAATCTGCTTTAAATGAGGCTTTTCAAGTTGCCCCTGATGTATAGCAGAGACAGTTGTGATGGCTAATGAAAACATTTTTAATTATGAAATAGGAAGTGTGAGAGAGGGGAGCATTTACTACGTATCAACTTTTAAATTATTACATGATTTATATTAGATTGTTTTACACATCTGCTATTTTTCTTTTTTCTACTTAATTTCAGTTTCAGACTGGGAGGTGAAGGAATATTCTTGCTTAGAAGCAAGCACATAGGGACAGTTCTGTCTGGTATAGTTCATAACAGAAATAAGTCAGAAAAAATGTTAACCTTGAGGTAACCTGTTTCCTAATCTGAGAGAGAGTATTGTTACTCTTTGTTTACTCAGTAGCATGCCTATTTGGTATTAATTCTGTTATGAATACCGAAGACAACATCACATTTCTGTTGATTAGTCACATTTTTTAAAGTGTATGCAAAGGCAATCAAGACCAAACAAAGATGTGTTTTTATCAAAGACTTCAGATTGACCAAGATACAGAGTGCATTAAAAATAATAATTTAAAAAATAATCTTTTGCCTGTGGAACCTCTAGCTTCTATCTCATAGTCAAACTGAACTATTTTTTAGTGTGACTAAATAGGCTAGTCACTTGAGCTAGTCTGTAACGGTATGCTTCATTTTATTCAGTTCTCTTGTGCTTTTTTGCTCCTATGAGCTTGCCTGAATCCTGCTTTTTGTTCTAGCACAGTAAACTATTCTACCGTTAGCTTGTCTTCTGCCTGACAGGAGGGTGCCTTTTGGCCAGAGCAGAAAGAGAAGTCCAGAAGATACTGCAGGCTTTTAAAGGCAACAAACTCATTCTGTCAAGAGAGCAAAAGCTGCCAAAACCAAACCCCGCTATAAATAGTGACCTGTTATGTGTTAGATTGGATGAATTGGAAATAAAAATCTATGTCTAACTGAGCAAATACAAGCAAAAAGATTGTCTGATACTTTAGCTAGGAAGTTGTGACTTGGCAATGGTCAAGAGCAACAAAGATTTCTGATAGATAATGCGCAAAGTTGATGCATGTGAACAAAAAGCAACTTAGTAAACAGTTATCATAAATAATTTGCACTGGAAATAAAAGTTCACATTTTGTAGCCCCAGTTGTCTTCGAAAATAGAAGAACAAAAAAAAAATCTGTATCATTGCATAACAAGATGGAGCAGTGTGTTATTAAAGGTATACAAACAGATATGCAAACCTTCTGCCTCAATCTAGTCATGTCTCCATTGTCTGAGAAATATTTATTTGCTTAAAAGTAAAGATCCTGTTTTCTTTAAGGAGATTTTCATATGTTCCTCTCATATCTGTCAGTTTCAGTCAAAACCTTAAACATAGAAATATTCACACCTTTTTCTGCCATGTGCGATTACTTCTATTCTTTGATCAATATCTTACTATAACTTTGTTTTCTTTTCTGTAAAGAACCTCCATTTTGGTTATATTGAGAAAAATTAGTATGTACTAGAGTACTTTCAGCTGTATGCACAGTTCTCTAGGCTAATTTGCGGCATACCTTTACGTACACTCTCAGATGGGACTTTTTCTTTATAAAACCTCTGTGAAGTTAAATGAGAATAAAGGGCACTGTTAACATGTAAACCTGTACACACAGAAATGCTGTGATGTTCGTGCTTTCTTTGTAGCCTTGGTAAGGCACTGAAAGGTTTTAATGCTTGTCACTTGCCTGAGAGAAGAGCAAGAAGAGGACACTTCTGAAAAGCCTGACATCGTCTTCTGTCTCCAGAGTTCTATAAAACAAGAATGCTGGGCCACCTCTCTGCAGGTGTGTTCACTAGAGTATTATTGTTTCTGAATTACTTTGAGAAAGCTAAACAAGGTGCACTTTCAAAGAGCCCAGAGTAACAGTAGAAATGTTGTGGAGATTCTGCTTATTTTCACTGGGCTAGTGTATCATGGCTTGTCTTGTGCATCATGGCAGAAGGTAGGTCAGTAGGTTTGTGTGAAGTTGGTGGGGAACCACCGAAAAGTGTCATCTATCAAGTCAGTGATGAAGTATTGTGGAGAAATCAGTGAGAATGACTTAATAAAACTTACTGAAAGCAGCACACCCACAGAGAAACTATTCTGTTGGAAACCTGTTAATATTAAATTAGTAAAAATACTATTATTGACTTCTAAAACTGATAGAGCAAAGGTGTAGGCAACAACACAGAGAAGATTAATAGAGAGAGATGATGCTTGCTTATAGATTTTCCATTTCTAGGCTGCTACTTGGATACTTTAACAGCTTTACCCAAGACACCCCACAGTAATCAAAGTGAACAGATTAATGTCTCTCTGCAAACTGTATTTGGTTTTAAGTTGTTGTACATAAAATAATCTAAAGATCTTAACAGAACTCAGAACTTTTTTTGCGTGACATACCCTGCAGACAGAATAAGTAAGGCTTCTAGACTGTGCTGTCCACTCAAATGCATGAATCTTCAGAGTAAAAATGGTTTTATTGTTAGTTAGTGTGTTCTTTTGATTCTCTAGAAGATACATACTACCTGTCTTTTTCTTGGATAACCTATTTGCTTTTGGAAGAACTTCTGGGATTTTCATTAATAAAATCAAGATTCTTTAATGTGCAAGAAAGAGATATAATGGTATACAACTTCACCACCTTTTAAAGTTGGAAGTTTATACTTATATATTGTAATTATGCTGTTGCTGAGTATTGAACGGTAAGCAGAGATGAATAAAAAGGTGCTTAAGTGATCCTGATGGGACCGGTGTGGTAAAAGCTTACTCTACTGTTCAGTCTATTACCGACCTTTATTACTGCACAGTGAATAATACTATATATACACACAGACACGTATAAAATATTGCACTACTAGTGACTCTGTAGCTAGGCTTTTCATGAATTTATGCATGCTCACAAAACAATTTTAAAGGCTAATATCTAAAGATTGTTAAATTGCAAGACATCTCTACCTTTTGCAAGCTGAAATTTTAGGGATCAAGTAAGAACTCAAAATCTCTATTTTTTTTTTCAGGTTTTCTTCCTTTTATGTGTTCATTTATTACCATTGAAGGCTTCCTTTATCAAAACTGTTAGTTTAATGGCTGAATTATTTAGTAGCTTGTAGTATACTCAGCAATTTTGCAGATATTCTTTAGAATTGATCTTCTAAAAAGCAGAGAAGGCAAAAAAAATTCTCAGTTTTAAAACCTTTTCAATTTAAAGTTTAAAAACGTCTCCAGATTATATTGTTTCTTGACATTTTCTCCCACCGAAAAGGAAATAGTTTAAGAAAAGTCTGAACAGCTAAAATGTGAAAGTGTCGTGGTAGTTGAAGTTAAATAAAAGGCAGTTTGACTTACAGGTGTTATAGATATATATATACCCTCTGAAAAATCTTGTTTCAAAGATGGATGTTTGCCCATTCACACAGTGTCCTGATGTACACAGAGCAGTGGGGAGACAGACCAGTACTCTTTGGAAGATACGTACCAAGATAGAGAATGTCCTTAGGAGTACTACTGTGAAAACTGTTTTGGAGTTATTTCTGTATATTTGTTTTCCATCAGAGATCTAAACTCTTTAGCTTTAGAATACAGCCTTTTGTGTGATTTCTTCTACTTTTACTAAGAGGTATGGCTCCCTGAAAAGGGGGAAGATGGACCCTATCTAATTGAGTCTAAAACGTCTGTTGTCGTGTATAGCCACTGTTGATGGTCAGGTATGGAGATGCAATTCCTGGTGGGTTCAGAATTTAATAACTAAGTTAAGTCTAATGTAACTGAAGCAGTCTTAAAATGTGTGGTGTAGATTTTCAAGCTGAATAGTATTTTTCGTCCTTTGAATCATTCAGGTTTGCTGTAGTGGAAGATAAGCTCAATTCACTTTAGCAGGAGCAAATGATCCTTCCTTCTGATTAGAGATCTGTTGCTTCTAGTCTGAGTTTTGTTCATGTGAGAACTGAGGAGAAAATGTAAAGTGTTAGAAAAGAGCATCAAAATGGGATGTGTGCGCAGCAGTGGTTTCGTTTTCTTTAAAGCTTTTTTGTTGAAGAGCTACTCAGGACTAGTAAAGCAAGGCACCGGAGATTTAAAAAAGTTAACCTTCTTAAATAAATCCTAGTCTAAAAATTATTTATGAAGCTGTATGTTTTCCTAGAATGTATGTTCTTGTTGCAAAAGATATCCTAGAGACTCGTTTCTTTATATTCTTGGTGAAAAGGCATTATCCATGAAGATAAATACCTTCTTCAGGGGAACTACAGATCGTGTTTTTACCTTAACATATTCCAGGGCCGTACTGTTTTTCATGTTTTGGAAGAAAAGTGTCTTAGAAAAGGAACACCAGCCAAAAATCCTGAGAACCTTTCTTCTGGATATTTTATTTGTTAGTTGAATGTGCAGCAAAGTGCAATAGTGTGTAGTGTAGCCATATTAGTGCTGTTCGTAGATACTCATCTTTGGCAGGACTGACTTTACAGGTACTCCGTAATATGTACATTTTGGCTTCTCATTTATTCTGTAGAAGAGAATGCTTGTTTCAGTCCAATCCTGCCCAGTAGGTTTGTAACCAGGAGTATCAGTCATGAGAATAACAGTCAGATTCTGTAGACCAAGAAGTGTCCTTTTTTGACAGAGTTATGGGAGTAAATTGCAGTAAAGCACTGCAGATTTGAAGTCTTGTATGAAAGGTGGCAGGCAGACTTAAAATCGTTTCCAAACACTTATGCATTATGTGGCCATGTTTTTACTAGGTTGTAACTTAAACTTTCAAAGCCTGGTTGTGACAACTGAATTGCTACTTTAGCTGTGTATAGCTATTTTCAAGAAGGAATGTTCTGGGGAACAAAAATGTTGCTCTGGGTAAGTTAAGCCAAGGCCTGTTTCAATGAACCAGCATGGCAGTTCTCTGTTTAAGAACAAGTATTTGCAAGGTGGGCATGCAGGTGACATCTGCCTTTTGTTACTGTTCCTGATAATCCATGCAAATTTTTCATTCTTCACAGCAGCCTTGTTGTCTGACTGAAAAATGTAAAATTTGACTTTCAGAAGTATTGAGTATGCAGTTAACAGTTCAAGTAAATGGGAGCTTAGTGTTTTGAACATTGCGCTTTGCATTTTTGTTGTCCATAATAGAGACAATGTAAAAACAAGTTAATACGTTTCAAGTAGGTCCTCCAAAATTAATGGATATTAGTGACGATTTGGGGCCTAATATTTCTTTTTTCCCTAACTCAAGCTTGGAGCTAGTCTCGTCACCATAGATATGATCTGAAGAAGAACTTGCTCATTTTTGTTCTTACATACTGCGGTGATAAATGCCTAGAGGCAGGAGAAGGGGAAATAAATTCTCTGTGCCTGGTCGGGATGGATTCTCATTAAATGCGGTACATGCCTGAACAGCTTTAAAATAATAACATACCTTATATATAATAGGCTATAATAATTTCTTCAAGTTGCATTTCTAATTTTAAAGCTTGTTCCTATGTATGTTGAACACTCTTTAATTGTGTTGGGATAATTAGCAAGTGAAATTAGGATTTCTCATCTAAAGTCATATGTTCAGGAATAAAACTGTGTGCCAGGATGTCTTGGCTGGTAATTCATGTCTGCTGGACTGTAACATCTTGGTCCTATGTTCTACATGAGCGTAGTCTCCTGTCATTACTGAAGTTGCTAGTCTGGAACGGGGCAAAGTGTTAAAAGCTATCCTTAAATTTTCAATATACAAAACTAGATCTCTTTGCATATTTCTCTAGTGTGGCAACTTAAAATTTTGTATGTCTTAAAAAGGGATGGGCAGGTTTAACTTGCATTATTTGAAAAGGTGCATTGTTCTCAGGCATGTGTGTATTGAGGAAGAGTGCCATAGCTGCTGCCATGTGTTTGCTTATGTAGATACTTAAATAGCATACCTGGCTTGGGTTCATTTGACTTAAATACAAAATGAAAATCTTTTCTAAAGCTGCTAGAAGTAGGCAACAATTTACCAATATATGAATGAGCAATCCACAGCAAGAGAGAGAAGATATTCCCTGAATGCTGAATGTTGTAATTGCGTTTAGGATAATACCAAAGGAGAGAATAAATATTTTTCAAATTGAGAAACAGAAACTTTTTCTCTGTTTTTTGAAGCGTAGAGAGAGGTGGAATTTTAGCCGTGAGGTGGAGTCAGGATAGAGGCCGATGGAAGTCAGTTATAGCATCCTTTACATAGGAGATGGAAATTTCCTATTTAAAAATAAAGGCAACTTTCTCCATGCAAATCCTGTCATGAGCAGAGAAATTATTGCAAGAATGAGGCATATTGTGGAAGAGATGCTTTTGATAGGGTTTGCAAAAATAGAAAAATAATTTTTTATCATCGTATTTGCCTGTGATAGCTTTGTATAATCATGATAGAGTACCAATAATGGGAATTTGAATTCAAATTCCTGATACAATCCCCCATGAGAAAATAAAACTGATGGTGCTTGGCCTGTGGCTAAATAAACCCCCTAATGTTTACTCAGGAAATTTATGAGCAGAGTTAAGTTCAGCCTTCTTGCTGGCCAAAGATGCATGTTAAAAAGATGAAAAGGAGAAACAGGAACATGTGATAGAGACTTCTTTTATTTCTGTGACACCCATGTGGCTTCTGTCACTGGCAGTAGCTTGTCATCTTCTGGTCTTCTTACATGAGGCAGCAAGCAGCTTTGTTTCTGTTGTGCAGTCAGAAATGCAGATACAAGGAGACATAGTCTCTACACTGAGATGATACTGTGAGCTAGCCAAGAATATGAATTTACAGCATCTCTGTTCCCTATGCAGTTTTTTGGGTACAAGTAGTATTCTGTCCTCACTTCATGTCAGGTAGGTATGAGGTAGGCCATTCCACATTCCAAATGTCCATGCAAGAAAATAATGCCAAAAAGCTAATGGTGGAGAAAATTCATTTGCAGTTACCTACCTTTTTTCCATGAAAACAAGATCTTTATAATTTCATTTTTAGAAGATTAACTAAGCCCATTTTATAGAAGAACTTTTTTGATCACATATCAGTGGCTTATAATTAAGAATTGCATTGATTATCCTTAGAGGACACAATTAGGTACAGCCTAGGGATGATTTCAGTTCCTGTGCTTTGGCATATAGGAATCAGACTGTAGAAATATTGAAGCACTGCCTTCATGTGCCTTTATAGATTTGTCAATTGATGAACGTTAATGAATTCATTGCTTTAAAAAATAAAAATGTGAACATGGAAAATTGTAAAGTGGCTAAGGAAATTAATTGTCAGCAAGAAGATATTTTTGATACAGTGTTCAACATCTAAACCTGGTAAATCTGCTTTTTTCAGAAATGTCTGCAATGTAATTTCATAACTGCTTTTTAGAAAAGTTAATTCTATATCTATGTTTTTAATTTGTAGGTACATTGAAACCTTGAAGGAGCACAAACCAAAAATCGTCTGGGATGAACAAATTGCTGAACACTACTTTGAATACAAAAAGTGAGTTACATTTATTAACTTACCGTGCTGCAAATATTTTCGGGCATGGCCCAGTACACAATGAATTACCAGTTAACTGTAGTATGCAACTGAATTCAGCAAATGGAAATTCTGCTGTTTATGATGTGTATGTCAACACTGAACTGCAGCATAAAAAAGTGCTTCAGGCGAGAGAAGTAAATCAGAGAAGGATTAATGAAATAACATAAGCTAAAACAATCCTTAGAAGAGAATTCTGATGAGTGATATCGTTGGAAGTTATCCATCAAAGTTACCTGCTCCATGTCAGTTAATCAGAGGCTCGGAGATTAATTCTGTGAGCTGTTGGCTGATTACCAATAACTCGGCCAAAATAGTTCTAAGAAAAATCTGTGGTACAAAACCCTGATTTTACAAGTCCTAGTGATAAGATTGGTCAGGCAACAGACTTCCACTAATTGGAATGTACCGTAGAGAAATGTAATGAGAATATGAAGTGTCTTCCAGATAATGTTTTTAAAAGCACTGAGAGCATGAAGGTAAGGGTAATAACTTTCTCCGTCCTTCCTTTTTCACCGTGAAATGACAAAAGGATTCCTGATGCTAGGAAAAATCCGTTTAAAACAGATTTAAAAAAAAAATCAGCAACATCTTGTTAAGCCTGAGTGATAATTCACTACTTTTGTATGCAAATACAAAAATTTGGTAAAATTTTACAAACAAAATCCAACTACCTCTACAACATCTTGTATATTACTCAGTGCATCGATAATGTGAAGACACATCACTGAAAACAACAGTAAAACACATTTTACAGTGCTTTAAGAAAAAAAAATCAGAACTACATTGTTATTTCCAAAATACTTTCTTCCTTTAAATATTTTTACATGTAAAGAATCACCCAAACCTAAAAATGTGCTACTTTTATATTTTTAGTTTCATTTTCAAGGTTTCTCTCAGCCTGTAATTTTCTTCTAACTTGTCAGCAACATGTATTTCTCATCAGAAAAAAAGGAAGACCGTGTTGGTCAGCAGTGTTTTAATTTATTTTCTGTTTGTATGAAAGGACTGGCATCTGTTTGCCTTCATATTTAGTTCTTTGGTATCCGGTTGCAAAATCACGTTGTGCCAAACAGTTACAAGGTTTTTCATGTTAACTAAAGAGGAATAAATCAGAAGCTGTGTTTTACTGAACTTTAATGTATAATCCAATTGGAGACACACTGACCACTGGACAATGACTTGCTCTCAAAAGAGTAAATCTGAGGGCTCTGTTCAAATGGCATGCCTCTGGGATTTGTTTCTGAAAAACATTTCCTAAACATCTTGCAAACTGAACATGTGGGAAAGGCATAGCTTGTCAGTAGTACTACATCATTTGCCATGCAGAATCACAGAATCACAGAATAGTAGGGATTGGAAGGGACCTTTGTGGAGGTCCGAAACAGGGTCACCTACAGCAGGCTGCACAGGAACTTGTCCAGGCAGGTCTTGAATATCTCCAGAGAAGGAGACTCCACAACCTCCCTGGGCAGCCTGTTCCAGTGCTCCGTCACCCTCAGAGGGAAGAAGTTCTTCCTCATGTTCAGACGG
>Ga0065711_1033315_pt1 | contig 25723 bp, 13 predicted proteins | sample Hoacrofraction12_FD_59098 | JGI IMG/M metagenome (GOLD analysis project Ga0065711, IMG submission 59098) | Hoatzin crop microbial communities from Cojedes, Venezuela - Epithelial fraction 12 v2 (version 2) | ecosystem: Host-associated > Birds > Digestive system > Esophagus > Crop | place...
CTCAGGAAGTGTGGGCTGGATGAGTGGTCAGTGAGGTGGATTGAGAACTGGCTGAATGGCACAACTCAGAGGGTTGTCATCAGCGGCACTGAGTCTAGTTGGAGGCCGGTAACTAGTGGTGTCCCCCAGGGGTCAGTACTGGGCCCAGTCTTGTTTAACTTCTTCATCAATGACCTGGTTGAAGAGTTAGAACGTACCCTCAGCAAGTTTGCTGATGACACCAAACTGGGATGTGTGGTAGATACACCAGCAGGCTGTGCTGCCATTCAGGATGACCTGGACAGGCTGGAAAGTTTGACAGAGAGGAAAATGATGAGGTTCAACAAGGGGAAGGGCAGGGTCCTGCACCTGGGGAGGAATAACCCCATGCAGCAGTACAGGCTCAGCGCTGACCCATTGGTAGGCAGCTCTGCAGAGAGGGACTCAGTTGTCCTGGTGGACAACAAATTAACCATGAGCCAGCAGTGTGCCCTACATGCTCTTGAACTGTACTGGATCCACATGACCTGCTATAATCTGCCAGTATGTAAAATACAATTGATATTGCTGAATGTGAGTTCATGATCTGTGACAGATGCCAAACAATGACAGCCACCAGTTTTCGTTGTGTCCTTTGATATGACACCTTAATGGGTTGCTGGGAAGGGCTATCTTGTGTATGCTGAGTATTTTTATACATAGTCTATTATATTTTAGAAGTTCCCCCTTGAAATTAAACCCTCTGTATAAAAATTACAGTCATTTTATGTATAACAGCATTTTGAAACATGTAGAGGAAGTGTGTCTGTGTGTGCATGCTTTTTGAAAGGGAACAACAGGCAGTAACCTCCTTATACTCTTCAGCTACCACCTAAAAAAAAAAATTTTAAAAAAATGAAAGGATGAAAAATAGGGAGAAAAGAAGACAAAATAAATCTTCCCAATATCCATTTAGTAGATTTCAAACAGTGAAGGTTTTTAACATTTCTGAAAACTTTGGTTAGAGAAAAAATAGTTCTAAATTATGTTGCCTATTATTTGTTGTAATTTTTGACATTGCCTTACATCAGAAGTAACATTAAAGATCACTAGATGTGTTTGATACAATCAGAGCAGAGTTATTTAAAGGTCTCAGTGGACTGCTAGCCTATCTAGATAGAATTATATTTTGCAATCCCAGAAGAATAAAAGTCCATCAAGTACTTAAAAAGCTGTAGATGAAGGACTATACTTCAGCTAGGACAAGTGCAAGCTAAAAATGGCTAAACGTAGGCATTTGGGAAATGTTTCAGTCCTGACAGCTCAAAAATAGAAATAATTATGTAAATCTTGGCTCCAAACCAGAAACCGCGTGAGTTAGAAAGGTTGTTAAATATGGTCACATACTTCAGTAAATTAATTCAATCTCCTGTCAAAGATTAGAGATCCCTTATGAAGGTGCTAAAAAGATAGATTGCTGAGTGGCAATTTGGGTCAGACCAACTTAGCTTGCTCAGTACTGGGAATGTGCTGGGTAGAACTCTCTGTTCCAAATGTCTAAGCACTCGGGCAGGCAATTACAACCTCTGAAGAGCATCAAGAGCAGTGAGGCGTGGTTACTTCCCCAGACCTACTCACAGCGAACAAAATGCTCACCTTTAAAAGCGCTCAGGTTGCACATGAAAAGAGACTGAGTAAATTAGAAAAGAGAAATGAAAGGACTACAATATGGACCTCCATTTTTTTCTGTAATAGTATAAATTTATTTCATGTTTTATGGACAAAGGCTTACTTGTGGGACTTCCAGTGGTTGCGGCCACAGAAAATTAGAAAATTAAATCTGAGACCAGTAGGAAAGAAAAAAAATACAATCTTTTCTGCTTTGTGTGATTTGATCAGTATCACTGCTTCAGAGCAAATGCTGATCCTACCATTGAAATCCAACATCTATAGCCATAATCAGTTAATCTTTTCAAGGAAATGGTGACTGAAGACAACAGCTGTGGCATTTTATAGACATGGCATTTATAAGCTGGATTCCACCTATCAGGTGTCTAAAATAAAGTCTTAGTTATGTTCTTCAGAGGGGACCTTTCAGTGGAATCACTCCAGTTTCTGAATAGCTAATGGAGTACTCTGTCCATTTTTGGGCTTCCCAGTACAAGGAAAAAATCTATATACTGGGGTGAGTCCAGTGGAAGCCAAGATAGTCAGGGGGTCAGAGATTATGATATAAAAGGGAAGGCTGAGAGAAATGTTTCTCTTTTGCCTGGAGAAGAGAAAGCTCAGAGGCAGCTTAAGCCACCTGCAACTACCTGATTGGAGGATATAGGAAAGAAGGAGGCAGACTGTTGTCAAGGGTACACAGAGCCTTAGAATGAGAGGCAAGGATACAGACTGGAACATGAGAAACTCTAATTAGGTGTAAGGACATTTTTGTCTACCATGTCTACCATGAGGGTGGCCAAACGCTAGAGGAAGTTGCCCAGAAAGGCTGTAGAATCTCCTTCCATGGAAGTGTGGAAGACTTGACTGGATATGAGTCTTGAGCTGGATTAGGTCTGCTTTGAGCAGGGACTTTGATTAGATGACATCTAGAGGTCCTTTCTGATTGAAATTATTTATGGCTCTGTGCTTCCATGGCATGCTAGAAATATATTTATATTAGAGCTAAAATTCTAATGTGTGGCCTGTGGATCACCAATACTGACACACTGAAAAAGGTGCTCTGTCAATCTGATCTCAGGCTCTGTCGGCGATGCTGGCTACCAGTAGGAGCTATAGAAATGTTCCAGGAAGTGATTGGCTCTACAGCTGCCAATTTTGACACCAAAAAAATTGACTTTAAATACTCCTCACAGTTAAAATGAGTTATGCAAAACAGATGAAGATAAACCCCTCCACCCCACAAAAAAATCTGTGCAGAATAAATTAGAATTTAGGACTTTGAATTTGAAAGAGTAGGACAACAGCAGCTCATACCTTACCTGCCTGGGCTATGTCTAGTGGTAAACTATCAGGACATAAGCCTGAGCACTGACATATGATTGCCTGTGCTGCTAATTCACTAGTGGCTCTTAGTGTCTGACCTGATTTGAGTTTGATCCAGCCATTACACTTGGCAGGGTGGTCTGAGAATTGGCATGGGCCACTGATCATTCTCAACAGGCAGTTTGGGCATGGCAAATATGTTTTGGGAAGTCTGAGAGTTTATTTGTATGGGGGTGAGCTGTACTGTACCATTTGGTTTTGGTGTCTAAGGAGAATCCCTGTTTCATTTACCCGCATACTTAAAAATGGTGTTTGAAATACTTGTCCAACTGGTAGAAAGTTAGGTACACTGGGGAAAGGTACTGTCTTGCGGTGATGAAAAACTTGTAAAGTTCTGTATCTATTTGGAATGACAGTTTTTAATTCTAGTTATTTTGGATGGGAGACCAGTTGGAGTACCTCTGGGACACTGAAATTCCATCCTCTGAAGCCACAGTTTGGGTCCTGTCTCCTGCTAAGGAGGTAGGAACCCTTCAAAGTGAATCTTTCCAATGACCAGGTCATTCCCAAGAAATAAAATAAAGCTAAGCTACTTCTCCCTCTTATGCCTTTTCTGATGACAGTGAAAATAATTTTTTTATTTCTAAATGTTACATAGCAGCCTCCAGCTCTTAAGAAAGAGAAGAGATTGAAAAATTCCTCACAGGAAAAAAATTCCTGTTTTTTAACTCTGTGTGGTGGGTTGACCTTAGCTGGCCACCAAGTACTGACCAAGCTGCTCTCTCACTCCACCTTCTCAGTGGGACAGAAGATAAAATAAGAAAAAAGCTCGTGGGTCAAGATAAAGACAGAGATCAACAACTAATTACCATCATGGGCCAGACAGACTTGACTTGGGAAGATTAATTTAATATGTTGTCAATTAAAAATACAGTAAAATAGGAAGAAACAAAAACAAAACTGAAAACATTTTCTCCCCATCCCTCCCTTTTTCCCAGGCCCAATTTCACTCCTGACTTTTCTACTTCCTCCCCCTGAGCGTTGCAGGGGAACAGAGGTTACAGTCAGTTCATAATGCATTTTCTCTGCCGCTCCTTCCTCGTCACACTCTTCCCCTGCCCCAGTGTGGGGTCCCTCTCATGGAATACAGCCCTCCTCCAAAATGAGTCCTTCCTGTGGGCTGCAGTTCTTCAAGAACTGCTCTAGCATGGGTCACTGCTCCTGACAGAAAACCTGCTCCAGCATGGCCTCCTCTCCATGGGATGCAGCATCCTTCAGGGCACTTGTACCTGCTGCAGTATGGGGTCCTCCGTAGGCTGCAGGGTGGATAGCTGCTCCACTGTGGTCCTCCCTGGGCTGCAGGGGGACAACCTGTGTCACCATAGTCCTCTCCATTGGCTGCAGGGGAGTCTTTGATCCAACGCCTGGAGCATCCACTCCCCCTCCTTCTTCACTGACCTTGGTGTCTGTTTCTTTCACATGTTTCTCACCCCTCTTTCTCACAGCTGCTGCACAGCATTTTTCCCTCTTTCTTAAATGTGTTATCGCAGAGGTGCTGCCAGCACCGCAAGTGGGCTCAGCATTGGGCAGCAGTGAGTCCATTCTAGAATGGGCTGAAACTGGCTGCATCTGACATGGGGGCACCTTCCGGAATTTTCTCACAGAGGCCACCCCTGTGGCACTGCCCTGCTACTAAAACCTTGCCACGTGAACCCAGTATATTCCGTATCACCAAACCAAGTTCCAGTGTTCAGGCAATGGCAAAACCCACATTTAATAATGTTCACCATGCTATATTCTTCTTCCAGTACAAAAAAAACCCCAGATGCACAGAGGTAGTTCTCAGATGCAACAGGATGTGTCTTGGAAATGGAGCATTTAATCATGCACTTGTCTGCCTATTACTTCCAGAAAAATACCATTAGTTTTCATAGGCCTAATAAGTCATCATTATGAAGCTAGTAAGAGCATATCACTCAGAGCTGCCTCAGTAAGAAGAGATGAAGTAACAACCTCTGCCTCTACGCTATTAAATGGAGTTGCTAGCAAATGTCTACTGCTCTAATGCGCAAGAATAACATAAAATAAACCAAGACCTCCTGGAAAGTATTATAAAAATATTTCTTGGAACCACCAGTTCAACTGATAAGCAGAATAAACTTAACAGAAATGGATATAAGATGGACGGATATTTTTTTCTAATTTTCAAATGTTTAATTAAACTATAAAATTTAAAGATGGCTATGCAAGGTCCTGTAATAAAATGTGAGAAGTCAACACCTCTTAATTCTATGATGCAAGTATTCTAATAAATAAAGCTGTAAAAAATTAATTTTTTGCAAAGTGTCTCTTTCTGTAATGCAAAAGATATGTTTTCACACTGACAAGTGTGGAAAAGGTTTAAAATAATAAATTACAAATGTGAAAGTTTTGATTTTATTTTTTCTTTTTTCTTACAAGCAGCAGAAATTCATGGTCGTTTCTCCATTAACGTAAAAACATAAAACCTTCTGGAGTCTGGACACAAAACACAGTATCATCACATCACTCAAATGTATCCCTTCCCCAAACCTGGAAATTCTCACACGTACTCTTTTCTTTTTTTTTTTTCCTTGTTTGTAATACCCTCTATGCTTTTATTTTTCTTGCCTCTCACAGGTTACATCTATCAGGCTTTTTAAATACTAGCCCTAGACAAACTAAATTGGCCCTCCTGTTGATACAGATTAAAGGTAGAGCAGTATGAATTGCTTTGTCATAATCCTACTATATGCACAACCAGAAGCTCAGAGCATAGCAATGTTTGTTTTCAGACCTGATCAGAAAACGTAACCTGAAAATTGTTCTCTCATTGCTAAACATCCTAGGACTCCTTATTGAGAAACATAAGAAAATAAAAGTGATGTTCATTAAAATGCTGTATCTCTTTTTAATCATTAGCACTATTTAAGTAGTCACTAATTTATTAATTTAGCACCAATATGCTAGTACTACATTGAAAAGCATGGCGACTGAAGTGTATTTGAAGAACTTGAAGCTCTGATTTTTTCTTGCCAAAAAAGGACTAACCAGGAACAGTGAATGAGGCTATCTTGTGGTCAGTCTGGATGGAGAAGAGGCAAAATGGCTGCATGATATTGTTCATTCAAGTTTTATTTTTCCCATCGTTTTTGTTCATCTTCCTTTTTTTGAGTTTACTGGCTTCTCGTCTGCTGTCATTGTTTTGCAGGCAGATATTTAGAGGTAGTGCTTCATGAGAAGGTAGTGAAAGAAAGCATGGACCACAGAATAGGTCAAGGAATTTGGAGAGCTGGAGGTGTGTGGAAAGAGAGTATAGGCAATGAAGCAAAGGATGTGAAGGAGATTGAAGGTAAAGGAAGTGGGAGGAAGAAATCCAAGCAGCAGAAAAGAGAGATGAAACTGGTAAGAGCTTGAAAAACAATAAAAAACCCCATGAATATGAATCTAAAATGGAAAAGGGGAAATAGCTACTAGTATTTTTGATGAAAATTTTCTCATGAAAAGCAACTAAGCACCTGGGTGCTAGATTAGAGCATGTGGAGTGCTATCTATCCCTTCAGGAAAATGAATAGGAAGAGATGAGAATTCCTCTTCAATTACTGTTTTTGCCCAGAGCAGTTTTGTCATTTCCAACTCACTGCATATTTTTCCTAATGGTGTGGCTCCAGTCAGGTGGGATTAACAGAGATTTCTATCACCATCATTTCAGAGGAGTCTGTTCTGCAAAACGCACAGTGAAAACTTTCTTTCGGAAATCCAGGTAGTCTCTGTGTCAATGATGGGGAGAGGAGATGCATTGCTTACACTACCATGCTATTCCTTTTTTATTTATTCACCAGTCCTTTCCATGATATTTGTCCCAGGTTCAAGCTAGCTGTCCAGAGGGTAAAAAAGCCAGAGCTATGAACAAGAGATTCCTCTCTAACTTTGATCTGTACAGGACTGCTATTTTATGTGATAGGCCTCCTCTGAGGGAAAGTCTTAGTGGACCAATCTGCCTTCTTTCATTTTTCTGTCATTAATTTTAATTCATAAGAATTCAGCTGTTTGTAAAAATACTTACTCAAGCTGATTTTAATACTGTTATCTTTAGTATAATGAGAGAACCCGAAGAAAATAGATGCTGTGAATTGTATGCCATAGGGGAGCCCTTTAATTTCCAGTAAAGGACAGGTGAATGTCGACATCAAGTCTCATGTAGTGCTAGCACAGTGTACTTACATCTAGCTAGAGACTTGGTACCTGGTCTGGTGACTCAATATGCTTGCTCCCTGGGAGACGTTTTTGTATTTTCTGATTTATTTTCTGTTCTTCTCCTCTCCTCAATGTAAAATGCCCCAAGAAAAGTTTGTTTTATTGAAGATAATGTCTACTAGAATTCCAGAAGGAGCTGCACTGGAGTGTTCAGCAGTTTCCAAATCTAAACAACAGTTATACTGGAGGACTTGCCTTAAATCCTTTTTCAGCTCTATTAAATTTCATAATTTCACAATACTTACAAATGCGTTTCACAAGTTAATTCTGTAAATAATAGCATATTAAGAACAGTTCATTTGGTTTTCATTGTCAAGTCTGTGTTGTCTCTTTCTAAACTAAAGTTTAAGCAGTTTCCGTCCATACTTACACAGAAATCTCTCTATGTCACTTACCATTTTCCTTTTTCAAGTCTGGGTAGTTTTCATGGTCATGGGCCATTTCATGATAAGATAACTGCAGCTAAACAGAGAATTCCAAGTGAGAGTTCACCACCCTTTTCTGTACTAGGAAAATAACAGATTTAATATTATTTTGTATCCTGTTTCCGTTCTTTTCATTTTACCCATCTAAGTTTCTACAGTTCGTCTGTAATTCAGCAAGAGTGCTTTCAAATTATTTTATCCAATGACCATTGCTGTGCATTTCTCAACAGTGACTTTATCTGCCATTATGTTACCCACTCACCTACCTACATATCTTTCCTCTAAGCATCTCAGTCTTTTCTAGATTTTCGTGAGATGAAATATCTTGTTAGGCAAGTATTTTCTGATCTTATGTAGCCCTTTAATTAACAGCTAACCAATAAATAATAATGAATAATGCAGTTGTTAATGTGTCAGTTCTTAACTTCCAGGCAGGCTGGAATTTTTGCCACTGTTTTTAATCTTTATTTGAATTTTTAGAATTGATGCGTGGACAATTAAAATATGTAAAGCAAGCATATTTTTTTGTGTGCATATGCTTGCATATGCAAGGAGGTTCTCTCCGTGAAATGACTCAAAACCCAACTGGACATGAGCAACCTGCCCTAGCTGGCCCTGAGTGGAGCAGCAGGCTGGGCTAGATGACCTCCAGAGGTCTTTGGAGAAACAAGCTCTTTTATAGAATAGAATCATAGAATCATTTAGCTTGGAAAAGACCCTTAAGGTCATTGAGTCCAACCGTAAACCATTCTGTGAAGTCCATTGCTTCTCCAAAATGACTTTCCAACACAAAACTTTATAACTTTTTCTAGAAGAAGAAAGTTTGGCAAAAAGTGGAAGTTGAAATCAAAACATTTATGTTAGCCACAAAGTCATTATTAGATTTTCAATTAATATTATATCTCTTTGTCACAGAATTCAACTTTTTTTATCTTAACACTTCAACTTGTCTGGAAATTTTTCAAAATCTCAAAATCTACATGTAATCTACATAGTTTTCTACACAGTTCTCCTTTTGCATTCCAGATTACAACTGAAGTAGCTTTTAATAGTTTGTGACTTTCACTGTAATTCTTTTCCCTCTTTGCCTGCAGCTTGTTTTCCAGGTTCTTTAAATCTGACAGGGACAACCAGATTTAGCCCTACAGGGGGAATTTTGCAAGTGTCTGCTGCTGGCTGAATTCTTTAAAGAAATGTAAACCGGGCTGAACAGTTAAAAGAAATTTTATATACAGCTCATTTTCTAAAATTTTGTTCTAATAGTTTGTTCTCATTTACATGTCCATTCATCAGATTGTCTTAAACTGTTATTTTAAACATACTACAGGGTGATTATTTTAAGATTTTCTCTGAAAAAAACAGTTTTGTGGGCAAACCCTGCCAGGCACCCCCATACATCCACTCACCACCCCCCAGTGGGGTTGGGAAGAGAATCAGAAGGGCAAAGGTAACAGAAGTCATGGGTTGAGATAAAGACAGTTTGGTAAAAGAGGACAAGATAAAACAAAATAAAACAAAACAAGGAGAAACAAGTGAGGCAGAAATCAATAGCCTATCACAAACCCAGTCAGTCCCCAAGCAACAGCAGCACTGGCCAAACTTGCCCCCACCCGGCCGATATTGCTCAGCACAGTGTCATACAGTATGGGCTATTCCTTTGGTCAGCTGGGGTCAGCTGTCCCAGCTGTGCCCCCTCCCAGTCTCTTATGCGCCAAGATCACATCTTCTCGCTGGCAGGGTGGTGTGAGCAGCAGAAAAGGCTTTGACACTGTGAAAGCACTGCTCAGCAATAGCTAAAACATCCCTGTGTTATCAATGCTGTTTTGGTCACAAATCCAAAACATAGACCCATACTAGCTACTATGAAGATAATTGACTGTATCACAACCAAACCCAGTGCAGCTAAACAGTTCATAACAACAACAACAACAACAAAATAAACAAACAAAAAAACCCCACAAAAAAAAGCAAATAGTAAATATTTAGAAGTTTTGTGAGAAACAATTCTTCTGAATCTGGAAATGATCATAGAAAAAGAGAGCAGTCCTAATACAGTTAGGAAGTTACCTTACACACCATTCAGTCCCGGTTCTAGACTAGAGTATATTTTTATTCTGGGGGGCAATTGTGTGTGGATGTCCAAGATCACTATCAAACTTGTCCTTCCATCACCCTATTTTGAATGAACACTTACAAAGACATGTGCAAGGGAGTGTCAGCATAATTAGAAACAAGATATTGATCATTTAGGTGGAAGTTATGGGAGGGAAACTTTTGGCAATGAAGCTGGAACTATTTGCTTTTGTGATCTAGAATCTGAGAGCTGTAGGAAAGAAAAAAATGAAAAGCAACTCTTCCTAGAGAAAAGTGCAAGGTTGCAGAGCAGAGATTTTATTTATATTTTGGAAGTGGTCTATGCCTCTAATTTTAAGGTTCCTGTGACTGTGCTTTCACAGTATTTTCCTATGCTAAATAAAGTAGAACATTATGAAAATAGGGGTACCATGGACAATTCTCACCTTTGTGGAGAACTCTAGAAGGAAAACTGGTACCTGGGCTGATGTGAACAGACATGTTTGACTCAATGGTGTGGAGAGCTAGGACCAGTCTTGTAAGAAAGCCTGGGGCTGGCTGGAATCATGCTGGAAGATTTTCCAGGCTTGAGAATGGTGGTGTATGACCATACCACCAACCAAAAGCAGAGCAAGTTGATATTGCACACTCTGGACTCTCAAATGACCAGGAACTGGAGTGAAGCAGCGAGCGACAGACAGCATCTGCTAAGCAGACACAGGTGACAGGGGACATTTATATAATCTTAACAAAGAACAACTCTGTGCATGTGTTATCTAGAACTTGCATCCTTTTTTGCTGCACTGAGGGATTTTGCTGCTGAGATGATGCTGGATGCATCTGCATGCTACTGATATTTGAACAGAAAATGTGGCATGAATGTGACATACCAGTATCGATTAATGAAACTTGTCCCAAGCACTGTCTTGCCAGTAGGCTATATTTTGCTCTATTATTTAGACTCAGTATTATTATGATTGATTGTAATCATTTCACTTGAAGTGTGGAATCAAGTTTTGAATGAATTCAGGTGTCACAATAATACCCTACAACACTAGACTTGGAACTAGTGAAAAAAATAGAAGGCTTTCTTCTACTCCTATCCAAGCAGGAAAGAAAAGTAATTTTAAATTATTTTATGTAGAAAGAATAAGAAGAAATGAAAGGATGAAATCTAGCTCACAAATGCCCTATAGAAGTCAATGACCTGGAGTTTAGAAGTCACTTACATGGACTCGGTGCCTTCAAACTTCTTTTAAATCACTGATTTCTTACAGCAGTTGTAGTCTGCGAACTTGAACAGAAAAGATCACCTATCTGACAAGTGTTATAATGCTACAGAGGCAGTCACTGAACGGTCTGAGCTGAAGGGCAATCAGTTACAGATAGCAGAACATTTCGTGTTGGGGACCATTTCTTCCCACGTCTTCAGCCATCCTGAGGAAAGCAAATTACTGCCCCAGACCATGAACAGGTCAGAAGAGCAGGCAGAACTAGGTGCTGGTGGTGGGAAGCGGTTGTGAATCAGCTTTGCTTATAATAACATTACAGCTGTACTACTGGTTTTAGTACAAGGTAAATGATGGGCCGTTTGTGATATTATCAAAACACTGGAAAAAAGACAGAAATATGTTTTACACATACAGCAACAAGACCAAAAGGAACAAATGACTCTTCCTTGACTAGCACGAGTGATTCATGCATATGAACAGGATCATGACAGACCAAACAGGGCCTCATGATACTTTCCATGATGTAACCCTTTTTTCCCACCTCTCCAGTGACTAAGCTGCTATGCGTAAAACTGAATGCCATTGCCTGGATATAGAAAATCATACGCAATTATTCAGCAATGAAACCCTCCCTACCTAATTTTATGATGGCACATGAATAACAGCAAGACACAGCAGTGACAAAAATGGAACAATTTAATGTACTGTGGTTATGGCTGCTAGTAAATTCCTGCTACAAGTATCCTCTCTGGAGCTTTGCACGGTCCCTTCCCACCTTGTGTTTTAGGGAGTCAACACTGTGTTTCTTAGGAGAGAAAATACAAGAGAAGGTGAAAATCCCACCCCTGATCAAATAGTGAGAGAATTTAAAAATAGTCATAGTTGCAATTATGTTCACTGAGATGTTCACCGAGACACTGCACTAACAGTAATAGATGCAGTTTAAACTGCACACGCAGTTACCACTAATGTACACGTTTCAAATGCTCCATAGCACGAGACAGAGATTAGCCGAATTGATGATAAGAAAAAATGTGGAAGTCTCCATACATTGTATGCAAGTCTCAGAAGTGTTAATGAACTGGTCGATTAAAATTAGGTAGAATGTGGATCTTCATATGGGCTAAACTGTACTTTTGGGAATCTGGTGGATTAGAATTGAAGCCAGAAGTCCCCGTTTTGCACATTATTATCACAATAATTCTCCTAAATACAAGAAACCAAAATGTCGTTCTTTTTGACAGTATATTATAGTGCACAAAAGATGTATTCACCATGTATAATTTGTTAATATCAAGAATCTGTGTTTCTTTAGGATGATGATAGTGACAGTACACGAAAATCCAGGTAACAAATAAATTACTTCCTTTTTCCAATCCTGCTAAAAAAATGTTTTGAAAATCACGAAATGGGACTTTGTGACCTGTTGACTTATGCACAGAGATGTGCTGTGCTTGGATCTGCTTTGTCTTGCTCTGTTTTTACAGCTTTGTGCACCTTTGTACATCTGACCCTGCTGCTGAGGGCACTCAGACTGGAGCAAGACATGGAGGAATGAATGGTGGATTTCGTCAGTGTGGTTCAGCCCTAAATTAAGCAGAGAGCAAATAATTGATAATGAACTGTACAGTGTAGGAACAAAACTTTTACAAACAAATATGACAGGACAAGGGGTTATGGTTTTAGACTAAAAGAGGGTAGATTTAGAGTAGATATAGGGAAGAAATTTTTTACAAAGGCGGTGGTGAAACACTGGAGCAAATTGCCCAGAGAGGTGGTAGATGCCCCATCCCTGGAAACATTTAAGGTCAGATTGAACGTGGCTCTGAACAACCTGATGGAGTTGAAGATGTCCCTGCTCATTGCAGGGGTAGTTGGACTAGGTGACCTTTGAAGGTCCCTTCCAACACAAACCATTCTATGATTCTGTGAAATTCTCCTTTATAAGATATTTGAGATCACTGGAGTCCACAGTAACTCAGTTAATTCTACTTCATGAAGGTGACTGAATACTAGAAGCTGTTGCTACTTCAGATAACTGTACTCATTATATGCGAAACCAAAACTTCCTCAAAACTTAACTTTGTATATTAATGAAGTTCCAAAGCCCCTTATTTTTTTTTGTTCAATATACTCCCTAGGTTCTTCCTGGTGGGAAAGTACAAAATCACAGGTCTTGATCTTGATCAACTTTCTGCATCTGAAAATGCATAATTAAAGTAAATATCCCTCTCTGTATTTTACAAATGGAGCCTGACCTGGTAGAAACACTCTGAGCACGTTTCATAGATTAGACATCTGGAAAACATAAAATAAAACTGTAGTTCTCTGTAGTCTCCACTGTGGTGGGGTGTGATGTAAATGGTCAGGACTTGATTTCTCTTTCAGTCTATTGGGAAAAAAAAATTCAAACCGTGGTCCCTCAGCGTAACCCTGTATTGCAAAATAAAAAGATCCAGGAAGCAATCATTGCTTCCAAGAGGCAAGACCAAATGGCACAGAGTGACTATAATGCTAAAGGATAATTCTCTCTAAAGCACACTAGCCTTATCCATGCTATATGTCGCTTGTATTTACTCTTCACCCAGCCATGCATATTGGTCCTAAAATGTAATTATTGCTTTTGTACCTTTTCAGTTGAAGGTGTCTGAAATAACAGTAAGCTGTGTTGCAACATTACAGAATGGTGTTTTCGTAACTTTATGCTGAAAGAAGTTGTACACCCTGGAATACGGCAGCATGATGTTGTATGTGTTTGAGGATGTCAGGCTGTTAGGATAGCACTGGAAAATTGTGTAAAACAGAGAAAGCCAAACTGGTAATGTCATTTATACAGACTTTTGCCTGAAAACAAACTCTGGGCAAGGGTGAAGTTGTGCATTTCAGCTCTGGGAATTCTAACTTGGGTGAACAATTAATTATTTAGGAGGCAATCCCCTGTGAAAGAACTGTTGCAGAAATTCTTGAAAGCAGAATTTTGTATCTGTTTGGTCCTTTGTCCTTGGCTGGTCTTTTAAAACATTACAGCCTCTGTCCAAACACTAATAAGGAATTAAACTGCTTAAGTTCAAGGGAATAATAGTGAACAACAAAACAGCGATGAGTGAATTTCCCCTCTGGAAGGGGGAATAAAAGGAACTAAAGATCTCTTTACATAGATATTTCTTTGATTTTGAATATTCTTAATCTTTAAAGGAATTTTGCTAAACATTTTCAGTTCAACATCTCTGTTTGTTGGGGTTTTTTGGTCACCTCTGTCAGGGAGGTGGGGTGACAGAGCTCAGCCCCTCTAGGAGAAAGCTCAGGATCTGCCTCCCCAGCTACCTTAAGTTCCCTGAATGCTCATGACAGAAAACCAAACAAGTTCTGCAATCCTTAACTTCTTATTGGGTCTCACAGCTGTTGAATAAGGCTGGTTATTCACAAATAAAATCGCAGGCCCTGGACAGACTCCCATTGTAATCCCTTGCATTTAAACAAAATAGAAAAATATCACTAATGAGGTGCCAAATGAAAGGAGCAAGTGCTCGTATACATTCCAGGCAGCTGATTATCTCTCATTAAGATGGCTAAGTAATACAGTCTTCATAATGAACTAATGGATTTGCAGGTCCAGTTAACACAAAAGTTCAACCTCAGACAAGTTAAAGTTAATCAAGTACAAAAAGGATTAAATTAGTACATTTAAATTCAACTGACAGAGGTATTAGAGCTGTGCTGTATTCCCTTATTTTCTGCTTTGGTGTTAAGTGTTGGGAAGAGAAAGGCAGTTGAAGTATTCCACTCTTTGGGGACTTCATGCTTCAGTTGCTTACCACCCATGCATATGGAGTCGCTAATGACAGAGCAGCTACCCATCAGGGAATGCAATTCCACGTAGACATTTTCCCCAAAATGGATTATTTCAGCCTCGTTGGTCACAGATTCTGTAGTTTTCCAGTGATTCATCTTACTGTTAATAATGTCAGAGAATTTTAGGCCCTTGAATTAAATAATGATAAATAGGAACCACTGAGCGAGCTCGGCAGAGGCAGTGCTGTTTATTTCAGTGTGAAGCTCTGTCAGGCCTGATAAATCGGATCCCTGAAATAGTTTATAAAGTACTGAATTGATGTGGCGGTCGGTGAGGGAGAGAATTAATGTTACGAAATAGGCCTGTAACCTAGATTTGATGAAAGCTGAGGAAAGCCTTTTATATAAATTCCGTGTCTGTGTAGGAAACGGTTGCAGCAGTAGGTGAAAGAGCTGCACAGGGAAATAATGTGCTGCTGTAATCTCTGTGGGCTACAGGTCAGGGAAAGAGGCACTCTGTGGAAGCCAGTGCTGCTGGAGCTAGGTGCTGCTACATGAGAGCTCTACTGAGTGGAGGGGTGGTCACAGGCTGCTCATCTATAATACCAAATACAGAGGACACACTGCACAAAAGAAAAATGAAAGCCTGCTTAAAGATGTAGCAGAGGCATTCAAGTTCCACATGGCTGTCTTGCCAGGCTGCTGGGGAGGAAGAGATCCTTGATGTTGCCCTGAGTAGTGCAGTCACTATTGCTAATGTCTCAGGCTGAATTAATAGTTTCCTCTTCAGATCACTTCATAAAATCCCCTGGAAAATACATGCTAGTATCATCTTCTATCCAGTTCATAGTTCTAGGTGGGTGCTTCCAAATTACAGCAGGCACGATTGCTAAGAACGGTGGCCAGTAACATAAAGCAGGCTGATTGGTGTGTGCTGACAGGTAGCTCAGAATTCAGGCAAAGCATGCTGCGTGCATTAAAGTGAATTTTTCAAAGCTGCTTACTGATGGAATAGGATGCATAATTGCGGTTAAGGTTAGTGAGACCTGGTGAAACCCAGATCTTGCAAGTTGTCAGTAATGCAGGTGCAATATTTCTAGACCACCAGACCAAGTTGAGGGGGTAGATGTCAATGATGTTTCTCCAGCTGCTCCACATGTGTCAACACACCATTGGACAAACACCTTACTTACATGTTTTAATTACTGCTAGGGATTTAAATTAAGTCTTTAAATAGGAAATTAATTTCTGAGGTCCTAATGCGTGATGGTTATCAGATAAAAAAAGAGTAGAGGAATTCTGTGGGTGGAGTTCTTGATACTCACTCCCCACACAAATCCAATTTGCTACACTACTTTTCAGTTTCATATTTGCTTATGAAGACACCCTAGAAGGAAGGAAAAGAGGAAGGGGTTTTTTGATATCACTCCCTCACCACAGGAGCCCTTTCTGACTTTGTACCACATTACTAAAGGCCAAAGCAATTGCTAGTCACTTGATTCACAGACTTCAAACCAGCTGTGAACCACAGGATGAGGCTGTCAGATTGGGGTTGATAGTTTTAAAAATTTCATATCTGCTCCTTCCTACAAGGTAGTAAAGGGACAGGAAGATAGTATAGGATTATCAACCCTGAAGGCAAGTCCCAGGTCTCATCCCTATTCCTTTTTCCCCCATTAAATGGGTCATTCGTCATATAGGTGGTCACCATGCTTATTTAACAAAGTTACAGCACGGTCAAGACCTGAAAACAAAAGCCAGAGCTGCTTTTATACAGTCCATTCAGCAGGAAAGCCAACCAAGCTAACAGGGGAATCAGTGGGTTAAGATCTAAAAGATAATAATTGCATGCAATTGAAATATATAAAATCAGAACTTTATAACTGGTTAGATAGTATTCAGCATTTGGATAGAGTTTTGGGAAGATCCTTGGCGTTCCTTTTTTTTCCCATCAGGTTTATCTAATCTCTACTAACCATAAAATTACTCTGTAAGTTGCGTAAATGCATGCAGTATCAGAACAATGAGAACACTATCATGAGAAAAAAAAATGCTTTCCCTTGAAGTGTATTATTTACAAGTGATATGCATGGAAATGTCTTGGCACCTATTTTCTGTCTCCGCAGTCGTGTGTCCTTCCTTGATCTCTGAAAAGCACAAGATCTGATTAAAAGTGCCTTGTGCAAGGAAGAAGAATGCAACAGGCTAGATTAATTTCTGATTACCTTTATATGGACAATTTAACTTGTTCATCTTCAAGATCAGAGGGATAGGGGGAGATTGTAAAATATAAAGTAAAAGCAAAGAAAGACATTTGGGAAGTTCTGCTTGGTACTGATACAAAAATATGTATTTAGAAATGAGGCAATAATACCATTTTTCTCCAACCTACTTAATATTTTCTGCCCTTCTAATTCTGTTTGAAATAAGAGAGAATTTTTGAATATCAAATAGCTTGCAGAAGCCTAAAAAAATGCACTGAAAACAGTGGAAAGACTCCCAGACACTCGGCTCACCTAACTTTCCACATTTGCAACACAAATACCAGCATCTGAGCTAGTTGCTCTGGTCTGTCTTTACAGTCAGTGGAGAGAAACAACCACTTTTACTGCCTTACGTTAGCATAAGATGGATTTATCTTTTTAAGTACATCTCTCTTCTCTGAGTATAAAGGTATTTGTAGGGTGACTGTCTTATATGTGAGCATTGTGAACATCTACGCTGGTCATACGTAACCTAGCTCTGGCAGCTTCAATGTGTTTGATCCAATGCGTTGCTGCTTGGTGTAAGTGATGGGTGAATATATGAGTTGCATCCAAACTTACATTCATGAAATGCAAGGAGGCTCTGATCAGTTCCTGTTTCTCTAGTCATTCATACCAGCACACAAAGGACAGTCCCATAGTTTGTGCACACTTCTTTGTTTAGAAAACAGCATGTTGAAATGAGAAAAGTTTTGGGGTAAAGGACTAATCTCTTCCGTGGTCCCATCCCAATATATAGCAGGACATCCAGCACCGGACAAGTAGTATTTGCTCCTGCACGGGAATGCCAGGTGTAGTCCATATACAGTCCCTAGTTCCCTGTCCTGTATTAAATACGTATTTTGCTCTAAGTCCCCCACCCCCCAAACTGTTTCACTAAATTATTGCTAGAAAAGTCCAGCTCTGAGTAATTTCTATGTTGTGGGGGTTTGTTTGTTTGTTTGTTTGTTTTCTTTTAACCTGCTTTGGTCTTTGAGTTGCATAAGGGTCCATATTACTACCCCTTTATTTCCCTGCCTCCACTTGATTTTAGTTGTAATGATGGTTCAGAGTGATTTTCACAGGATATCCTAAGTCCAGTTACGGTCTAGTCTTAAAAAAATTGTGTTATTAGATGCAGCTCCTTTATTGACAGGTGTCTGGGCAGTGGTAAACCATATTGTAAAACAAACCGGGAAGGGATTGAGGATAATAATAACAACTGAAGCTTTTCTCAAAGAAAAGAGGTACAGGTAACAGAGAATTCCCTTTGAGAGGCTGGGATAGCTGGATAAGAAGAATTTAGGATGGAAACATACATTTTCTATAAAAACATTTCAGTAAGAAAACTCATGTATGAAATCTGCTTAGAAAGTATCTGGGAAGAGAAGAGCACTTGATTGTGAGTTTCTTAATTTTTGTACTAGCAAGACTATCATACAGTGAATGATATCCTAACAAAACTCCCTAAACCAGGCTCCAGATGTCACATTTAAGTCTTTCTGTAGGGTGAAAGCTTAGTGACACTCTCCAGTTTAAGGATGTTTAAAGGTTTTAGTTATAGTTACAATGAACATTAACAATTAATGTAGTTAGCTCTATGACAGCTGATAAAGCATCAGCTTCAGAGTTGCTTGTGATATGTTGGGACTGGTAAATAATTTAGGTGAAACTACATGAATGTGTAAAAAATAAAAGGTCTTTTTTGTAATTATTTAATGGAAACCTTATGTAAACATAAAGTCAGACTATCTGCAGTTCATCTAATATTAATTTCAAAAATAAGATTCTGTGCTATGTATTTATTTTTCTGCTAGATAACTATACAAGACTGTTGAGTTTCTGGACACAGAGAATAAATTACATGTCTTCCCCTCAGAATGGGGAGCTAAAGTTCTGTTGTAATCAAAGCAACATTAGTATGGGTAAAGTTTGTACTTTTGGGCCCCAGCCTTCAATCTGCATAGATATGTATCACACTACCATTGTAGTGTAGCTGTATGATATACACCAGTAAGAAGCAAAACGTATATTTTTCAAAGTAGTTTTCTCATCCCTGTTTTTTTCGTCCCACCATTATTCATCTGAAGGTGAGAGGGCTAAGACCCAGGCATTTTCAAGCCATACAATAAACTCTATAGAAGAGTCAACAAGAGTTTCTGTGTCTACTTGAAATCAATATTCTGTGTTCCCTAAAACTGGCTTTTACAGCCCCCCTTTAGATAGCAAAAAAAATTATTACCTGCTAGATCTGAACTAGATGTACTTGGCTATATCATGTACATTCAATAGCTTATACATACTCACTTAACCTGCCCCATGCAATAACGTAACATCAGGCTTGAAGTTCATTGAAAGTTGCTCTCTCTTAATGCAAACGAAATGAAATACTGGAGAACCTTCTTTAAAAGTCCCATCAGATATGTGTTTCTATTAGGGAATTTCCCTAACCTGCTTTCTCACTGTCCTCATTGTATCCTGATAGCATAGGAAAATATCCAGTATGTCCCTGAGTGTGCATGTATTGCATTCTGTCTGCTCAATTCCAAAAAGGATTTAGGTTTTGTAATGCTTGTAACATACTTTTGAGATATCCTGCCAAGGAGTAGAACCAACACCATCTGAAATAAGTGCCAAGTCCTAATAGCTGAAACATTGATGTGGAGATTGGTGAAATGAAAATAATCAGAGGGAATAAAGAGGAGAAAGATTTCATGCTCTAGCAGTGTCCGTGGCACTGTTTTCTCGTAGCATAGGTGACGTTTCGTTATGATTCACAATCCTAAACAGGTAGGCTAGGCCTGCAGCTTGGGTAGTCCTTCCTGCCTGAAGCTGTACAGGCCAGCCTTCCGCCACAGATCAGTTCAGTCAGAAGTGGACAACAAATATCGGGAGCTGTTTCTGTCCATTTTCACATGCAGTTATTCAGGTTCTGGAGCTCGTGACTGGAAAGGAAACAAACATCTCAGATTCCACGTGAAACTGTGGGGGATTTTGAGGCTTTCTCAGTTTCTTGTTTGAAAATTATTCTGTTTGTTCAGACCAATCAAGTACTAAGTAGTCCTCTTAGCCATGGAAATCAAGTCTGGCACTACAGTGTAGCACTCATCTGTAGGAGGTACAGCTGATCTCTAGACATCAGTTGGAGATATCCTAAATAATTAAATGGAAGTATCTCTGCCTCATTTCCCCCAATTCAACACCAATGATCCCTCCTCACCCAAGGTGGATGCTGCAGTATTAACTTCAGATGTGAAAAATAAAACAAGATCTTTGAATCATCTAATATTGCTGCTAAAGGACTGTAATCCCCTTAACCTCCTTCTTGTTTTGATGTAGAGAATTGAGCCACAGTTTTCCTGTAACAGGATGCGTCTTTGTGGTGTGGTAGATCTGAAAGCATGGTGAAAGATGGAAGAATACCACATTTAAAAATTGTATTTCCTGGCCTCCAGGGCTTTGGATTGATATCACTGAAAAGCTTGCTGACTGGGAGAGGAATCAGTATGCAGGTGGCTTTGTCCACATAAACTGAAATAAATTCAATTGCCTACAGGGTTAGACATATTCAGACTAGTTATTACAAAGATAGACTTGGATGCAATCTTTTGAAGATTGGCATAAATATTTACTTTTGCATCAGTACATAAAAATGCTACTAGTTTGTCCTTTTACTATCATTGATCTGCACCCCTGTATCACTTCAATTTTAACACTCTTATTCAATCAAGTTTAATAATTTCCCATAATTGAATTCAAGGTAACAGTTTGTACAGAAAGGTTGCATCAAGTACAGCTTTTCAGACTTGGCTGTAGCTTCCCATATACTGTGATTAAGAATGTCCTAATTTAGTCTATTGTCATGGAAACCCAGCAAATACACAGAAATTTCTGGGATACCAAAATATGCACGTCACTTTTATAAACCAGCAGTAACAGAACAGACATGAAGAAAACTCAGCACTGTTTTTTAAAATTGCTTTTTACGAATTTTATATAGAGAACAGTTAAAAAATCCCAATAAACTCTGCAATTTAATAATAGTAATAATCAAATTACCTCAGGGAATAAATTGAAATTACAATGTACAGTTTGCTGTCAATATCCACAGCAGTAAATGTCACCATATTAAACTTTTCAATTGAGCGTTGGAATCATAAATCCAATTAAGAGTTTTTTTAAAAAGTAAATAGTTCTTGTCGAAAGCACATTTTTTAAACAGGGAAACTCCTAATTGTTCTCTTCTTAACCGTCGAGAGTTTGTTCTCAGAATCTTCAAATCTTCACACTTTTCCTATCACCATAGAAACACCAACAGCTAAAGTCAATGCAGTTTATTAACGAGTTATCCAAGTCCCTTCACTAGTAAGCAAAATTATTCCAAGCTGTTGTTAATGTCCATCAGTGGATGGAATTCAGATCAGTTTTCATCCTTCTTTCTTTCCCAGTGGTATTTTAAGTCTTCCTGGAGAATTTTGCTACTTGTGCATGCATGCCATGGCAAGGATGCAGGTTATACTGGATGTGGTGAGACAATTCACACATATTATCTATCCTGATCTTCATGAGTTTCGTGATTAGAGACTCGGAGACACGCTTACTTCTGTCTTGCTGTAGCATCTTAATCTTGTGATACAGCTTCAGATCTAAGTTACAGCTGGAAGACAAGGTCCTGGGCTGCAAAGGACAAGAAGGGACAGTCAGAGGAGAGCCAGCAAATGTGGCTGCTTCTTATAATGAACTTTTCTAGAAGGAATGTTTCCCAGGAGCTTTCCCAGTATCTAATACTGTGACCCCAACACACTGAGCATCTTTCAGCTGCTTGACACATGAATGCCTTGCTTGTGCTTCAGGTATACTTTAGGTGTAGTAAGAGACTTGCATCTTGTAGCTTTTCTTTTTAAAAAGATTGTAATTTATTTGCTCAGTAGTGAAGTGACTTGGGTAACTTGTTAATAAACTGCACTGGACTTTGGGTTTGAAATTAGCTTCCTTCCCCCCCAGCCCTCCAGCCCCACAAAAAAAAACCTTTAGAAAAAGGTTGTGAGTTGAATTATATAGATGCATTAGTAATTACCAAGAAAGCATACATTTGTCTCTATATTACTTTCTTTTTTCTGAAAAGATTGCCCTTGAGAACTAACGTCTGTGTGGAATGTCTTGTTTCTTCAGAGATAGCTGCTGAATTGTTTCTACAAATATTTCTGATTAAGCAGGTTATTGGCACACTTGGCATTTAAAATTAAAGACACTTAAATAGCAACAGACGTCACACAGGAAGTTTTTTTGTTCGTGATTGCATAATATGTGTAATTTTAGAATCTGAGCTGTATTGCTAAGTAGTTTTCCATCCCAAACATGCTTCTTTAAATACTTCTTAATATTCACGTAATTTTTACCCTTCAACATTCTTGTCAACAAATTGTTAGAATATTTAAAGGAAACAAACCAAAAGGGATCCTAAGGCATAGAAATGTAACCTCCAACATACACAAATACATGGCTGCATAGTCTGAGACATGTATTGCTGTCTCACAGGCACATATGAAGAAGCATGGTTTTCAACACAAATGGTCAGCTACTACCATCTTCTTTAGGCAGACACTACTGAAGGGAACAAATGTCTTTATATATTCAGCAAGCCATTATTTTACAAGGTAAGGATGTGAAAATAATCTAAATGTCTTTCACTTCTATCTGAAACTTGACTGTAATGTACAGACTTTCAGCTGTATGACCTCAGCCTTCACTAGTAGTAACTGAAGAAGAAGAAAACTATATCATTGCTCCCTTTGTATGATCGTCTCCCTACATTCTGATGTTGTAGATTCATCCACAAAAAAAAAAAAGGAGATAAATTAAATTAAAAAAATAGAAAGAAGGTCAAAATAAGCTCTGAAATATTAGGAAGTCTTTAAGCAGCTGTCCAATCCTACTTCAACCTATTGTCTATATCATGAGATGAGCTGTAATCAGATGCTTACTTGACCTTTTTTTCAAAGAATACTTCCTTGACACATCCCCCTGAATGTACTGTTCATAGAGTTTATGCTATTCATAACTTTATTTTGTCTTCTTTGGTTCACAGAGTGACCCCATCATAATGCCAGACTTTCTTCATCATACCCTCTTTAAACTACATAAAATTAGTATAATATAGTGTCCATATTTTTCCCATAAGAATTTTTCAAATATCTGAGAGATTCACAAGTACTTATTTATTTATTTTCACAAGATCACTTTAAATATGGGGAGAAATATTCAGATTTTTTAAAGATGAAGAAGTGAAATACCCAGATGAGGTCAAAAGTAAATACTGAATTTTGACACAATCTGTGTTTTAAACATTTTAAAGTCCAGTCCTACTGATTTCCTACCAATTAAACTGTAAATTATAAATCATTATTTAAATCAGTTGCCAAAAATCTCAGGCCAGGCACCAGGAAAGTGACCCCTCATGAAAACATTTTGGTCACACTTTGTTTTGTGGATTTAATTATTCCATGAAAGCTAAGAGCCATCCTTTCTTTTTCTATAATCCTCACCCAGCCCTTGCTTGCCTTCCAATTCTGTAACATTAGCAGTACATGAGAGGTCTTCATTAGATGGGTCCATGTAAGCTGGCTCCTTGAACAAGTTCCTCCTCTGTACTGAATGAAGCCAGGGGAGTTGTGGAAGACATGCTTTGATCAAACAACTGTGACTGCCAAATCCATTCAAAATGCCCGTTATTCTTGCCTGGTAAGCTTCTTTAAAAAATCAGTTCAAGGAAAATATGGACAATTTCCAGAAGGGAAAATGTTTGAGCAAATGAATAAAATTTGATAACATTCTCTACATATCTGAAAATGATTCATATTGATGGAGTAAAGTGAATTGTACATGTTTGTGCCCAGACACCACCTGTTCACTAAATGCTTATTCACTCAAACAAGAAGCACTGGGCAATGTAAATACTAAGGGGTGTTACCAATCCCACCTCAGATTAACAGAATTGAAAGGCATTATTTCAGTAACAATGGAAATGATTGTGATTCCTCAAACTGGAACTGAAGCAAATCAATTTGAACCCATCGGACCCAATCCAATTGAAAAGGAGCTAATCTGTTTTTGGTGAGAGAAACATAGCCTACATGGAAGACATGATAATAACTAAAAGAAAGTGAAGAATTATGATTAATTCAGTTTTCATTTTGCACTGTTCCTCTGATAATTTTTTCTGTGTACATAATATTTTATTTTTATATATGATCAGAAGAGAAGAAGCTTTTTTTGTCAGTAGCATCACTTGTATTTACAGTGTTCATCTAAAGAAAAACTCCAGGCAACACTTATTTTTCACCTCACAGTCTCGTAGTTCAGACAGCCTTTCACATTCCAACTGTTCATTAGCTATTCTAGGGGTTATCCTAAATAGTCATAACTGGAATATATAAGCTATGTAATTAAGAAAAAGAGGTAGTTATTTACCACTTCTTGATTTCTTATCATTTTATATAATGTTCAAAAACAGTTTTGTTTTGAAAGCTGGAGACAGTGGTGGTTTAGACAAAAGTACATAGATAACTACAAAGTGACTATGAACTACTACCAGCTGTAACTTGTAACATATCCCATTATTATTGGGTCCATTCTGTGATCTCATGCAACAAGAGAAGCCACCGAAGGCAAAGGGCTCTGGAGCAGTGGTTCGCGCCCAGGGACTCTTCCCAAAGTGGCAAAACTGTGGCAGCAAAAGTGCCGGGAGAGAGAGGAGGAGACCTCAGCCACCCTCCAGACACCCCCAAGTGGAAAGGAGGGAGCTGCTACTGAGCAGCAGCTCTGACTCAATGTGGGCAGGAACGAGTGTGACAGCAACCAAATCCCCCATGTACAAGAGCAGCCCTCCCCAGGGAGTGCGAGTGACCAGGAGCACGGCAAACAGGGCAGGCAAACAGGGTGCAGCGCGACAGCTGGCGCAGGCAGGCCGTGCGGGGAAGGCATGCTGGCAGGGCACAGTCCCCCTCCTGGCAATCCAACTAATGGACATTACCGTCCCAGAGACATTCTAGCCATGGTTTCCACTCAAGTGAAAGCCATCGACAGAAGGAGTGTGGCAACGCAGACAGAGGTGCCACACAAACACATGGCTGTCTGGGTCTCTGGCTGCAGGGAGTGCCTGAGCCTGGTACTCGTACCGGAGGACAGCAGAGACAACAGCTGTGTTCAGTGTCACCAGGTAAATGACCTGCTCAGCCTGGTGGCAGAGTTGAAGGAGGAAGTGCAGATGTCAAGGACCATCCGGGAGTGTGAGAGGGAGATCGACTGGTGGAGCCGCAACCTGCCCTCCCTGAGGCTGAGGCAGCAGGAGGGGGCTGCACAAGAAGCAGAGGGCCTGCTACCCTCTTGCCACCAAGCAGAAATAGGGGACCTAAAAGACAGGGGAGAATGGAAACAGGTACCTGCTTGGGGCGGTAGGCGAATCCCCTCCCAGCCTCCCTCACATCCCCATTTGCCCTTGCACTCTGGAATGTGAGGGCCCAGCAAATCAGGATGTGGGCGGAGGTCCATCCGAGGGGTTGCCTAGGATGAGTCAGTCAGCCCCACGCATGATGACTGCCCCGGTTAAGAAACAAAGGAGGGTAATTGTCATAGGCGATTCCCTTCTGAGGGGAACAGAGGGCCCGATCTGCCGACCGGACCCATCCCACAGGGAAGTCTGCTGCCTCCCTGGGGCCCGGGTTAGGGATGTTGC
>Ga0065711_1004417_pt1 | contig 25722 bp, 16 predicted proteins | sample Hoacrofraction12_FD_59098 | JGI IMG/M metagenome (GOLD analysis project Ga0065711, IMG submission 59098) | Hoatzin crop microbial communities from Cojedes, Venezuela - Epithelial fraction 12 v2 (version 2) | ecosystem: Host-associated > Birds > Digestive system > Esophagus > Crop | place...
ATTGGTAACTATGCACTAATGCCAATAGCAACAGACTGCCTCCATGTCCTTGAACACATCTTGTTTTTGCTAACCCACACCATGTGCACTATCAGAACTTTCTCAATGGCTATTCTTAGCTGTCTTTTCCAGCAGCCTGTTGAATCATGCTGTTTAGCTTAAGTGTCCTAGTCATGCTAATTCTCAAGCTACGTCGACCCCAACAGTTCCAGCGTATCTTTTGAAAATAAGTTACCTAAAGATGTGTGTCTGAGGGTGTCAGGTATTGTATGAAGTACTCAGATATAATGATGAAGACTGAGTCCTGACTGATAAGTTTGAGTAATTGAAAAGACTGAACTAGACAGGACATGTTTCTCTAAATCGTTTCTCTGAAATAAAAGGTAAGGATGTACCAGACCTTTTTACTCTTTTTCATAATACAGCTCCTCCCTGTCCAAAAGCAGTATATAATGGAGATACCTATCCTAATCTGATCAGGAGGAACAATTCTAACCCAGAATAAATATATGTAGTCTTACTACAGTGGCTACGAACCTTAGCATAGATTGTGACTCCGTAGTGTGATATAGGACCTCCAGTGTAAAGCAAAAAAAAAACCCCACAAATGAAAAAAACAGCCACCTGTGTAGTTATGTAGTCATTAGCTGCCTACTGGAGTGAAACCATGGCACAGTACCTTCATGTATTTATATTCATTAAGAAGCCCTCCCCGAGCCTTCTTTTCTTCAGGCTGAACAGTCTTATTTCTCAACCTTTCATTGTATAAGAGATGCTCCTGCCGCTTAATCATCTTAGTGGCCTTTTGTTGGACTCTATCCTGTATGTTCATGTCTCTCTTGTACTCTGGAGCCCAGAACTGAGCACTGTACTCCAGATGTGGCCTCACCAGTGCTGAGAAGAGGGAAAGGATCACTCCCATCAACCCCACGGAAATACAGTGCCAAATACAGGCCATCATACTGTTAGCTTTCTTTGTAGCTGTTTGAGACCGTATCTTAAGGCAATTGCCTCAAAACTTGTTTGCAAAGCTTGCTGCCGGACCTCTTGGAAGGCCGGCCAAAACTTGTTTGCCGCCCAGCTTGCTGCAGAACCCCCTGGCAGGCCAGCCAAATATAAACCAGACAAGGATGTGTCTAGACCCTGACCCCCTCCCCGACCTGCTGGAGCCAGGACTGAGAAAAAACCACATGCACAGGATTGGGGGAACGTGGGGTACATGCCATTGCCTAGGAAGCAGTCTCCCCGAACACCTTATAAATGGCCGTGTGATCAAACGACCAAGAGACCCCCACCACCGATGCACACAGGAACTACTGACCGATTGGATGACGCTGGATCCATGGTGGTGACTATCTCTTGAGACTCTATCCCGACTGCTTGCTAAGTTTCTTTCTTTATTGTCTTTTCTTCTCTTTCCTTTTGCTGTTTCCTTGCGTCTTTGTTTGAACAAGTGATCAATAAACCTGTTTCATTGGCAGCATTTGATCTCGTTTGTGTCTTAATCTCCCTCTGGGAATAACAACAAATCTCTATGGCTTGGGTCTTCCCAGACCATAACAGCAGCAAAGGCATATTGCTGGCTCATGTTCAACTTGGTGTCAGCCAGGACCTCCAGAGCCTTATGTGCTCAGCTGCTTTCCAGCTGGGTTGCACCCAGCATGTATTGTTGCATGAGGAATTCCTCCCCTTTTGCAGGACTTCATATTTCACCTTGTTGAACTTCCTGAGGTTCCTGTCAGCCCATTTCTCCAGGCTGTTGAGGTCTCTCTGGAAGGTAGCACAGCTCTCTGGCCTTTCAGCCACTCCTCCCAGTTCTGTGCCATCAGCAAACTTGCTGCGGGCACACTCTGCCCCAGCACTGAGATCATTAGTGAAGATGTTAAACAAGACTGGACCCAGTACTGATCCCTGGGGTACACTGCTAGTCACTGGCCTCCAACTAGACTTTGTGCCACTGATCACCACCCTCTGGGTTCAGCTGTTCAGCCAGTTTTCCATCCACCTCGCTGTCTGCTCATCCAGCCCGTACATCAACAGCTTGTCTGCAAGGATCTTTTCTGAGACAGTGTCATAGGCCTTACTGAAGTCCAGGCAGTCAATACCCACTGCAGTCCTTTATGTACCAGGCCAGTCATTTTACTGTAGAAGTTTATCAAGTTGCTCAATCGTGACTTCCCCTTGGTGAATCCATGGTGACTACTGCTGTTGACGTTCTTGTTTTTCATGTGCCTGGGAATGGTTTCCAGGATTAGCTGCTCATCAGAGAATATATATATGCAGAAGCCCATCTGCTACAGGTAGTCTTGTGTGACACAAATTAGATTTCTAAAAACGTTTTGGGTTGGTTTGACTTATGACTCTGGAGCCTTCCTCACTTAGTATTGCACACACATTTTCACAAATATCTTGAAAGAAAAATCTATGGCAGGCATGTTGAGCAAATACATCAACATAATTGCACATTACAGGAAATCATAAAGTTGACATGAAAATCTAATGCAAAAGTGTTGTGTTTTCAATGAGACAGAACTATGCAGTGTGTTATTAGCAGTAGATTATTCTGCATACAGAGCTAAATCATTCCATAATTCAGTATTTTGAACTGAAGACTAATCCATTTAGCTCTCACTCAATCAATTAAAATCCTTTCTATAGCCTGACTTAAAGAGAAGTAAAGCATCTGCTGGTAACCAGAGAAATATTTGGATTTTTTACAGCTATTTTAAAATCACCTATTCAACAAATGTAACTGCCACTTCAAATGAATGTTCCTTCCAGGAAAAAAGAACGAATGTTAAAAAAAAATAAAAAAGTTACAAACACCTCCCCCCCCACTATCTCCTTGAGACTAGAGAAGGCAAAAGTGCTATCATCAGCTGCATGAGCAAATGACTGACCAAAAGTAGCTCCAGAGCTCCCAGCACAAACTGCCAAAGGAGCCTTCAAGCCAGACAGTATTGCTAAGAAAAGAAGTCTTTCCTGGCTGAGCAGCTGTATTCTACGATTCAAAGGATTAGGGTAAAAAATGCTTCAGTCTGATAAGAAAAACATTCTCTTTTCAAGATGTTTCATCTAATTAAGAAAAAAATAGAAAAGCAGTCTGAAAATATTATTGTTCAGGGGAGTAGAGGAGCATCAGTTTCCAACTGCCTACAGAAGTCTCTCTTTAGGGGTATGGAATGAATGTGCTTTTCTCGGGAGACAGATGTAATAAAACACAAACATGGTGGGAGGGAAAAAACATCACATTGCTACAGGGAATAGATTCTATAAAAAGGCATTTCAAAGCTATTATTTTTTAGTTTGTAAACTGTCACTTTACCTCTTGATTTTGGGTGATATAGGTTGACAAAATGCTCCCTTTCCAAACCTTTCAAGCCAAGGTGCTTTCATACCCTGACAGAGGCTATTGAACTATTCACAAGTCATGAAACAGGGTGACATGACTGATAACACTCAGCAAGACCAGTTGTAGTTCAAAAGCTCACACTAAATAAAAGAAAAGAAATATACTGTCTTCTCAAAACCTGTATTAAAGTACTGTTTGCAGGATCGGTTCAACATTCCTTCAGAATGCATATGGTACACATCACTTAAATTAACATATATAAACTGTCCTCATTAAGAATTACTAATTGATAGTGAATTTAATTAATTTAGATTAAAACATCAAGCCAAAGAATCAAACAACTTTTTCTACATGGAGTTAGCAGCTCTGGAGAGTTGAACTTAGCTGGCTGCCAGATGCCCACCAAGCTGCCCTCTCAGTCTTCCTCTGCTGTTAAACTGGGGTAGAAAACAGGACGAAAAGCTCAAGGGTCAAGATAAGGACAGGGAGATCACTCATCAATTACTGTCATGGACAAAACAGACTGAACTGGGGGTATTAATTTAATTTATTGTCAGTTAATAAAAGAGTAGTATAGCAAAAAAAGCCCCAAACTGAAAACAGCTTCTCCCGACCCTTCCCATTTTCCTGGGCTCAATTTCATGCCTGACTCTTTTGCCTCCTCCCCCTGAGCAGTGCAGGGAGATGGGGAATGGGAGTTGCAGTCAGTTCATAATGTTTTGCCTCTGCCGCTCCTTCCTACTCATGCTCTTCCCCTGTTCCAGCGTGGGGACCCACCTACAGGAGACAGTCCTTTAGGAACTGCTCCAGTGTCAATCCATGCCATGGTCTGCAGTTCTTCAGGAACTACTCCAGCATGGATTCTTGCCACAGTGTGCAGTCATTCAGAAATAGACTGCTTCTGCATGCGATCATGTGGGCTGCAGCTGCCTTCAGGGCACATCCACCTGCTATGGCATGGAGTCCCCCCCGGGCCGCAGGTGGATATCTGCTCCACCGTGGGCCTCTATGGGCTTAGGGGGACAACCTGTGTCACCACAGTTTTTTCCATGGGCTGCAGGGGAATCTCTGCTCTGGCACGTGGAGGACCTCCTCTCCCTGTTTCTTTCTTCTCTGACCTTGTCTGCAGGGTTGTTTTACTCACATTTTTTTCTATTTCTTTCTCTGACAGCTGCTGCACAGTGTTTTTTACCCTTTCATAAAGATATGTCACCAGCTGCACTGACTGGCTCAGCTTTGGGCAGCAGTAGGTCTGTTTTGGAGATGGCTGAAACTGACTGTCCAATATGGGGGCAATTCCTGGTGTCTTCTCACAGAAGCCATCCCTGAAGCCACCTCACTATCAAAACCTTGCCCTGTAAACCCAATACAGAAGCTGAAATATAAATGATGTTCCATATAGACCCTAATTTGAATGGTTAAATAAAATTATCTTGCTGCGCAAGAAGTATATATTTTTTTATTATGTAGACATACTTAACTAATAGTCATTTCTTTAAGAATTCTCTAAATATTTCTTCAAAAAAAGATTTTTTCCTTTGTTTCTTTTAGCCTGTCTTATAGAGACATTGGCCTCAGAAGGGGTCACCTGAGAGCTCAAGTGTCAAAGAAGAGATCAGCAATGGTGACATTGTGATAAGTAATTGATGTACGCTATCTGTTAATGGCGAGAAATTAGATGAAGCCATTTTAAAGCGCTGGAGAAAACTTCATTCTCACAAGACATCATTCACATAGGATTCACCAACCACCTCAATATCTGCTGGAAGTGCAGTGTGACTGGTGAAAACACTCTAGGGGCTTCTGGAGAGTACTGAGAATGGTTTCTTGATGTGTACAATCTACAGGAGAGGATGTGATGGACCAGTTGCTCATGAATAAGGAAGAACTTATTGGTGATGTGCACTGGTGGCAGCCTTGACTACAGAAACTACGAGACAGGATTGTTTAAGATCCTGAGAAAAATGAGTGAAATAATAAAATAATAGAATTATAGCCACAAACTTCTGGAGATCAGATTTTTTCTTGTTTAAGGCTGTGCTTGTTGAGATCTCATGAGACTAACCAGAAGAGCTAGAGCCCTGAAGGGCTGGTTGGTCTTCAAGGACAACATCCTCAAAGTTCAGAATAGTTCATGCTGATATGCAGCAGAAAGTTCATCAGATGAGGCAGACAGCCAGTGCTGATGAAATGGGAGCCCTTGACTGAGCTCCAACGCAGGAATAAAGTGCAAGGAGGGTGGAGGGAAAGAGGGGCCACCTGGAAGGACTACAGAGATATTGCTCGTGTGTGCTGAGTTGCATACCAGAGAGCAAAAGTTGAGCAGGAGGTGGCACTCAGAAGAGTTGTGATCATAGAATCATAGAATCAGAATCATAGGATGGAAAAGACCTCTAAGATCATCAAGTCCAACCATCTGCCCAGCAACACCATGCCTACTAAACCGTATCCCGAAGTGCCATATCTACATGTTTTTTAAACACCTTCAGGGATGGTGACTCAACCACCTCCCTGGGCAGCCTATCCCAATATCTGGCCACTCTTTCAATAAAGATATTTTTCCTAATATCTAATCTAAATCTCCCCTGTGAAGTGAGGGCTTCTGGAAGTACACTGGCAAAGGGAAGGCTAAGGCTGAGAGAATTGACCTTATTCCACTTTAAATAGGAGGCTAAGAGAGATCTTGTCTTCAATTACTGAATGGGAGACTGTAGCAAAGACAAAGCTAGACTGCTCTCAGAGGTGCACAGTCATATGACAAGAGGCAGAAGACACAAGCAGCAACATGAGAAATTCTGATTAGGTATGAAAAAACCTTCTTACTATGAAAATGGTCAAACACTGGAATAAGTTGCACAGAGAGGCTGTGAAATGTCCATCCTAGGAGACAGTCACAACCTGAGCAAAATCATCTAAATGGACCTGCCTAAAGACAGGGATTATACTAGAAGATCTCTGAGGTGCCTTCCAATCTATTTTTGAAATTAAATTATACAATTACATTGTAAATGTGGAGTACTACAATTTTGTCACAAGTGTCCAGAAATACCCCTCCCATGCTAGACCGTCTTGTACTCATCTTAATCTGTCTCAAAATTCAACAATAATTTGAGGAAACTATATAATGGGGCAGATTATCCCTTAATGTTATTGCCATTAACTACCTTACTGAGGAACAGAACTGATTTATCTCAGTCAACTATCTTGTTTTCTGACTAAAATTTGGTATGTTTTCCTTTCCTTCTGAGAGTGGATTGCATCAAAAGACAAATTAAGTGTTAAGTAGTCAATCAACAGATTTAATCACTCTTCAAAGTTTAATTGATGTAAAGATTACTTGTGGATTTTTTCTTAAACTAACCAGAATGGATAAAGAACTTTGGAAAAAGCTGTACAGTTTTTAAAGTTTCTGAAATTGTCATGGAAAAAATAAGAATAAATTAAATTTTAACAAAAAATATGATAACGACAGACCTAATTTTTCAGAACACAAATTTGCTAGTTAAATCACACACAGAAATAAAAAATCTTTAATTTAGTAAAGGACATTTTCCTTTCTTCTGAGTGGCTGAAAATTACCTCAGAAAAACAAGAGATCCTTTTTTTTGGTTGAATAAGGTCTTTAGATCAAGATTCAAACAAGAGGTCTTTTTGCAGAAATAAAGGTCACCAGATGTTGTGATCTAACATAAGAACCCAGATCCTTAAAGATCTGGAAGCAGCAGTAAGGGGTGTATTTTTTATACTTCATTATAATATACATTTTTGTCAAGCAGGTGTGATATTGCAGGTTCTTGAGCCAGCACTATTTGTTTATGCATGAAATTGGTTAGATGCTTTAAATTTGTTTAGACTGGGCCTGTTAAAATTAGTGAATATCACGTATGAAATTGAGGTGAAGTCAAGAGTTTTATCTGTGTTTTCATCTAGGTTTATACTGCAGAGCTATCTGTTCTTCTGAAGAGGTGCTCAAATTAGTCAGGAGTTTGACCTAATACATTCCTTATGCCACTGGTAAAAGTTAGACTTTGCAGCTGAGATCTGCTTAAAATGAACTCTTGGATTATTTCAAGCAGCAATATCTAACTGATCTCTTGCTGTTGACATGTGGTGATTAGACTTAATACTTATTCTATCAGGGGATAAAGGCAAGCAAGGATAACCTTAGATTTTTACAGGTCTGCAGCTATGAATAGTACGTAGTTCCACCTAGCATTTATCCAGGGTATGCTTAATGATAGGCAGGTTTCTGAAAAGCAAGAAAAACTCCACTAAATATTCTGCTAAAGTAATTCAAACATATAAGCTGCAAAATGTTTCCTATCAGCACATCCACTTCAGAAGTCAGCCACTGTAAAGTTGCATACAAAGAAAACCATCCTTACTTCCAAAAGAAATTATTGTGTGATTACTATTAATTACGTTTTTATATAGCTTCTGATAATAACATTTAAATGCAATTTGCAGCAAGAATATTAATCCTTAAAAACTGAACACTGTATAACTGAAGCCCCACAGCTAGGTGCCCTATACAACGCTCCATTAGTGATGTTGTAACACTCTGCTAAAGTTATTTCCCCAGCTGGATTTCTGTCTGTCCTGTAATTCAATTTTTTTATTTTTGAACCTTTGGATATGGGTTTTTTTTTCATTTGTGCCTCATGATTTGATTAAAGTTAAGTCTGCTCTAAACTACATGGTCAAGAAGAAAACTATTCCTGTCTAATTATATGATTCAGAGCCTTTTTTTCCCCAGTAAAGTGCAGACACTTAACAGCAAAAGTAATTCTAGTCACAAAGATGGCAAGATGCACACATCTCTGTATTTGCTGTTATTCAAAGTATGATTCAAAACGCTAAACTAAACATGTTAGCTTCTGCCTTATCTGCAGAACTGCTGCCCAAACTCTCCCCTAACCTGGTTGCTAGAGGCTTTTTTTTTCCTTTTTATCAAACTAAATTTCATTTTATTTTATTTTATTTTATTTTATTTTATTTTATTTTATTTTATTTTATTTTATTTTATTTTATTTTATTTTATTTTATTTTTTTTCTAAAGTTAAATAACAACACATTTAGACCTTAAAAAACAGTGATTTACCATTCTCCAGGTGGTAACATATGCAATAATGTTATCTGCTTGCAAAAGGCTGCAGAAAAAATATGAAGTCTAAACTATACATTTCTTTCCCCTTCTCCTGGAAACCAATAGAAACCAACCAGTCCCATTAATCCAGTTGCTTTATTTTGTTGTTCTTTGCATCACGGTAATGTTCAGGAAGAACCATTATTGGTAGTAGTAGTCTCAGTGGTAGAACTAGTCCAAACAGAAATCCTGCAGAGACAACAGCTTCAGTGCTTTCAGATGTTGGTCACCATCACTAAGCAAATCTCAGCAAATCATGATTTTTTTTTGTAATGCCAGTGAAGAAAATTTGCTCAAATGCTTTGTGAGATCAAGGCCACAGCCCTCAGATCTTTGAAGTGTTAAGACCAGAAAAAGCATCCCACGATGGAGGAGAAAGAGGTATGGTTGCAGAGGATATTAAAAACTGGGAAGCGCACTTTGATTTTTAGAGATTTTTTTTTTTTGGTGGGGGTCATACCTACAGTCCAAATACCTGAAGTGGTATCTCTGAGCCTTCCCTTATTATATGATAAATTAATCCATTGGGTGTTATTTGTTCTTCTGTCTTTCTGATGGAGAAATCTGTATAATAAGTGTCATTTGGTGGGACTGTTAGAAAGGTTGCTCCATCCTTTATGCTGAGGAAAGCCAAGACATAGCCAAAGACCCTACACTCCAAGCAGAGAGTAACGAGGTGCATGATAATCATGGGTCAATTCATTCCACAGACTCACCCCATGCCTCCTGCTTTCTCTTTTCCAGTATAAAATTGTTCCCTTGTAGATGAGCGGTGGCGTTATTACCTTCCACTCATGGTTAAAACAGTCTGCAGCTGAGCTGTTGAGCTGGTCAGGGAACGAGGCCTGAGGAGCTGACCCAAACAGCAATTCTGTGGGAAGTCATTGCAGGAGAGAGAACATTCATCCCTTGGAAATACTGCTATGTCCTTTGTAACTTAGGATGTCCAAGGCAAAAAAGGAATTGCTACTAAGGCTCAGCCAACTGTTTCCACAACAGAGAAGTTCTCACATCAGTGACGGTGAATGGTTTTGGCTTCCTAGTGCTACTGTTCTTTGCCCACTCTGTAAATTCTCTGTATCTGATTTCTCTATCCTCTTCATAGATCTCGCTCTTGCTCTTCTCATCTCCATCTTCCAACATTTCCCTCAATTATTTTTTTTCCCCAATATGAATTTCTTGCATCTAGCCATTCTCTTCCAGGGCCTCGAAGAGTCCTAACCAGAGAAGATGATGGTTGCTTCTGACTCCCTTCAGAGATGAAGACTCCCGCTATTTGTTTTAATGTTATCTTCCAGCCTTGAAGCATTTATTTGCCTCTTGAATCAGCAATTTCTTCTCAACTTTTCCCCTGAAAGCTCTTTTCTATTTCCTACATGTTTGTACAGCATCATTGGCTTTAAGAGGGTGTTACAATGTGCTACACCAGCAATTATAGTAAGAGTCTTACATTTTTTGGTGAGATTAAGATGAGCCCTCAGAGTTACAACATCTCACACCTTTTCTTTTTCTTCCGTTGTATCTCTTATTTACATATTTTTGCACCCTCTGTGCAAACCAGTGCAATGGTTTCCTGCAAATGTGTGTCATTCCTGATATATTTTCTGGCATTCCTTTACCTTATTTCGTCTCAGCTATTGTGCTCAGTGTTTGTATGCACCCATCTGGAAAGCTGGTTATGAAGCATGGGCCAAAGTGACAGAAGTAGAAAGACAATCCTGCCAGTTCTCATTGGCATGAAAGCTTTGCACCACCCTCTTCCAGGTCTCATGATGTCCAGTCAAAATCAAGACCTGAACAAGGATGTCAGGCCAAGCTCTGACTAAAAAGAAGCAAAGGTAGTATGAAGGTGATGCACATCAAAGGATATGACGTCTTGACGTACCCCTCAGCATTCAAAATATTTGTTTCAGAATGTTACCATTGCCTACTATTTAAAAACCTTCTGCAATCCTGGACGCTCTGTTGCTTTGGCAGCAAACGTGTTATCCCAACACGTAGCTGACTACCAAACTTCATCCATCTTACCAACCTCCGACTGAATACAGAATGTGCCATCAAAAAGAATGAAATCACTGCATCAGAGGAAACAAAACAGAACCAAAACTCTACAGTTTACTACAAGGAAAAGAGGAAGAGTTACCTGGTCGTGAAAACCCAGATTTCAACTCAGTTGTTTCCTTGTGTCAATAGGTAGGATTTGATTGGACTCTGTGCAAATTTCTTACCAAGACGAACATTGGAAGAGCTTGTGTCATCACTGTCTCCTATAATATTTAATTGGTAAACTAATGTCTTTGTATTTTAGGATAGAATTACAATAGCAAATGTCATCTAAGCAAAGTCATTAATTAAAGATCCCTGGAGAAAAAATGGAAGTAACATTGTGCATACTTTTGGTTCCCCTATCACACAGTACAAGAGAAAGCAAGGAGGCAGTCACTGTTTTTGAGCCAGACAAGGAACAGATATCCCAGATTAGCTTCTCTGAGTGACTTTGGAGCCATATGTAATACCAGAAACGGGAAAGCTGTGGCTCCCAGGATTCCAAGGTGTGCAAGGATCATACAAGATGGCTAACTAATCACCACCATAATTTTCGTGCTGAAAGAGGATTCATATTGCAAAGGAACATTTAATTATTATTTCTGTTTGATTTTCTTAATTTTACACTTACATAGGGAAGGTCTAACTTTGAATGCTCTAGTACAAGGTAAGCACACTGCTGCTTCCCTCACGGCCAGTCATTCTTCAAGGCTAGACTGCGCTTTCCAAACATCTTTCACCTAACAGATTGGGGAAAGTGGAGTCATGAGCATCTGTAGCTGCAAGATCCTGGCTGTGAGGAAATAATATTAATTGCCCAATTGCTGAGAGGTTTATCTGTCGACGAGTGTTATCCTAAGTTTCTTTGGCAAATGGTAAGATAATGGACAAAGATTCTGAAACACAGGGATCTCCACAAACCCACCTACCATCTGCAGCCCATCTGCTTAACAACAGAGGGCACAGTGAACTAAATGTTTAAAGTTGTTTTTAACTTATAGATGAACAAAAGCAAACTCCTAGTCCTAACACACTAGTCACAAAACTCCAAATTTATTTAGGGTTGACCTCACAGCCTTGAAAAAAGATTTCTTTCTATGTGACGCTGCCCATGACAATGCAACATCATGCTCATCAGCAGCACAGCACCAGAACACTTTGCTAAATATATTGAATTTTAGGATTTATTTTTTCTTTAAGAGATGGATTTCACCTGTGAAACTTTCTTCCCCATAACATAATAAGACCCCAGTGTACTAGTTTTGCCTGGACATTGCTGTAGTTCAATGCTTCTTTTACTTTGTTTTCCTTCCATAGTTTTTTCCAGCCCTTGCAGGCCACAATTCCAGAATGTGCCACCTGATCGTTTGAAGCCATTTGAATGAATGTGACCTGAGAATGCAAACATTTTGAAATAGATGGAAATTAATTACATGGGATTATGAAGAAGCAGATGAGAAACTAATGGAAAGTCAACAGACCCAGATCTGACCTCTGTTCTGCCAAAAAAAACACAACCTCTATTGTACGATCTTGGACAAATCTGTTTAAGCCTTTGTTCCTTCTTTGTCGGCTTTGTCGGCTTTGCCCTTTCAAATACAATGCTCTCTGGGACAAGGATTGTTTTTTCCCGTGTCTGTACAGAGTCTAACACAAGAAGTTTCAGCCTTGGTGGAAACCTTCAAGTGGAATTGCAAGAATAGTAATTATGGAGTCTTTGTATCCAGTGTCACAAGCCCTTAATGAGTTAATAGAGAAGTGTCAGTGTTAATATTGAAGGAAGGACAACAGATACAGCCAAGAGGGAGAAAAAAATCCACCTTCAGTGCTTGAAAAATCCATAATAGAGGAAGAGTTTCTTGTGGAGTCTGTTTTATTTAGACAATAAGACATCTGTTCAAATTACAATAGACATTCAAACACTTCTCATTAGAAACATTAAAATCCTGAAGGAAGCTTTTATTTTCTTTTTTCCGTTGAAGTCTACAAGGCAGAGAGAAAGGTTCTCGCTTTCTTATTGCCCTGAGAGTGACTTCTCTACCAGCAAGTGAAACATTTGTTAAATACAAGTTTTTATTTTTTATGTCAAAGTCTTTTGACCACAGCCATTGTTTATAAACATTTTCCAGTTTCTTCAGTGTCCTTCCCTTTTCTAAAAAGCCGCTGTTACTCAGAGTGGAAGTTGACAATGGGGGTCTGCACAGTGCAGTGTACCAAATGCATTGTACTGAATATCCACATGTATTTGAGAATGAGGAAAATAATAGAACCGAAGTCTGTACTGCTGGAAAGAAAAGCATACAATTGTGCAATTCTATTGATATAGAAATATTCTTTGGGTTCACAGGCTAAGACTGATGATGGGGAATGAATGTGTTTACATATCTCAATTTCTTTGAAGCAGAATGTTTACCGGTTTAGCTCCTCACTGTGAATAGAGCTCAGGGTTTACGTGGTCACTGAAAGCAACAAAGGATTTCAATGAGTTCGTAGTATAATTTCGCTGAGCTTTCAGTATAGTGCAGCAGGAGGAAAACAGCAGATCCAATAAGCTGTTTTTTGTGGAAAAACTGGAGTTAGGAAGACATGGACCAAGAGAAGGATCCTGAAAATCCTTATACTTGTAAGTAGTTCTAATGCTTCCATGGTTCAGGGTCATAAGAGTATAAGCATGAAGTGTTTTAAAACTCAATTCACTTCAGCTGGACCCCTTACTTGTTTAAATTGGACACGTGCTTGGTAGTATGATGGGCCAGCATGCTCAATCTGATACTTATAGTGGAAAATGAGGAATGCATTAGATGGTCATGAAGAGAAGCAATTTCCAGGACAAAGGGATTAGACCGCAGGAAATTCCTACTCCTGTGAGTAAAAACTAACTTGCAATATTTGTCTTTAAGTTTCAAAATAGGGAATATTTTCAGCAGCAAATGATGCAAGCATGATTTTATTATCATTTTAAAACACTGGGAAAGAGTAGGGTAGTGGCCTCTTCCCTGAGTGATCCCACTGACATTCACACAAGTACAAGCAAGACACGAATAACTCTGCTGAACATACCCTGCTTCCTCAACACTCTCTGCCCCACTCTTTTTGCTCACCTGAGACAGCTGCTTCTGAAGTGTTAGTTTCCAGATCTTGAAGATACCTGAAATAAAAGAATGGACTCTCCAAGCTGTGCAACAAGCCTGTCTTAAAGCGTTTCGTATTATTTGCTTTCACCAGGATTCCTGGCTTTAACTTCACCAAACCACAGCATCCTTGGCATTCCAAGAAGTCTGTGCACGGGTTAGGCCCCTTGTTGACTGAACTACATTCAACACAGAGCCAGAACTGGGAATACACACAAAGCATCACATCTCCTGAGTGTTTTCTTAGTCCTAGAGACAGGTGGGCGCTCCTTCAGGTCGTTGGGGAAGCTTCTCAGTTACTCCATGCTTCTCTGCTGACTAACCATCTCCTCACAGCAGAGTGCTGTGACAGGGAGAAAACCCCACAGGGTGGGTGATAATAAGGCTCACCAAAAGACAGGGCTGAAGTTGTGGACTTGGGTCTTCTCCAGCAGTATGTGGAAAGAGGAAAGTTATCTGTCCTTTTTCCCTGCCTCATATTTTCATGGGTTTGGCTTCAGAGGGTCCCTGACACATGTGTGAAAGAAGATTCACTCGGTTTTTAAGACTCATAATTTGGGATAAGATTGTAGTAAAGTTTTCTGAAAAAAAAGAGCACAGACCCTTGAAACGTCAATCGTGATAACACAGTGAAGTACCTTATGTGAGTGCAACTTGCTGGAGCCACTATAATATCACAAAACATTAGATTATACACCCTTTGTCTTGTTCCCTTAAAATCAGAGGACAAGTTCTGGTAGTGGTTTTTCTTTGATTTTTTGAAGATATTATAATTATCTGCGACTGTCTGCATCGCACCTGGAAATGCAATTAGCTTCACATATTTGGACTGTCCTCTGCAGACATCAGCTGCTAAGAAAAAGGTGCTAAAAAAAAACTGCTAAGAAAATTTACAAAAGCTATTGGCTCTCTTGCTGGCTGAACAGATAGAGGGCTGGGGGTTTCTTTTTGGAAGTGGACAGGCCTTTGAAGTCAGGGAAATAATTCTCCTGGTTTAGATTCAATTTTCAATCAATTGCTGGTCAGATTAGCTGTAGGACTGCTAGTGTCTTACTGGTGATGAGCTAAAGCAATTAGATGCCTGAAGCTTGTCATCTCCTTGTTAACAGGCTTCTGAGTATGTCTGCAGCCCCCTTATTTGCAGAAGACCATAATTCAACTGACATCTGTGAGTTATTTATAGTAAAGCAGTACTGGAGCTGTAACCCATATAAAATCAGCCACTATTTTAGTTCCCTGACTGAGACACATTCTCCAAGACTCCCCTGCTTCAGAATGCTCCTGATTTCAAACGTAGGGTCAAGGCTGACTTGTGTTTTTTGATTTTGTCTTTTGTACAGCTGTATTCAGAAATTTTTTCTCCTTTTCTGTGTTTAACCTATATTGCAGGCTCAGTCCTGTGCATGCTGGGTGCCAGGAAGCAAATTCAGGATCATATCTGCTCAGTCAGCTGTCAGAGATGGAAACACTGGGTAACAGCAGCATTAACTGTGAGAAAGGAGTTGCATCTGCCCTGTCACTCGTAAGTGGACACATTTTCTCTGCTTGCTGAATTCTTCCTCTGGGGTCACTGTTCTGTGGATCGTGCCTGCTCCTTCTGTCTGCACAGCAGCACCAAATCAAACTTTCTTGCTTTCCCCCTGCAACACACAGAAACCCATTACACCAGTTCAGCTCTGTCTAGTCCAGTGTGACATCTTCTGGGTTTAACAAACAAAATAAATATTGTGAATTTCGTTATTACTATTTGTAAGATTCTCTTTTCAAAACTTCCCCTCATTCCCACTCCATTCCCCCTTCCCCTCTAAAAATTACCCCGAAAGAATTAATCTTCTAATCTCAGACAGATGTTTAAATTTGAGTTGAACAAATTTAATTAGTGTGTAGAGGTAAAAATTAGAATTGTGTCGGTCCTTTGGTCTTAATATGTATTAAAAAGTGTTATTTAAGAATAGGTGTAAATTACTTCAGACCATAACACTGATCAGATCAGCGCATATCACAATGATGCACGAATGCTGAGATTATGGTAATTAAATAATCACCTAAATGTGTGTTTAAAGTGACGCTTGACAGAGAAGAGCCAGGAAGTTTAAAATTAATCAGAAATCCACACAAAATGCACAAGTTTTTTAGCATCATTTCTGTAGATCTTTCATAATTCTTTACAAATACTAATAAAACAAATATGTTTTGACTACGGAAAATAAATTTAAAAACATATTGGGATGTATTTTTATTACCACTCCGTTATCTCCAGGATAAATGTGTTTCTGTTACGCACAGGAAAATGCCAGATTGACACATCCATTCGGGAGTGCCAAACTGTGTTCTTTCTGACTGCTATATTGCTTCCAGTGAGAGGTTCTGTCACCGGATCTTAATTAAGCCTGCTGTTGATAAAGCTCAAACCAAATTAAACACAGCACATACTTCATTGCTACAGTCATTCCTCAGCGACATTAGGAATCAGAAGTAGAAACAATTCTTACTGATAGGTAGAAACTACTTTTATTGTGCTTTTGCAAAGGATTTCTTCTGTCATGATCACCTCTGAACACCTCAATTAACCATTGCTATCAATTTCCCATTTCCCATACTTGTGCAAGGGTATAAACATATACATTTGTTTTATGTGTTCATATATTTATGTGTGTATATGTATATTTGCTAGGGATCTAACCTTCTGCTCTAATGGAAGTCTAGCCAATACATTGGACTAAGCATAGAAAGTACCTTCATCTCAAAGTAAACATTTACAGTGAATGGTTGAAAAGCCTTCTGATCTCCACTGACTGTATTATATACATGTCCAGGGACTGTAACGAGAGCTGATACATGTAGTTCACATACATAAAGAAATGTATATCTTGACACTTAAGTCAAAGCATCTCAGTGTGCACGCTGGATATCACTCCAGGATTTTCAACAGTGCCCTTTTTCCCAATTATATGACAATATTTTCTTATCTTTCAGAAAACATTAGTTTCTTGAATCTGAATTTGGCTTATATTTACAGAATTCTTTTCTGGGCTTGAAGGCTGAAAAACATGAACACGCCAATCATTCCTAGCTGAGCATGTGACAAGCACATGAGCATAAGTTAGAAGAATTCCTAGAATCATAGAACGGTTTGGGTTGGAAGGGACCTTACAGATCATCTAGTTCCAAACCCCCTGCCATGGGCAGGGACACCAAAGTCCCATCTAACCTGGCCTTGAGCTCGTCCAGGGAGCGGGCATCCACAACTTCTATAAGCAGATATGATCAATACAGATATGATTGGGGGGGAAGCAAAAAAATATCAAAAAACCCCACCAAAACCCAGCAATTTTAAAACCAAAATTGCTAATTGGGAACTTCTTAACATTTGGGCTGGCAAAGCAGGTACTTATCTGAGTTTTTAATAAACCACTTCACCCTCTTTTCTCACGTAATGTCTATGGAGGAAGACTGGTGAAGCAGCAATTGGGATCAGGCAGATACAAACTTTTAACCTTCCACATCAAAATTCTACTCCATTAGTTTATCTGAAAAGTCCCTATCACCCTGTGTGCACTGCAGCAAATAAATGGCAATAATACATCAATGGTATGTAATAATACTAATATTTATATTCTGGAGGACAGGACACTGGTTTGGAAATTTAGGAGCCTTAGAATTTCCTTCCCATCTGTTCTGCCAGACAATTGTGAATCCTGCAAAGGTCATTCCATACTCTGACAGCAGCTGTTTTCCCAGCTTCAAAAGACCTTCCTTTACTCTGGAAGTCTTGTCTGTTAAATCTGTAAATTCTGCAGGGTAAAGACTGTCTTGTTATGCACAGAAAGAGGTCTTGATCTCACAGGACCTCGGAGTTTTGCCATAATACAAATAACATTCATCTCATACATATTTGCCCCTGTTTAACCTAGTTATGTCTATGGGCAAAGCATCTCATTTGGTGAGAACGTCTTGAAAATGAGATTTATTTTTCAAATTGCTTTCAGTTGATGATTTAAATCCATTTTATGGTCACTTTATGATAAAAAGTGAGCTTCATTTACAAAAGTGAACTGTTTCACAGTTGGGCTAATGCATCCCTTAACTTCAAAAATATTTATAGTTTGCTTCAGTGGCACAACTTGTTGTTGTCAATATATTTGTGGATCAACATGTTGTCCACAGGACAATAAAAATTCAGGAGATCCATAAAAATATTTTGACAGAGTAATACTAGCAACACCCAACTATACCTCTTCAAAAGGCATTTCTACAGAGTAAGGTATACAGTCCTAGTTAACTCTTTGATGAAAAGTTAAATGTTTGATTTTACTGTAATGGTTCTATCTGAGTCACTTTGATCTGTCTTCTTAGTAAGACTTCATAAATCACTTGAGTGTAACTCAGAAATATCCCAGTCCTGGTAGCAAAGACAAATGGTGTATAAAATGCTTCAAAGTGTCACGCAAAACCCACTCTCAGCTTTCTGTGGGAGTGTCCTTCCCTCATCTGATATCAAACTTTCGTGTAGACAGCGAGCCCCAGAGGACTAGCAGTGACCTGTCTTTATTTTTAGCATCAAATCTCACTTGTCCATACAGCTCTGTTCACAACAGCCCAGATAGAGTCAAAATCTAGTCTTCCTGTTCCAGACACAGAAACAAATCCAAGACATAATGAGCTTGGCACTCATGTGATGGAGAAAACAGTAGTTCCTGCATTGAGTGTGAACAAAGATCTGAGAGAAAGGCACATTTGGAGTCTAAATGTTGGAGCCTATGACTAAAAGATAGGGATCCAAGCATGAAGGTTTCCAAAGGCAAATGAACAAAGCTGACCATAGGTTGGAAGAGGAGCTATACAATCTCATGCATATGTTTTCGCATGTGTGTTTGTACAGTTGCAGATGCAACAGTACACAATAACTCCTCTGGAGTCGTCGTCATTTGGGCTGAGTTGTTTAGTAAAACCACACAAAAAAAAATCATACAAAGCAAAGAGCTTGAAAGCTTCATTCAGGCATCATAGGGTCTAGACAAAGCATACATTCTCTACTCATTATTTCTGAAAAATTTGCTGCTATGCTCTTACCAGCTTATGCTGATTGTCTTCCAAAATAAGAAATATCCCTGACTGTTTAGTACAGAAAGGAAAAGACAGCGTTAAACCGTAAGTGAAGAAATAGCAGACAAAGTTGATGACAGGGGCGGGCTGGTATAAGTCTTCCCTATAATTATAAAATTATACAAAAGAGGACTTCCCAATTTGGAAGTGATTATTTTTCTGGCTTTATAAATCTACAGGGATAATTCATTCATTGCCCTTTTCTGTTCGGTTTAATTAGGTGTTTTCAGCAAGTCCCTTCTTCAGCTTCAAGGCTGTTATGAAGCAGGGGTGAGAAAATGTTTTTTTCTGTGAATCATTTCAGGTAATGGTGGCAGGATATTGAAAACATTTCCTCAACGGGGGAAAACTGCATTTTCAGAGTACCCCAACCTATATAAAGGTAAAGCAAAGTTAAAGCAAACTGAAGGAAGTTAAAGCAAACTGAAGGAAGAAAAGCTCGGAAAGTGTGGGCTGGATGAGTGGTCAGTGAGATGGATTGAGAACTGGCTGAATGGCAGAACTCAGAGAGCTGTCATCAGCGACGCTGAGTCTAGTTAGAGGCCTATAGCTAGTGGTGTACCCCAGGGGTCAGTACTTGGCCCGGTCTTCTTCAACTTATTCGTTAATGACCTGGATGAAGAGATAGAGTTTGCTCATGTCACAAAGCTGGGAGGAGTGGCAGATACACCGGAAGGCTGTGCTCCACATTCAGCAAGACCTGGACAGTCTGGAGAGCTGGGTGGAAAGGAACCCCATGAAGTTCAACAATGGCAAGTGCAGGGTCCTGCACCTGGGGAAGATCAACCCCATGCACCAGTACAGGCTTAAGGCGGACCTGCTGGAGAGCAGCTCTGTGGAGAGGGACCTGGGAGCGCTGGTAGACGACAAGTTGACCATGAGCCAGCAGTGTGCCCCTGTTGCCAAGAAGGCCAGTGGTCTCCTGGGGTGCATTAGGAAAACTGTGGCCAGCAGGTCGAGAGAGGTTCTCCTCCCCCTCTGTTCTGTCCTGGTGAAGCCCCATCTGCAGTGCTGCATTCAGTTCTGGGGTCCCCACTTCAAGATGAGGAACTACTGCAGAGAGTCCAGCAGAGGGCTGTGAAGATGATGAGGGGACTGGAGCATCTTGCCTACGAGGAAAGGCTGAGGGAGCTGGACTTGTTTAGCCTGGAGAAGGCTGAGAGGGGACCTAATATATGCCCATAAACATCTTAAGTGTGGGTGTCAAGGGGGTGCAGCCAGACTCTTTCCAGTGGTGCCCAGGGACAGGACAAGGGGCAACGGGCACTAACTGAAGCATAGGAAGTTCCATCTGAACATGAGGAAGAATTTCTTCACTTTGATGGTGATGGAGCACTGGAACAGGCTGCCCAGGGAGGTTGTGGAGTCTCCTTCTCTGGAGATATTCAAGACCCGCCTGGACAAGATCCTGTGCAGCCTGCTCTAGCTGACTCTGCTTTGGCAGGGGGTTTGGACCAGATGATCCCCAGAGGTCCCTTCCAACTCATACGATTCTGTGATTCTGTGATTAGTGGAACTGAAAGTAAAGTTGGGCCTACATATGTTAGTCCATTACTGATAATCCTGCACTACAAATCCCAAGCTTTTTCCTCGGTAGGTCTTTCAAGGTAATACAAGCTTTTCTTTGTACAGTGGAAGTAATGAGTCTTGCTTACTTGCAATTTGGTGTCCTGTCTCACTCCATGTCTCCACATCATAATAGAATGTGGAGTCTTTGTAATACAACTTCTTTCCTGCAGTACCATCAAGGTTCCCACACACCGCAAGTCCTCCATCATCCTTCCAAGCAAAGGACATTTGTGCCATGATGGTGCTACTCTTTAACTCACCTTACTGGACACACAATGACAACTGCTGAATTTGTGCTTTTGCTGAAATGAAGCACTTCTTCTCTATATTGTCTGTGGAATTTCATATTTCAAGAGCTCAGCAACCTGTCAAACTGGCCAATTTCAAAGCTATCAGAAGAGTACAGAAGGCAGGGTAGTTGTATAAGTCCTGTATTTTGGGTTAATCAGACTCTAAGTGCTGGAATTTCATCAACTTATCAGCAGATTTTAAGCTCAGAAATTCGTAACCACAAATCATAGCTTTTATTTAGATAAGCAGGTACCCTAGGATCTACTCTTACCCACTTGTAAGTGTCAACATGAAACTACCAGGTTGGATGACAATGAGGATTGAAATACTGACCTCTGCATTTTCAATTCAGGCGTGGGACTCAACCCCACCATTTTGTGAGAGGTGTCAGAAAATTCACCGCCATTTTGGGTCTCCCCTGGCACCCCAGCCAGGCTGCAAGGGAAGGCTTTCTGATGCCTGATTGTCTGTGGCTGGCTAGCAACTGGGGAAACACTGACCTGACAAGAACTGTCACAAGCTTCAAAGAGAGAAGACCCACCAGGTGCAGCCAGGAGACAACACCATAGAAACCCGTGTGTACCAAGGTGATTGGTGGAAAAGCAACAAGTACAAAATGATTGATGCAAACTGACCACAGCCGATTGCCTCAGATGGATAAAAAATGACCCTCTGAGAGACCATGTAGTGACTATCCCTCTTTTCCTTTCCCAGTGCTAACCTATCTCTCTCTCTCTCCTCTCTTTCCTCTTTGTTTCCTTCCTTCCTTCTTCCTCTTCTTTGCGCCATTTTTGTTAGGCCGTTACTTCTAGAGCCCTAGTAAATAAACTCGTGAGGTTAGTTGGTTACTGTTACTGTGCCTCTGTTGTGCTTTATCCAAGCTCAAGGATCGCAAATCTATTTCATTTTCCGTCAGGGTTCGGGAGAGAGTACTCTATCCGCAGGTGGGTAGAGCACCTCGTGGTGTTCTGTGGGCAGGCTCTGAGAGGAGCTGAGGGAGAGGAGCTGACAGCATTTTTTGGTTTCCGAGTTAATGTTGTATGACTGTGTGAATGAGACGTACAAACGAGTATGAAATAAGCGTGGAGTTCTGATCCGCGGTTCTGCTCTCCCTTGAGGGAAGCAGCCGGAGACAAAGCGCAAGGAAGGAGTGAATGTTGATCTCTTAAATAGTTATCACCTTGTTGTTCTAAATATAGGAACCTGACAGTGGTTTGTATTAGATTTTCACCCTCTGTGGATTACAAAAAAATTGGAGACCCAATACAAATTGCTGAGTTTTGAGTCACCTAACATGTCTTGTGAGGTTGCATTTATCATCCTGTTATTTCCCTGAGTTGGCCATACCAAAAGAAACCTCATGTGGAGAGTCCTTATGGCTTACAGTGAGCTCCCACTACGTACCGCCTTGTCAGTGAATCTCCAGCTGCCTGCTAAGGACAGGTTTAAACTCACTTTCCAAGAAAATACAAGATTTGTTTAACCAAGTTCAAGGATATGACCTGAAAAGTGTCCCTAATTGGAGTGGATTCACAACTGCTGTCGTGTGGAAAGCAATTGATATTTATAGGCCATAGGAAATCAACATGCAAACTGGCGCTCTTAATTTTCAGGGGAATTTCTGAGAAACTTTATTGTGACTTCAACTTTGATTATGGAAATCACACCTATTGATTAACTGCAAATAATTAATTAGTAATATTTGCAATTGGGCTTAGGAAAAAAAATTAACACAGAAAACATTTGCAAATTTTTAAAGTAAGCTTGAAAAAATCCCTGTACAGCTACTTGGAACACTTCTTCAGATTCTTTCCAGGAAAGGTATAATTATTCAGTGTTAAATTCTGTCTCACCAGAAACCACTATAGAAATTTTTCTATGATTATTTTCTAGTAACTTTTACACAATCTCTCAATATGTTAAAATTTTTCCTCAACAGTGTGTTACCCTAGAATGAAGAATCTCTAAAAACAATTCTTTTATTTCTATAACAAGCAACCTGACCTTTAAAAAATCTAAAAAATATAAATTAGCCTTGGTTTTCAAAGCTATCATAGTAACAGTCCCATGAAGTTTGGTATCTTGTGCGTCCAGTTCCAGCACTTTTTCCCTAATTTAGTAATTTCAGGATATTCGCTGGGTGGGTAAATATTTAATGAAGACACACTTTTTCCTATTTTATTTTCTGCCCCTGAGAGTAAAAATTTGCCCAGTGTCTCATGTTGCACACTCTTGCATCTTAGGACTTTATTTTCTGAAATATCATTTGATTCTTTTTAGAATAATTTCTCCGTGGTTATCTAGATGAATAAAGTACCAAAAAAACCTGATGGCTTTGACTGAAGCTTTGTGGATGTTTTGATTCTGAGAAACCAAGTACAATTTTCAAATCTATCTTAGTTCCATTTACAAAGATATATAACTATAATTAGCAGACATCAGGCCTTTTTTTTTTTAATCATACTTTGTCTGTGAGGATGAATTTCATTGCACTGAATTTTAGGCATTTAAAAATTAGACACTAAGTCTGAACTGCTCAATGCAGGCAGGGTGTTCATTCGTAGTCAATTAATGGAATAGATGCTTCCAAGGGTGATTCATCTGACCTGAGTTACCTGGTTTGGGCTGAAATATCTCTTGGTCACTTACTTCTGGAACCTGAAAGTGAACAAGTGCATCAAACCTAATGAGATGCCTCCGTGGGTCCTGAGGGAACTGGTGGATGAAGTTGCTAAGCAGCTATCCATCATATTTGAGTAGTCATGGCAGTCCAGTAAAGTTCCCACTGATTGGAAAAGGGGAAATATTGCCTCATTTTTAAAAAGAGTAGAATGTAAGACCTGGAGAACTACAGGCCAGTCAGTCTCACCTCTGTGCCTGACAAGATCATGGAGCAGATCCTCCTGGAAACTACCCTAAGACACATGGAAAATAAGGAGAAGATTGGTGACAGCCAACAGATTCACTAAGCGAAAATCATGCCTAGCAGATATGATAGCCTTCTATGACGGGGCTGCTGCATTGATGGATAAGGGAAGAGCAACTAACATCATCTACCCGGACTTGAGAAAAGCATTTGACACAGTCCCACAGAACATCATTGTCTCTAAATTGGAGAGACATGGATTTAATGGATGGACTGGTCAGTGGATAAGGAATTCGCTGGATGATCGCACTCAAAGAGTTGTGTTCAATGACTCAATGTCCAAGCAAAGAACAGTGATGAGTGGCATTCCTCAGTGGTCAGTATTCGGACTGGGGCAAGATTGCCAACGACACCAAGCTGTGAATGATCAACACACTGGGTGGAAGGGATGCCATCCAGAGGGGCCTTGACAGGCTTGAGAGGTGGGCCTGTGCGAACCTCATGAACAAGGTCTTGCACATGGGTCAAGGCAATCCCGAGCACAGACACAGGCTGGACAGAGACTGAATTGAGAGCAGCCCTGAGGAGAAGGACTTGGGGATGTCAGTTGATGAGAAGCTCAACATGACCCAGCAAGGTGCACTCACATCCCAGAAGGCCAACCATATCCTGAGCTGCATTAAAAGAAGCATGGCCAGCAGGTCAAAGGAGGGGATTCTACACCTCTGCTCTGCTCTGGTGAGACCCCAATGGGAGTCCTGCAGCCAGCTCTAGAGCCTTCAGCACAGGACAGACATGGACCTGTTGGAGCAGGTCCAGAGGAGGCCACAGAAACGATCAGAGCTTTGCTGTGAGGAAAGGCTGAGAGAGTTGGGGCTATTCATCCTGGAGAAGAGAAGGCTGTGGGGAGACCTTATAGCAGCCTTCCAGTAGTTAACGGGGTCTTAGAAAGCTGAAGAGGAACTTTTAAGAAGGGCATGGAGTGATAGGACAAGGAGCAATGGTTTTAAACTGAAAAAGGGTAGGTTTTTATTAGATATAAGGAAGAAATTCTTTATTGTGAGAGTGGTGAGGGACAGGCACATTTTGCCCAGAGAAGCTGTGGATGCCCCTTCCCTGGCAGTGTTCAAGGCCAGGTTGGATGGGGCTTTGAGCAACCTGGTCTAGTGGCACGTGTCCCTGCCCATGGCAGAAGGGTGGGAACTAGATGGTCTTGAAGGTCCCTTCCAATACAAACCATTCTCTGATTCTGTGGTTCCATGATTCAATGAATCTCTCCACTGACTGCAGAGACCTGCTCAGTTTTAGATGGCAAGCTTTTAAACACCAGACTACTCCTACATCTCGTCACCTAGATATATCTTAAAAAAATTACTTTGCTGGCCCAGTTTCTTTAACTTTCATGGTGGGAATTTTAGAATTTCTGGTTGACTTCACAATGACGATGGTAGAAAATCTCCTGCTAATTTCAGAAGAGAAATATCAGGACAAGATTATTTTTGAGATGGATAATTTAAACATTCTTCTGCATGTAACTGATGCGGTTTCTTTCTTTCTATTTAATTTTGAAACAATATATAATCCATGCAAAAATCAATTCACTGAGTTGCTTAAAGCATAAAAACATTGCAAAATTCACAGTTTTATTTTGACTTAGCACTTCACTCCCACTTCTACAAATGAAAATACACTTGAGCAGATGCTTAGGTGTTATTAGAAACTCAGTGAACATTTAACTGGCTGGATCCTCCACTGCTCAGTGTATTGAGCTGCCATTTCTATCAGTCATCCTATAGATAAAATGCTCTCTGTACAGAACAAATGGATTTTATCCCCAGTTTTCACAAGTATAGATGCCTACGCAAATAGAGAAAGATACTCAGTGAAAGACACCCAGTCTCACCTCACCTCCATGCCCATTAAGATCATTGAACCGATCCTCCTGAAAGATGTGTCAAAACATAAGGAAGACAGGGAGATGATTAGAGACAACCAACATGGCTTCAACAAGGGCAAATCATACCTGACCAATTCAGTGGCCTTCTACGATGGAGTAGATGGACTGCATCACTGGACAAAGGAAGAGCTATGGATGTCATCTACCTTCTTCCATGCACAGGAGCAATGCATCCCCCTGAGAAAGAAATTTAGCAAAGGAGGAAGGAGACCTGCATGGTTAAACAAGGAGCTTCTAGCGGAGATCAGGCAGAAGAGA
>Ga0065711_1033316_pt1 | contig 25722 bp, 13 predicted proteins | sample Hoacrofraction12_FD_59098 | JGI IMG/M metagenome (GOLD analysis project Ga0065711, IMG submission 59098) | Hoatzin crop microbial communities from Cojedes, Venezuela - Epithelial fraction 12 v2 (version 2) | ecosystem: Host-associated > Birds > Digestive system > Esophagus > Crop | place...
GCGGAGGCGGCTCCGCAGGGCGCGCGGAAAATCGGCCTCTAAATTACCGACCCGCCCGCCGCTGGAAGTGCCCGGTGAGGCGGCGCCGCCGGGACCCGGAAGGACTCGGCGGAGGCGGGGAAATTTTGAACAATGTGTGCCGAAAACGGTAAAAAAAAAAGGGAAACGGGGCGAGGCGTGCGCTGGCTGCGGGGAGGAGGGGCGGGAAACCCTGCCGCGCGGTAAAAAAATGGAAAAAAAAGTGTTAGCGAAGGGGAGCGTCCCTCGCGCGGGCGGGAGGGGACGGCTCAAAATGGCGGACGCGGCGGGGCGGGCGCTGCGAGGGGAGGCGGGCGGGCTCGGCCCGGCGCTCCCCCCGCGCTGAGGGAGCTCGGTGGCTTCCCGCTCTGCTGCGGGTGGGGAGGGCCCGGCCGGGCGGGGTCGCCGTGCCCTTCCCCGTCAGGGTGGCGGGCGGGCGGCCGCAGTTCTGGCCGGGGGTGCGGTGAAGGCCGCTGCCCCGCCCCGCAAGCAGCTGCTGCGTTGCTGCAGGCGCTGAGTAAAACGGCCGAGCTCGCAGGTACGAACCGTGCTGCCCAGTGCTCATCTGACAGCAGCGATCAGCGCTTCTGCCCGGCCGCGTTGTAATGGCGTGCTGAAAAAGCAATAGAAACCAGGTTGGTTTGATTCAAGGACGGCCTCGAGAAAGCACATTCGGTATTAGAGTTCAAATCATTCTTCTTACTGTGATTATGTATAAAAGCTTTTGCACTGAAGAAGTATAAAAAAAAGCAATGGCATCGATACAAACCGAGAAACAACAGTTTGTTTCTTGCTACGAAAGACTTCAGAAAGGCAATAAACGAGTACTGGTTTTAACCTTTAGCATTGCTTCATGCTATGTTATTTTCCTGCCCAGAGAATTTTGATTAAAAATTTTCCAGTTCATCTCCTGAAGCCCTTTCTCTTAAGGAGAAATTTGCAGGGATTTTCCTCACGTGGCAGCAGGGCTTTCCTGTGTCCCGTGTCCCGCAGTCCCTGCAGACCAGTGCCAGCTGCTGCCGGGGGAACTGGCCCAGCACCCAGCCCAGTTCGCAGTGCGGGGAGGTGGATGCTTCTGCTGGCCCAAGGGGACAGAGGTGTGAGTGGGGGACAGCGCCTAGGGGACCTTAAACATCTGTTACTGTACATTCATCATCTGGAACAGGAAGGCAAGAACTTTGCTTGTGTAAAAAAACCAAACACCTTGATATTGTAATTGGATCTTTGTAGAGCAGCCTCTGAAGAGTTGTACTGACTTTCTTCCACAAGTAAAAAATTGATAATCTGTATTTTTACAAAGTACAGCTCAGGAGTTAAAAAAGAGGTAAATGTGTAACAATAGCTGGGATATGGATTTTGCTTAAGTCCTTTACTGTACATGCGAGGGGTAAAACCTGGTGATTTACTTCAGTCAATCCTCTGTTTGCTTCCCTTCCTCTCTGGCCATCAGTGAAGCGGAGCTGGTGCAGCTGAACGCTCCAGTCCTGACTTGGAGCCCCACAGCGTAGCCACGGGGCTGTAACGGTGAAAAGCAGCCGTTCAGTCCAGACCAGACGTGTGATCCTCTTTCAGTTCTGCTGACGCGTGAACAGAGATCTCCAAAACTTAAAGATCAATTAATCTTAAATTTATTATTTAGAAATACTTTCAAGTAAAATATTAAGGGTATGTAATTACTAAAATACAATGTTATTCCTTGAGACAAAGCAGTGAAAGGTTGCGAACGCTTTCCCGAGTCACCGAGAGAGCGGAGGGCAGGAGCGCTGTGCAGCCCGTGTGTGTCGGTGGCACTGAGACGCTGCGTTTCTCCCACGTGGGAAGCCTTTTCCCTTTGGAATGACCCTCTGGGTGTTTGGATTCAGCTCATTAGAAAGTTTTCTTAGACAGCTTTCTGAGACTTTTTTTTATCTTTCTGGGTATTATTTAGTGGATGAAGATGATAATTATTCAAAACCACTACAAAACTTTTTATTTCAAGGATTAGGAGATTTCCACCCTTTCAAGTAGCAAAAGGGTGCTTTCATAAAACTGCATTTCCCATCGTGCACAAGGGCTCGCAGGGCTGGGCCAGCTGGTCTCGATTGTGCAATGTTCCTGGTTTCCTGTCCCACATGCGTGGAAATGACTCGTGTCTCTGAATGTCTCATCTTCCCCTCGTCAGGTGATTTAACGGCTGTGGACCAGAATTCTGATTTTAGAACACTGGCAAGAAACTGAGCTGAAAACTAGCTTGGTATCTGGAAACCTGCTTCGCTCTGGGGAAAGAGATGTCATGAAGAAGCGACATGCTGCAGTCTGCTCTGTTGACTGCATGGGAGACGGTAGAGAGAAGCTTGGGCTTTACCTCTTGTACCAGACCTTGCTTCATGGGTTTTTTTTGTTTTGTGTTACTGATTTTGCTGTACGTGATTTAAGAGGGTTAACGGATGTCTTGATTAGTTGATGGCTGTGTCCTTGCAGCAAATAAGTAGCCCTAAGTAATCATATTTTTTGAAGCTTGCTTATTTTGTTTCATTCTTTTTGCTTGTTTGTGTTTAACAGAGGTGAAGAGGCAACTTTTAAAAGAAAATAGAGCTTTTCCAGAGTGAAGCTGAAGACTTGTCAAGAAAACACAAAATGTCTCCTGAATCAAAAAAACTTTTCAATATAATTATTTTGGGAGTCTCGTTTATGTTTATATTCACTGCTTTCCAGACATGTGGTAATATTGCGGTAGGTGTGAATTTCAAAATGTGCCACATTTCTGTCACAGTTATTCATAATTTCTTGTCTTTTGTGTACTCTAATGTAAGAGTTGCTTTACTTGGGGTTTTTTTTGGGACATTTGTCTCCTTTCTTCTGGTTTAGAGTTAATGAGATTAAGTTGTTAACTGGATAATTAAGCATTTTATTTCTTTAAGATAGCATAGCAGCATATGTAATTGTGCCTGATTGCTTAGGAAGTAGAAAATTAATGAATCCTATCAATTGTTTCAACCTTAAAATAGTGTCTGTTTTCACACTTGCAGTATTTAACAATTGTATTAGCTCAGACCTTCTGTATTTCTGATGATTCTGTATAGTTTCTTTCAGAATATTTGCCTAAGTTGTTACTATTAACCATGCCCCTAGTTTTTCCTAGAGTGTTTTTCCTAATCTAACATATTTTTCTGTGGTAACAAGCTAGACATTGAGGGGGAGTATGATGATAACATCTGATAAGTAGTCAGACTTCCACAATTCTAGAACTGCCAAGTCACCTTCTGTCTCAGTAAACAATTAACTGCTTTACTATTATGTGTCTCTGCATGCTGAAGCGAGATTGGGCATAACATAATCCAAATTTACTATTAAAAGCAGACTGTACTACTTAAATTTTTGGAATCCTGCTACTGACATATGTAGCCCAGATCCTCTTAACTTGCCGAGTTGTTGGCATTGCTCTCAGTGTTAGTTACATGCCTGAAGGACAGTTAGATTTCAGCACACCTCTGGAGCCTACAGGTCTTACAGCTTCTCTCTTCTTGCATGCAAGAAGAATCCTTTCTGGGTTCAGACATATAAATGTTCTTCACTGCATTACAGAAGTAACTACTTAGGGTAGTTCCTGTAAAAGTCAGTGCAGCGTGATGCTGTACATGTGTGTGCAAGTGCAGGTCAGTGAGCTTAGAAGTTCGGCAGTGAATTCACAGCACCTCACCCAGCTGGACCTAGCAATGGTGCAATCATGTAACTGGTTGTCATTAAAGTCATTACAACTGACTTTCAGTCGGAACTGCCCACCAGTCCAACTAATGACATGGTCTCGTGATCAGAAAGCTGATTCAAGGGGAAAAACAGGAACAGGGAAATAATGGGAAACGGAAAAGAACAGAAACTCTTATCAGAAGCTCATAGTTAGGTCAAATTAAGAGTATTTTGAAACTTCTCCTTTCTTTTCCACTTTTTAAATTAAGAGAGTCACATATACTTACCTAAGAGAGGTGTTTTATGAAACAAAAGTTTTGTGAAATATTTTAAAGTCCCTGATGAAGTCATGGTATAATCCTAAAGTACTAGTTACTGCTTCAAACAGATGTTTCCCTGCCAAGTATCTCCTTCACCTTCATTGTGGAGGTTTTGTGAGTTGTAATTAATGCTTTAAATTATTTTAAGTGCTTTGTAGAGTCTATTAATGATTAATTGTAACGTTTAGTACTGACCTCAGACAAATGCAAGTGTTCTCAAACTAATGATTTTCTTCTTACAGCAAACTGTTATCACAAATTTGAACAACACAGATTTTCATGGCAGCGGCTACACAAGGTAATTTACACAGATCTCCTTATTCCTGTGCTCCTTGCAGGGCAAAGCGAGATATGATGTCGTCTGGCAGAGATATACTCTCAACAAATTGTAGTGTTCTGCTGACTTCACGATTTCATAGATACTTAAAGCAGTTTAAAACATTGGCTTCTCACGTTCACTCTAGTGCTACTCTGAATTATTTCTAGTTGAACTACATATCTGTTTTGCATGTTTTCTTTGTAGGGAGAAAAAACACCATACGGTCATCACATTCTCTGCATTTTATCTTAGGAGATAAAGAATGTGGAATTTTTAAAATAAATAAAACTGCTGACTGAGGCCTTGGTTGTTTGCCCTCGTACACCTCTGTGTGTTTGTGTAGGATAGGCAGTGTGGATCAACTTTCAGGAAATACTGCAACAGAAATGTGAAAGGAGCAGTTGGAAGGACGAGAAGCAAAGCCACAAACAGCCGTTCTGTTTGTTTGTGGCACTGGCAGAGCCAAACTCGCAGAGCACGATCGGGACTGTCTGTACGCCGAATTAAGCTGTCGTATAGGAAAACCTGGTTGCTGCTTTGAAGGGTTTACTGTCTTAATTTAAACTGAATATAGAACTGGCACAAAATATATCTATAAAATTTCTGTGATGTGTTTGGCAGAGAATGAAAACCTCACTGACAGATGAATGAGGCTCTGGGTCATTCTCCTCTAGAAGTACTGGGCGCAAAATACAGTAACTGTTGTTAGGGCGCAGTTTGACAAGCGCGTGTTGTAAGTTACAGGACGTGCTTGCTGCCGTAGTTTGGAGCTCTGTTCAGCAGTCCAGGAAACGCCATACCCTCCTGTATGCCCACGTAGAGTGCAGTGAGTGAAGGTAGCAGAGGGAAGGGAGGAAATGTTTGACCATGAAAGTTACACAGTTACTTCTGTATGTGCTTAACGTGGTACTTTGGAATGGACTGAGCATTCTTAAATTAGTTACACCCTGTATTTTAGGCACCTAATCATCTTTTGGTGTTTATTTATGTAGCATGTCTATTATTTATGGGGTATTCTCTGCATCGAACCTTGTATCACCTTCAGTGGTTGCGATAGTAGGACCTCAACTCTCGATGGTTGTTAGCGGCATATTTTATAGGTAAGTAATAATTTTGAATTTCTGTCTGCTTCCTTTGAAACCTTCTTTCGTTTTTTCTGAGTCTACCATTCTGTACGTGAAATTGCACTGGCTGAGGAAGGCAACTGGCTGTATCAGTAGATGTGTAACTGCAGGGTGCTTCAGCCTGCTGGAAACAGGTTGTGGTCTCAGATTAATGATTACATAAAAAAAAATTCTGCATCCTTAGTGGAGTAAAAAGATTACCTTTTTTCATATACAATCTGAACTATTTTCCAACGTCACTTGAGAGAGGGTAGCTGATTTAGAAGAAGCTGAGATACCTGATTGTTAAAGAGTGTTGTCCACTTTAAGTCTATTTGCAATAAACTGATCTGTTCTATTCCAGCCTATACATTGCAGTTTTTATCCAGCCTGCTACATGGGCTTTCTACACTGCTTCTGTTTTTATTGGCATTGCAGCTGCTGGTAAGCATTGTTCTTACCCTGCTTGTTACTCTTTGCTACGTGACCTCTAAAATATTTTTATTTCGTGAGCAATATATTCTGTATATTTCAGTACTGTGGACGGCACAGGGAAATTGCTTGACTGTAAATTCTGATGAAAACACCATTGGAAGGAACAGTGGAGTATTTTGGGCACTGTTACAGTCCAGGTAAGCTTTACTTGTTAATCTTTTGTTGGTTGCATACGCATTCTACTTCTTACATTTTTTGGTAAGCGGGAGACTGCATCTAAAAATGCTCCACTGGTACCCTGCAGGCAGTGAAATGGGAGAGAAGGCTGGAAGCAACATTTCTATTGCTATTGTGCGTTATAGAACAACGAATTGAAGTTACATATTGCAAGGCTCTGCTCTCGACATGCTAAAAAGACACATTTCTGTTAAGGGAGCATTCGACCTGTGCAACAGATATCTTGTTGATTGTGGAGCCCTGTGCTAATTTGTGTCAGGATCCTGCATGCACCAATAAACCCTAATGATCCTGAACAACCTCACCTGGCACCTCCACCATACCCTTCCCCTCTGCCCATGGGCCCAGAAGCCCCATTTAAATTCAGCCCTGGGCCTTCAGCTCCTCTGGATGTGGAGCTCAGTCACAGCTGTGCCTGGCTTTGGCTTTTGTTGGTCTGGACTGACTTCCTACCTTGGCTTTGTTCTGACTTGTCGTTGTGGACCTGTGTGGCGATCCCTGGACCGGACTCTGGCCTGTGGACTGACTTCTCGTCTTGACCTGAGACCTGCCTCATCAGCACTGACTCGTGTGATGGTCTGGACTCTTGGTTGACCCTGCCTGCAGTCTTCGGGTCTGCCCTGCTTGCTTTGCTCGAGTAGTGCAGAGCTGAGCTGTAGCTGGTGAGGCCCCTTTTCTGCTGGATGCGTTATCCCACTTGGCTCTTAGCCCTCCTTCCCTGAGGGAGCAGCTGGGCTTTGCTGCTCACTGGCAAGCTGAAGTGAAAATGCTAAAGTTGGACCTGACAGTCAGAAAAGAGATCTTGGTGGTGGTAGTTTTCTGCTGTTAAGCTTTGAGTGCTGCATCAACCAAAAAAGCCAACGGAAGGCTCAGCATCAAGAAAGGTGGTGAGAGCAAGGCAGCGGACACTGCATTGCTGCTGTGGAGTATTTTGTGCCGATATGGTTTGTGCCCCTTGTGAGAGTGTAATGTAGTTAGGGTTTAGGGAAAAAGAACAAAAATGTGCAAGAAGATAGAGCTGCTGACTTGGAGAGAGACTAAAAAGGCTGGGGCTCTTTTCTTTGGAGAAAAAGCATCTGAGGAGGATTATACTGATGGGTTACTAAAACACAAAGGCAGCAGGTGAGCTGAATGTAGAACTCTTGCTCCCCCAGTGCTGCTGTACTAGAACTCGGGTCATTTGGTGAAACTAGATGAGGGTTGGTTTGAAACAGATAAAGTGCTTCTTTACACAATGGGTGATTAAACTTTGGAGCTTGCTGCTGCAGGAGGGTGTAGAATTGGGTGGTGTCAGCAAGATCAGATGAATTCTTTGGCAACAGGTCCACAGATGTTTCCTGGAGAGAGACACCTTTTACCCCCCCTAATACAGCGGTTCTGGATGCTGGGAGATAACGAGGGGAATGAATCGCAGGAAGCGCTGAGGCTGGTGAGCCTGCACTAGGTGGCATTGCTAACGCTGCTGTGGGGACAGCAGAACGTCAGTCTGAACCAGCAGCGTACTTCTGGTGTTCCTGGAGTTTCAGGTTCCACAATTAACACATCAGTATGTCATCAGAGTAGCAATTTCTGCAAACTCAACTAATTGTGTGTTTTACAGTGAGTAAAATGTGTGGTTTTGTATGAAGAGACTTGACTTTGAGGCTGTTTTGAATCACTGTTCATTCAGCATTACAGTATTGCAGGAAACTGTAGGTAGGAGCACAGAATTTCCCTTGAGCTGTTAACAATCAGTGTAGCATCGCTGGGAAATACTTTGGACAGGATGTATGACTGTTCTAAGGAAGTACTACAAAATCATCTGCATAAATATGTTGGCTCTCTAACTTATACCCCTCTAAAATTAGAGAGGCAATTTAGATGCAGATTTCCTCATTTTTGCTACCAACTTGTGTCTGGATTGCTGTAAATGAATAGCCAGCATTATGGGGGAGAATCCTCTCTGTGTTGAAGTTTTATGTAGAGTTTGCATGGAGAGTGACTCGTGTGTTTATTTCTCTCACAATTGTCCTGTGCTGCTTTTTGCGTAGAATAACATTACTGTGATGCCACAACCTTAATCCCGCCACAAAAGTGCTGTTCACCTTTGTTGTCCTTTTTGCTTACAGCTTGTTTTTTGGAAACCTCTATATATACTTCGCTTGGCAAGGAAAGACGCGCATATCAGGTGCGTAATGCTTGTTTATATGGGAGGCCATCCCTTCAAATATGGTAGCATGAATAAACAGGTCACATAATGAACTGGAAAGCGTCAAGAAACTTACACAATAGCAGACTTTTTTTTTTCCAGTTCATTGTTAGGTAGACTCTGCTTTTGGAGTGTGCTTTTGGTTCAGTGTTCCGTGGAACTCGTGGCCCTTGTATTATGCATTATGTTGTTTTCCTGTATGCAATGCGCTTTGAGTACCGTCTTTTAGGATATTATCTATGAAATTTTTCAGAATGCTAGTTTAGAATAAGGTTTTCCACAATAGCTACTCTGGGATTTTCCTGGCGCAGACAGGCGAATGCCAAAATACACATATTTTGGGGGAAAGATATTCTGAAATGGCTACGTGTTTAATATACACGCTGTCCTGTTCCAAAGTAAGTTCCTGGTGTAGAGCATCCTTCTAAGTCAGCTTGGAGACTGATTAACCTCCAAAATAATGGAAACAAAAGGAAACCCGTCCTAGTTCCCTTCATGGCTGCACTGATCGTTGTGCTGGCACAAAGCAGTAGCAGGACAGAGGTTGAGATGTGTGGCTGGCCTGAGAGTGGGCTGCTGCTGCTTCGGCTGGCAGCATCACTGGAAGAGCGTGTCAAGAGCTCGATATTCCTCTCTTGGCATAGTTTATGAAGACTAACTTCCTAATGGGATTGTAATTAATATTATAGGTTTTTTTTTGTTTGTTTGATATTGTGCTAGACTGGTAAAGATCAGGAGAGAGAACAGCAAACTTAATATTCTTAAGAAGCTGGATAGTGGTTGATACTCATTGGTTTTAAAGTAGAGATTTCTACTTAAGCAAGTAAGGCAAGGTGGGGGGGTGTCGGCTAAGAAAACGACAGTGGTGAAAATAAAGCAAAATGCAAGACTTTACAAAACCCGAGTATTGCTGGAAACCCAACATTTTGTAAGTACATAGGGTCGATTGTTCTGTTTTATAATGATGGTGAGAGTTTTCTTTATTGTAGTGTTAAAGTAAAATACGTACTAGAATGGTCAATTATTTTAACGTTTAGAAGATGAGGATACTTCTGCTGCAGTCAGTCAGGAATAAGATGTTGACTTTTAAATGATAATTAGGCTTCAGAAATACTGCCCTGTTGAGATGAACAGTCCGCTTCACATCTCTCTTAGATCTGTCTTTCCATGTTTCCCCAGACGTGAGCTAGGTAGCACAGCACAGGTTAATTTTTAAAGGTCGGCTCCCACGTTGCCTCATCTTTAACACAAAGGCTTAAATGTTATTGGGAGTGTTGGAGGCACTTTGGATCTGGTGGGCCTGAAATTCTGTGCATTCTAAATTTCATTGCTCTTTCTAACCACAAAATAGAGCAATTAACTATGAGGGAGTTGTACTGTTACGTTCCCCCGTCTTCAAATGTCTCGAGACTCGTCTTTATTAAAAAATGTTGGTATCAGAGGAAGTGATTTTTAAACACTGTCAGATCTTCTTTCTGTTTACTACCTAAATGAAAAGTTTACAGGCATTTCAAAGTGAAGCACATATTCTCCTGTTGAGCTGTAATCATACCTGTTATTTTTAATTGATGTAGAACAATTTTATATTTACCCTTAAGCTAAAGGGGAAGAAAACACAAACATAGGCGATACCTTCAGAATCACACACATGTTGAAAGCAACTATTAGCTGTTTCTTGGCCTTTTTATTTTCTCATTAATATTTATAAATGGGAATGACTTCTGTGTTACAGACTTTCCTGTGCCGGACAGGTTGGTTAGTGCAGCACAACTCGTCTGTAGGGCAGCAGTCACCTCCCTCCAGCTGCTCAGTGTGTGCTGCGACAGTGAGGTTTCAGTGGGTTTGAGGCCTTTGTAGTTTACAAGCGTACCAGCTGATGATACAGTGCTAATATTTCTGATGCTGGTGAGGAGGTTTGTTAGAAATCTGAAGGGTTTTGGGGTACTTTGCTATGTCCACTCTGAATTATGTAAGTCTTGAAAGATGTTCTTTCTTCTGCTAATAATTTATGCACTTCCTTTGTTAATTGGCTCCTCCTTGGTCATAGCCTTTGCATGGCAGAAAATGTGAGTGACACTCTTTAATATGCCAATATTTTATTGGCGTCATAAAACTGAGACAGGAATTTGCCAGCAGCTGGGTACCTCTTACTCCAAGTGGAAGGTAAGTTAGAAAATTAGTATGCATTTTAAACACTGTTATGTAGTATGTCTATATTAGTTCTTTGAAGGTAGTTGAACTGTTTGAGTTGCTTTTGCACATCTAGTTATGACTCTTCTTTGTTTTTCCACAGAGAGTGATCGCAGAACTGTCTTCATTGCTCTGACTGTTATCAGTCTTGTGGGCACAGTTCTGTTCTTTCTGATTAGGAAACAAGAGGACACAAAAGCTCCAGGGGAGGAAGATTCTGCTAATGAAATCCTGCGGGACAGCTCGTAAGTGCTTACGGCAGTGACGTGTTGTCACATAGACTCGTTTGTGCTCCTGCTCCTCAGTGGAACATGGTGCATTCGCTTCCCCTCTGCACGGGAAACATAAATGTTACAAACAACCTGTAGAATTTACAGACTTAATAGAAAAGTGTCTGTACTTTAACAAGTGAGAATTAATGTTCTTTATATGACATGTTTTGAAGGGTGGAGTGTGGTACTGCACATTAAGTTTTCCCATTAATAAGCAAGTGCCTTTGGAAAGACACCTGTTACCTCTTTTCTCCACCGATCGTTATTGAACACTGATCTGCCTTTCATAGTCTGTCTTGCCCTCATCAGCCCAGTTTCAAGGCTGGAATAGCAGAAATTACTCCCTTTTATAGGTTACCTTTTACATACTGAAACATGTTTTTCGTATCTCCTCTAAATATATGCCAACCCTGATAAATATGTTAGAAATGCATAGGTACACAGACACATACGTTCAGTACAGTTTTGAATGAGGCATCAGTTTAAATATTTTTGCTACATCCAAAGAACAATAAAAATATTAGAAAAACGTCAGCAAGTATGCGAGTGAAAAAATAATCAAAGCTAAAAATGCTTGGAAGAAAGATTCTGTTAAGCAGGTTATTTTTTGAATGGCATTCACTGGCACGGAAAGCAAAGAAATTTTGTGTTTGGTGGTTTAGATTCTCAGAAACTTTTAATAATATACTAGTATATTCCAGTATATAGTGCTGGGATAGAAAATGTACCAAAAATAAGAAAAATTAAGCTGCCTTCGACCAGAGCTATACAGTGTGGTTATTCTTTTTCTGTTTTGATGAAGTCATTTTTTTATGCAGGTCTGCACAAACCAAAATGACGAGAGCAGTGGCTGCCTTCAGTAAGTACTGTTTAATGTAAGAGTTGTTTCAAAACATACTGATGAACCCTTCCCAGCTCTCCATAATTCTGCTGGTAATGTGATCACGTACAGATCACTTGGAACAAAATTTTGTGAGCAAATAAGGTTTTAAGAATGCATTTCAGTTACTGCACTTCAAACATAGACTTCAGGGATGGCCTGCTTGGAAAAATGACAGCCAGATGGCAGTGGTTTTCAGACCAGAGATGACAGTTCATACAGGGACACAGGGCTGATGAGTTTTGAGCCTGCTAGGATTTCGGTTGTCTACATCAGTGTGTGCGATTTTGAGCCTAGCCAGAATGGGGCTCGCGTCCGGAGAAGCGTGGGGACCACGGAACTAACATGTGGGCAAACTACTGTTGATGTGAGAGTGGCGTGAGCTGGCTGTCGACACTTCAGAAGTGCTCCTTTCAGGTGACAATACCATGCAAAGCTTGACTGCAAGCAACGAAAGTGAAGTAGACTTCAGTTACATACTAGTATAGCCCAGGAGAAATTTGGAGGGGTGCTGCCTTGATGTAGTTTCAGATCCAACCTACTTTACAACAGCTTCCTTATACAGATGAGCCCAAAAAGAACAGGGGACCGCTTGGGAAAGCTAGTGCATGAAAGCCGGGATGATTTGGTTTTGTTCTGTTTTTTTTTTTTAAATTCACTAACATAACAAGATAAACAAGAAGTTAGATGATGTTTTATTTTGTCACCAAATTATACCGGTTAAAACCAACAGCTTTCAACTGGAGCATCTGCAGTTGCCGCTGAAGTTTGCTGTGGTCTGCCTGTGACTGTTAAGTTTGTTTTGAGAATGTGGGGATCTTCACTGAGAATTTATTTCTACTTTTAGGAGACAATCGCCATGAACTGAGAGGGAGTACAAAAGTACAGTGAGCAGAAAACTCTCTGCTGATTGAAAACTGTGTATCCCCTTTTTAATATTTCTCCCCTCGCACTTCCTACAAAAAAGGATTTTAGGTAACAGCGTTTCTTTCAAAGGGCAAGTCACAGTTGGTTTGTTTAGTGCTCTGTTTACTGTGATAAAGTCACAGTCTGCATAATTTTGACCTATTTTTGCAAAGAGCAAAAGAAAGTGTAGATTGTCTTAATAGCGTAATCAGTTATATTAATTTCCGTTATTGTGTCTTTACAGAGAAATCTATAAAGCTGAGCTTCACCAAGGAGATTCTGCTGCTCAGTGTTACAACAGCCTACACAGGTATGGAGCACGCGGAGTGTGTAATCATGTGGCAGTGTCGGGCACTGTTTGGAATGTCAGCCCTGGGGCAGGAGTGCGATTCCATCTCTCTCCAGACATTACTTGAATAGTTCAGTTGACTTTGAATGAGTTACTTGAGATGTTTTTTTGTTCTGGGAAATGTTTCTGTATGGGAGGAGGGCTGCGCATAAATGTGCAAATGCTGATAGATGTAGTCATGCTTGGTAAAGTACAGTTCTGGGTCACCCAAAGGGAGGGTTAAGCAAAGTTTACAGAGCAGGTTTTTGTGTGATTTGGCATTATACTACCAATCGGCTGTAGGCTGTTTAACGCAACTGCATTGCATATGAATAAAAATTATTTTTGTAGAGTACACTTTCAGTGTCCCCTCCACTGAGGCGTGGGAGCTTACTAACAGTCTGCATTTTAGTTTTGGTTCTACTAGGAAAAAGTCTAGCCGTTTTCAGCTATTTTTGTCACTAGTATTTGCTGTGGCAAGAGCTCTCTTTCTTTTTAGCCACTGTAGTTAAACCTGGTCTGCCATTGCTAGACCAGGGTATGAGTTGTAACATTAAGATATGTTTATTTTTGCCATATGCTAAAATGATTCTTCCACAAAAATACTATAAAATGTTACTGGAATCCTTTAATGGATTTTGGGGGTGTTTTTTACTCCTTATTTGACTTCAGGTGTAGTTCTGTTCGTGATCAAATTCAGTTTTAGGAAGAATAGATGCCTTCTGAGAACCTCAGCTCTGAGTCACCGTTATGAAAAGTTGTTTCTAACTGTTGTAGGTGAAAAGAAAGACTTAGACATGAACAAAATATAAACAGTGCCCTAACATCTGCTGGAGTTTGCAGTCAGCTTCTGGTAGCGAAATAGCATAGCAGCTACAAAGTCAGCTTGCACCAGCCACTAGTCTGAGTTTCAAGTTACTTCACAGCATCTCCCGTGTTGTGTTAACCCCAATTAACTAACTTGAATTCCTATGAAATGTTTAGAGCAAGGGGAACGTGCAGCAAGATAACAAGGGAAGGGAGTTCATCGGGTTTTCATGATGAATCTGAAATTTGATCTCGCTGGTAGCAGGAAAAAAATCAGTCCAGCGTGGGAGAGAAGAGCTGCTGCCATCGGGTGGCTCCTGTCCATGGTGGCACTGCAGGTGGGGCGGCACAGGGTCCCCTGAGGCCACCCAGAGCCAGCTTGTGTTTCTACAATCGATGGTCGGATCGTGAGGACTGCTGGAAGTTCCCCCCTTGTCGAGGCTGTGCAGCTCCCATACCATGTGAGGTCGCCTGCTGTGTGGAGACCAGGATATGGGGTGCCGTATTTTTGCAGTAGCAAAAGGCAAAGGAGGCAAATTAGAAACAGCTCTGGGTTCAAACTGTTTCTCTTGTTTAGGCGTAACACTTTGCATTGTTTTAAATATCCTTTCTATTAAGGAACTAGTATTTTTACACTGGTGGTTGCTGATAGTCATGCTGGTTGGACTTGGCTGTGTTACCTTTCCTCGCAGTAGTGCCAGTAGAAAGAAAAAAGAATTTTAAACATGTAGCAGTTGTTCTGTCTGTTTTAGTTCAGTGTGTATAGAAAAGTAGCAGTCTGTGTTAAGAAGCTCTTCTGGTATTTGGGGGTGCAGGGAATCTTTCTTAGGAAAGCCATGACTTGTGGAGGGGGGAAAGGCCCTTACATGGGAAATTCCAAAATGCTGGAAAAGCAGAAGTGTAAACTGTATGTAGAGACTGTGTCAACAGAAGTGGTACTGAACCTAAGTGCCAGCGACACTCATTAGTGAGTTTTTTCTAACAGTTTGTGTAAACTGGCATAGGAGAGTCATAATTACATAGTCTAAAATTCCGTAATTGCTTCTATTACACATACCTCATTTAAATATATGTATCTGAAAGGTACTTTAGGGAAAAACAGCCTTTAGATATAAAAGATTTTTTAATAACTTTTATAATAGTTCATCTATCGGTTTTGTTTGGTTTCTTTCAAAGGTTTGGAATTAACGTTCTTTTCTGGAGTATATGGAACATGTATTGGTGCTGTGAATAGGTTTGGCGGCGAAGAGAAAAGCCTCATTGGTCTCTCTGGTATTTTTATTGGTGTTGGAGAAATTTTAGGTGAGTCTAAATTTACCTTACAGACAAAACAGTATGAAGATGTAGGTACTCAAAATGGCTTTTTGTATTAACTGAATAGTGTCTTTCAAGCCTCCAGCAATGATTATGTAAACAAAAAATGAAATATTAGAAGTGAAATTCTCAACATGGTTCCTTATTGCACTATGAATTATACATTACATCCTGTAAATGTGGACTAGGATGTGAAATACTGATCGCTTTGAAACCTAAGATTTTGCATTCTTTTTGGGTTAGTGCAAAGAAATACCTGAGGCTTGGAATGAGAGAAACACCAGGCTATGACGTTATTAGGGAATTTTCAGCACTTTGTTACTCTGTTTACATGTTTATTATTTCTTAAGTGATGTTGTAACTATTTTAAATTTATTTAAAAAATATTACACTGAAGATTTCTTTCTTTAAAAAAGTTAGCTGGTGTTAAATGAGTTCTGATATGTGAATAAAATTGAATACAGGTAATGCTCATTAAGTAAATTTTAAGTAAACTCAAGTACTGCAGTGTTTTTTAAAAAAAAAAAAAACAAAAACCCACAAACAACCCCTCAAAAAAACCCACAAAACCCCACCACTGTCTTCGTTCACTGGTGACTTGGATCCGTGGAGAGGTGCATGTTTTAGTCATTAAAAGAGCTGAGCACAAGGCCGTCCAGCTTCCCTTGGTGCTGCTGCCGTACTGGAGGGAGCAGTGGCTGCTGGGGAAATACCTGCAGAAAGGTTAAGCGCCTTCATCGGCCACCACCTGAGAAATCTGCTGCCTGCCTTTCCAGGCATCTCTAGCAACCCAGAGGTTATGGCGGGCTCTGGGGAACTGTTTTCATGTCTGCCAATCTTCCAGTTGTCCAAGATGGGGAAGTTTATAATCTGAAGTTTTCAGTTTTGGTTTGTTCCCCCTCCCGCCCCCCCAGTATTTTACATTTGGTTCTGTTCTTTACGTGTTCAGTTCTGATTTAATGATCCAATCTTTTCCGCTCATACAGGTGGAGGAATCTTCGGTTTGCTGAGTAAGAAGAGTCGCTTTGGCAGGAACCCTGTTGTGATGCTAGGCATCGTTGTCCATTTCGTAGCCTTTTACTTAATTTTTTTCAACATGCCAAACGATGCACCTATTGCTCCTCTGGAAGGAACGGATGCTGTTGCTTATATGATTCCAAGGTATGTAAACTTTTTCCTTTGGCTGATGTAACTCGAGGCGTGTGTAAAGAGCTTGTTCCTGTAATAGAAAACTCCTTGCAGCTGCTTTTCCGTATTGTCGCTGACTCCATAGCAAAGCTTTTGGGAATTCTGTTTTTATTAAAGGTAGGTACTCTGCCAGAGTGCACGCAATTTAGGAGCTTAAATGGCATAAGAATAAAAAGCATGAGGCTATTTGGTACCACTCTTGTCATTGAGAATTGACATTCCTGGCGTCTGGCACAACAGTGAGAGCAGCGACCATGGTACTGGATGTCAGGAATTTGGTTCATGTTAAACTGTGCCTGTCTCTTACACCGCCGTTAGCGGAAGAATATGGGGAGCTCTTTTATCTCATCATTGCAACTTTCTTTTGGGGTGTATTTTTGCCGATTTGTGTGAAAATACAGGGTTGTCGGTTTGTGCAGGCACAGCTGCTAACTTGCAATTATAAGCATTTGTGCCTATGCTGGTGACTATCCGATATTTAACTGGAGTATTTTTCTGCAAAAGGAATTGGTATTTCCCTAGTATTCCTGCATTTTTTTTATGAACTTGCCATGTGTGTCTCATCTTTTAATCACTGTCTGGTGGGTTTTGTGGCTCCAAGCACCACGACGAGTTCTTCAAGCGGTTCTAATTCAGTGTAGAATTGACTGCAGGTAACAGTAACAGAAGTCGTAGCATTCAAGAAATTAAAATCTGCTAAAGCTATTCTTCTTGCCAGGCATTCCTAGTTATTTTCCAATAAGGTCTGATAACTTTCTTCCATTCTCACTTTCCAAATAAGTCTGCCCAAACTGATTTGTAGCCATGTAAGCTGTTTGAACGAATGGCTGTTAAATTTGATTCACTTTCTCCTTCAGCAAAGAGGTGGCCATATTCTGCAGCTTTCTGTTGGGCCTGGGGGACAGCTGCTTCAACACCCAGCTCCTCAGCATTTTGGGATTCCTGTACTCAGAAGACAGTGCTCCTGCCTTTGCCATCTTTAAGTTTGTTCAGGTATTACATGAGACAGCCTTTTGAAAGTATGATGGTTGGAATGTTACTGAAATACTGGGCTCGGTTTTTGAATGAGCTGAGAACAATTGTTGTTTCTGCCAAGGATTTCAGGCTATTTTTTTTGATCTATCACAGAAGAGAAAAGTTTTTTAGGTAGGAGTAGCTTGATTGTATAGCTCCGTGTGATTGTATAAGCAGAGGGCTATTACTGACAAGTTTTGAGGGAAGTTAGAAGTGTTGGGAATTGTAGTTTAAAGTCAAAGGGCTGGTACAGTTAGTCAGACTTGGATTTTATTTAAATAATCATTTACTGAATGTATTGACTCAATGAAGTCTTTGACAGAGGGGTTGGGTTAAAAGGAAACAGGTTGTCTAAATAGTAGTTGAAGAGTTTATGGATGTTGTACTGTATCACTGGGAGTTATCAGGTGAGTACGCAGACATAAGAAAAATTAAGTAATGGTTATCTGTCCATAAGTTGTCAGAATGCCAAAATAAATGCATCTATGCTGTGTGGAGACTCGCTGCAAAGTCTTCATGTGATATGAGTACAGCTGCTGTGTCTTGGATAGAGCACTTCACTCACAGGCGTTCGTCTTACGTGGTACTGAACTTGCCAGGCCAAGATCTCTGTTGATCAGAGGTGTCAGCAGAAAAGTGTGGTGCAAAGCACTGAAACTGTTCCTGTGTGGTCACACCAATAGCGACCTGCTGCTGGGAGCCGAGGTTTAAAAGATGACAGCTGCTTGATTGAAAAAGATGCTTGTTTTTCTTTGTGCACGGCTCCATTTGTATATCATTCTCAGTGATATGTAAGAATTTGAGATAGGCATGAGGTATAAAGATTCTTTATACGAGCTGTAGTGAATATTTTACCTTTAAAAATGAGAAATTGCAAGTAAGCACCACTGCTTGTCAAAGCCTCTAGCTATTTTGACGTAGGATAGTTTGTGACGCTGTAAAACTCAAAATAGTTTCCTGGATTTTGTCTTAAAGCCTTGGCAGAGTCGTTTCTAGACAAACTGTTTTCAAATACCAGAGGACTGTACTTGCAATGCCGCAAACGCTTCCTGCAGTGAACACTATTTAAATAACAAGTAAAAACTACATCTGTTATGTATCGTATTAAGACATATGTTGAGGTGTAACGAAGTTTTAAGTTTATATGTCTTCTACAGAAGCACACTACTGAGAGTTGCATATTAACTGTGTGTGTGTCAGTTTGGTAATTCTCGTATAGTAATACTAGCCTGGATATCTCAGCTGATCATCTTTGATATTGTGTTTTTCTCTCAGTCCATCTGTGCTGCCGTTGCGTATTTCTACAGCAACTACTTCCTTCTGCAGTGGCAGCTGCTGATCATGGTGGTTGTGGGCTTCTTTGGAACAATGACCTTCTTTACAGTGGAGTGGGAAGCAGCGGCAGCTCTTGGTGCCCGTGGCTCGGACTACGGCAGCATTTGATCTGGATACCATGATGCCTGCTCCAGCTTCAGGGAGAACACAGACACGTTTGTTGTGAAGCGACGAGGGAAGGTGAAAAGATGAAGCTGCTGCAAAGGTGAAGATGGAGGAAGCTACTATTACATCACCATCAGTCTAACTGAATGTGAAACATGGGAGAAAAAAAATGCCAAATTTGAGAGGCTTTTTTCTTGTTTTAATCAACTGAGCGTGGTATGCGTGTTCTTAAAAATCTGGTATTAGAAATGGAAGAAAATGTAGAGTTCTATGTATTGAACAAGTCAGTTCCGAGACACGCCTTTTGGAATGTAATTGCACAATTTCACTCTACTGTGCACTACAGAATTACAGTTTCATTTTTTTCCCCTTGAAGTATTTTTCCTGTATTCTAGTTATGCAGACACTTGAATTCTTGTATTGAATGAGTGATATTTTCATAAGGTACACTGTGTCACAGAGGGTGTCTACACAGCTGAGAGATCAATTGATGTCATTGACTTTTTCAGCAACTAGATATGTAGAAGTATTTCTGTGGGCAGTGTTGCCACCTTGTTCTCTATCACAGGTTCCTTGTTTCCCAACCATTAGTTTATCGATCTATTTCATGTGCTTAAATTCTGCCAGGTGCATGGGGATTTCTTGAAGAAAGTGAATTGGGTTGTAGTGGGACATGAAAGAGTTTACAAGAATGTGAAGAAGTTACCCTTAGCCTCCTTGAGGATGTGATCCTGAGATCTGTGAAGTATGCATAACTGAAAAGAGTCTCTTGGTCAGCATCTCGGGTTTGAACTGTGCTGGGGTAGCTGTCGAAACTTTCTCAGGGTAGTGCTGTATGAAGGACCACAAGACGTGGCTTCCCTCCCAGACTCCCAACTGGTCCTTCTGAGTTCAGTGAAATTTTCATCATAGTCTGTGTTGGGAGTGTTGCCTAAGATAAGGGAACTTTTCAAAGTGCAGAACTGTAAGAATAATCTGGCAGTGTCTGTTCTACTGCAGAGTACCTCAAACACTTGACCTAAGTTGTTTCACTCAGTGTATTTTGGGAAGACTGTACTGTAATCTTACTCCACCAAACGCCAGAACAAGGTTACTAGCGTAGTAACGAAGGTCTAATCCAAGACTTTTATAGGTGAAATAATACAGGCAGTGAATGCCGCTTGCCTTGATCTTAGACCTGTCTACGTGACTCTGTCGTACTTGCAGTTATGTTTCTATCTAGCAGCAAACAAAATGCAGCCGAGAGCAGGTATAGAACGCTGAGAAGGTGTTTTTAGACGCTCCATGTCGATATTTTTAGAAAAGTACCATTTGCCAACCTTTTTTTATGCACAGTCAGAATGTTAAAGTCCTACCTTTAAAGGCAAGTAAACAAAAGTCGACTCAGTCTGTGTCAGCAGCTCCTGCGTGTCGTGACCATGTAGGTGTACGCAAGATTAAACTTGGTGAGGGCATCTGGTACGTCCTGTGACATTTGCTGTCACTTGTGCTCTCCAAGGGCACGTAAGGCACAACTCCAGTGAAGCACAGCCCTCGTCGGGCACAGTCAAACAGCAGAGGGGGATTGTTTTACAGGTGTATAGAAAGGGATTTGTAAATTCGCTGCAGGTTTTTGCTGAGAGATCAGTCGGGTGTTAATGGGAGGAGGAGAGGGCACCTGAACATCTGGCAAGCAGAGAGCTGTGAGGACAGCCAGGAGAAGAGGCCGCTGTGTGTTCCCAGGAGACGTAATGAACGATGTGAAGGAGAATGAGGCAGAACACACACTGGAGCGAGGCGTTACCGAAGCCGTTCCGCTTTGTCAGACACACTGAAAAGCTTTCAGCATTCCATCAATACATGTGATTAATGTGACTAGCAGCACCCTAATGCCTCTCTTACCCACTCCTGTTGTCCTCTAATTTGAAGCATACTATTTTTATATACCGAGCACCATAAAAGCTGTAGATGATAGGATGCTGCCAGTGATGAGAACTTTCTTGTTGCTACGCCTTTGTATTTTCTCTTAAGTACCAAAAGGGATAAAGAGCTTTTTTAAGTTAGGGAATTACAGCCTTTTGTCTCCAAGCTCTGCCTGGGACCTGTTTTCTCCTGCAAGGAGCAAAGAAAGCGTTGAAGGTTCACAAGGAACAATTTTGTCTACAGTATATGGGGGGAGGGGAGGGGGAGCAAAGATTTTCACGTCTTGTGGTGACGAGTAACTTATAAATGCTTTTAAAACAACGCCATTTAATTGTAGCTAGGTTACAGCTCTCGTGAGGTTGCTTTTTAAACTGATCCCTTTTAATGATGAACTTCTGTGATGTTCATCTGCCATATAAGAATTATATGAACTATTTTATGAGAAATTAAAGAGAATTGCTAAGTTTATGTAGTTTCAAAAAGCATTTTGAGACCGACTTTCAGGGATACTAATGAACTAGGACTTGTGGATTTTCAGTACTCTGTGAATCTGATGCTTTGCTTTTTTTTTTCTTCTTGTTTCCCCTCTGTTCTGCTTGGTCTGACTCAGTATCAGATAATGTTGCCAGGCTGTTCAGAACTATTTATTGGGTCATTAAAGTGAAGTATTCTTGCTCTGTGAGCAGTTTTACAAGAAATCATGACATTTTCAAAACTGCGTCATGGATAGCCAGTTTAGTTTCCACTATTAACTGTACAAGTATCGCTGTTGACATTTGATGTGAAGAGACAGTGCTCAGTTAGTCAAGCTGATGACGACACACCACTGCTTTTCACTTACTCATATTTCTTTGATTTGCCCGGAGGTGAAAAATCCACCCAGCTCTACACCATTGTTAGTTCAGTCAAAATTTTGGGTATAGCAATATAAGGAACAGTAATGGTGCCATCCATTCACCATACCATCTCTTCATCTTTGTAGCAGGATTTACCAGCCCGGAGACCGCACCCCATTCATTTCACTTCCTTCGCCTTTGGACAACGTCATGCTGGTCTGTTAAATTCGGTGAGATTTGAAGAAAGGCTTTTGCTGTACTTGTGGTATTTGGGTTTGTTTTATATACGGCGTTTTGTCTTTATAAGTGAAGTTACACATTGAGTTGCTTGGGTTTGTTGAAGTCTTTCACTTGTGGGGTTTTTTCCCCTCATCCTTGTAGGTTGTTACAAAGGCTTAATATCTTGCCATATCACATCCCCAAGTCTTTAAATGAAAACTGATATTCTTGACATTCGAGTGTCAAAGAAGCTGCTACAAATTAGTCTTTAATGCCTATCATATAAGCATAGCTATATTTTTCTCTTGCCACTGGTTTTCATTTTGATATATGAATGTATGGGAAGAAAATTTCTGCAACCGTAGGCCTTGTTCATGGTTAAGTGATGTGCTTTGACTTGTGTTTGTTTCATTAGGTACAATCTATGTTAGCAGGTTGAGATAGGGAAGAGAACCATTTATAAAATGTTCTTTATAAATAAGTCTAATCTATAAATTCCTGCAGTGCAGCTCAACTCATAAGGGGTATAAAAACAGGGGTGGGGGGTGTAACCAAACCAAAGAACCCGTTATTGAAGTGCCTCCTCAGGTACAGTTATTAAAACCAAGAATTCTGCTGCTGGTATAGCTCTTTCAATTTTTGTGACCATTTTAAACTATACTGGAAGGAAAGCTTCCTGGTGGAGTTTGCTGGTATCACTTTATGGGAAAATAATTGGAAGTGGAGAAAGCCATAAATGCAGGTCTGGGCATCAGTTAACCAGACAGGGAGCTCCACGCGACGTTCTTTGAACTCCGAGTTCCCTTCAGCAGGGGCTGTGGCTCCCTGGACACCACCTGTCCCAGTGCTGGTAACTCACGCGCCAGAGCTGGCCTTGCGGCTCGCCTCTGTTTGAGGAGTAGGCCTGTGTGAAGAGACCCTCACCGATTGTTTTCCAAGGCAACAATTAATAGTTTGCTGCCAGTAAAAGTGGGAACCGCTGTGTTCAACGTCATGCCAGTAGATGAGACTCAGCTTTGACTGGAATTATACAAGTACATTAGGTGACACAGGACCTTACCATCATGGCCACTAATTTTTCTAATGAGATGTTTTCAAAGACTTCGTCCGCACCACTGTTTTCCTTGGAAGACTTGTAGCCCCTCTTATGGCAATTGAATGGCAGCAGTAGGTACACCTTGTTGTCCCTGGTAGGTCTTCTGACATGCTGGCAGAGATGCTAAACAGGAGAATTTAAAGGTGGAGGTGAAGTTGAGCTGTTAGCTGCTTAACAAGATGCTTGCCGTTCTGGTACGGCCACGCTGGTTCAGAAGCAAGGCTGCAGCTCTGTTGTTTTCACAGATAAATTCAGAATGATGCTTTGCAAAGTTTAACTTCAGAGGTTGTGTTGGTGTGGCACCAACTAATGGAGAAGTGGAGAAGTACTAATGAGAGAGTGGAAAAAACATCCTTCAAGTGCAATAGAGATCAAACCATTTCTCAGCGCCGTGTGAAGGGGCTGCTGTGGTCAGTCGAGTTCGGCATTGAGCTGCTACTGGCAGTGATTCCCTTTCGATGTGTTTCCTGCTTTCTCTGCTCTCTTGGTGGTTTCAGCTGTCCTCCTCCGAGCTGTCCTTTCTCTTGTTTACATTCTGACCCTGTGCAGAAGTCAAATTAATGATTGAAACTTATTTTACATTAATAAAAGCTGTCTTTGCGATAGAATTGGTGACAACTGAGAACAGGCTCACGCAATGATTATCCGAATGAAAATGCTGATTTCAAGTGAGCGTGCCCACCTGCACTACGTTTCTTTTCATGGTCACAGCCGTGCGAATACAAGTGAGTCGCGGGTGGTGTTTTTGTTCATGCGCTTGTGAAGCGTCAGGGTTGCTCGTGTCGTGGCAGGGGCTCTGTGAAGGGAGACGCAGCCTCAGCTGGTGGTCTCAGAGCTGCCTCGTGGCACCTGTGGGGCCTGCTGAGGGAAATGAAAGTGTTTGGGTTAGTGCTGAACGGCCCCTCCTGAGCCACCGAGTTCTAGGTGTGCGGTGGGCGAGTGAAGTGTTGGGGACGTGGGGGTGGCTGCTGTCCCTGCGCTGGCTGAGAGCCCGCCGAGAGCGCTGGCGCTGCTGGCGGAGGCGCCTGCGTCTCGTGTTGGCGCTCGGGGGCGGTGGGTTTCTGTGCGTTCATCTGCCCGTATCCTTTCCCATGGTATTTTTCTCTTAAGTGTTGTATTTCTGAAAGACTCCACAAAACTAATCAGATTTGTGGAGTATTTGGGTCCTATTTCTCTACAGTTAAAAGTCTCTACAATTTTCTCCCAGCCTCCCACTGTGTAGAAGGGGCGTGGGGGGAGCAGCGCTGGCTGCCGTGGAAGGGTGCGAGGGCAGCGAGGGAGCTGCCGAGGGAAGGGAGCAAGGGGCTGGAGCACGGAGGCCAGCACAGACACATGCTGCCTGCTGCGTTTTTCCCTCGAGATTCAGCAACTGGTGGACTCGTCACACCCACCGTGGTTCCGCTGGTGTGAGCTTTGGAGGGCCTTGGTGTTCTGCTTTCGGAAAGAAAGGAGCTGTGGTCAGCAGCTGCCTGAAATCCTTTGTGTGAACAAAGAGAAAAGAACCTCGCAGGTCAGCGTTCGCTGCGCGCAGCCTCCTGAATCTCTGGAGAAAAGGGCGTTTAGGAGTCTGCGCTTCAAAGTTAGATTGTGAAGGGGGAAAAAAATAGAAGGTTTGTGCCTTAAATGGAACAAAACTAATCCTTTCTGTCATATTAAAGGGAAATTGCTATCTGTTAAGGTCATTTTATAAAATTAGCTTCAATTAAGCATCCTTACTAAATGCAGTGGTGGCTGCTTATTGTCAGAGCCACTCGTCTCGTGGTAACGCCTGACCTGCAGGGTTTGTTATGATTATTAATCCTTGTAACAAAGCAATTACACAGATAATGACCTGTTTAAACGGGCCTCACCGCCGTACATCATTGTTTGTTCCATGCTCGCAGAAGTGTAGCTGTGGTACCGAGCCTCTGCTCCGCAGCTCGGGCGCGGGGTGCTGGTGCTGGGGGAGGAGAGGGTGCTGGTGCTGGGGGAGGAGAGGGTGCTGGTGCTGGGGGAGGAGAGGGTCCTGGTGCTGGGGGAGGAGAGGGTTTGCTTGCAGCAGCGGGGGATGCGCGGGGCCGCGGGCTGCGCTCCTGTGCCGTCGGGCTGGAAGCGGGGGGCAGCGGGGAGAATCGCGAGCTGCCGGAGCCCCCCTGCCCCGTGCCAGCATCATTGCCTGGTGGAGGAAAACGTGGGTGGAGGACAGTGGTGGGTGCTCAGCCTTTTCCCTCACCGAAATTTCTCCACAGCACTCGTTTATAATTTGCAGAGTGCATTTCTAAACCAACTTTCTTCCCGTGATGCCTGTTCCCGTGAAATACCTGTGCAGAACAGGAATGACCGCTGCCGTGCGTTCCCGTGCTCAGCTGGGCGCGGGGTGAGAGCGGGGCGTCCATCCGCTCGCCGTGCTCTCCGCGCGTGGGTGACGCAGGGCTGGGCGGCCGCTCCCTGGGCGCGGCAGGGCACGCGGCGGGGGCACAGCGGGCAGCGCTGACCTCGCCCGTACGACGAGCGCTTGTGCTGCGGGTGGAAGTGCTGGAGAAAATACGGCGTGGGTGAGTCTGAAAAGGAGTGTTCCGGCATTCACAGTCGTGCGCCGTCCTCGGCTCGTTGCAGAGTGAAGCAGAGCCATACTCACAGGCAGACCTCAATGACATTTATGAATAATTATAATAATCATACTTCAGAAGAGCTTAATTCTGCAAATGCTCAGACATGTCGGTGACACGCCGAGCGCTGCCCTTTCGCAGCCGGCGTCAGAGGACAGTGCTCGGCGTCCCTGCAGGTGTTCGTCGGGATCGGCGTGCAGCGGCGCTCGCCCACGCTTCGCGCGAGCACCGCTGTGATTTGATAGACACGTTAACCAAGGCTGCAGGGGAAGGAATGGGCATTGTGCACACTGGGCTTCACTTTGTGCAGAAAGCAATTGGATTTCACAGAATCACAGAATTATGGGGTCGGCAGGGCCCTCTGTGGGTCCCCCAGCCCAACCCCCTGCCCAAGCAGGGTCACCCAGAGCAGGCTGCACAGCACCGCGGCCAGGCGGGGCTGGAATATCTCCAGAG
>Ga0065711_1005123_pt1 | contig 25719 bp, 16 predicted proteins | sample Hoacrofraction12_FD_59098 | JGI IMG/M metagenome (GOLD analysis project Ga0065711, IMG submission 59098) | Hoatzin crop microbial communities from Cojedes, Venezuela - Epithelial fraction 12 v2 (version 2) | ecosystem: Host-associated > Birds > Digestive system > Esophagus > Crop | place...
CCCCCCTGCCAAAGCAGGGTCACCCAGAGCAGGCTGCACAGGACCTTGTCCAGGTGGGTCTTGAATATCTCCAGAGAAGGAGAATCCACAGCCCCTCTGGACAGCCTGTTCCAGGGCTCCATCACCCTCAGAGGGAAGAAGTTCTTCCTCATGTTCAGACGGAACTTCCCATGCTTCAGTTTGTGCCCGTTGCCCCTTGTCCTGTCGCTGGGCACCACTGAAAAGAGTCTGTCCCCATCCTCCTGACCCCCACCCTTCAGGTATTTATAAGCATTTACAAGGTCCCCTCTCAGCCTTCTCTTCTTCAGGCTAAAAAGACGTCCTTTCCTATGTGCAATTTTCAAGTGCCTGTAGGATATTTTATCACTCAGATGATAGCCAACACTTCCAAAGGCATGTAAGTCAGCTAGGAATGCTTTCCTTTTCAGATACAACTTGGATCTCAATCTGCAGGGTATTTAGGCAGTTAACTTCTGGTAAGACATTTAGCTTTCACAAATGTTTGTGAAAATCAAAGTGGGATGATTAAACAGGTAACAGATATCAAGAATCTTTCTGTCCCAGGGTTTTAGGAGTCTGAGACCCAGTGGTCTTCAGCTTGAAAAGGGCTCTGAAGAGGTAAAACTGATTTCCAGAAATGGAGCCACAAACCATCACCACGGGGTCTGCAGACTCACCCTCCCAATTCTGCCACAGCAGCCAGGATGTTTGCACAGCCTCTCAGGACTTGCATCTCAGTGCCCTGAAACCCTGGGATGATACTTCAAGCAGGGCTGCGGGGACACAGGAGATCTTGTCACTTGGTTTATTTAGCAGTGCTGGGACTTTCAGCTGCATGCTTCGTTATCCTCCCTTCGCATCCAAATGCTTTTGAATGGCACAGCTAGGAATCAAGCAGAACTGAGCTACCCCTGATGTTTAAACACCTTTGTTTGCCATTATCTATCCATGCAGAAAATTGTCTGAGCAGTGGTTTTCTCTCGCTGGGATATCTTAAGATATTTTTCCGTAGCAGTGCAGCTTCTCTCTAAGACCACTTGGAAGATGACCTTTTGGCATGCAAGTATGTGTTGGAACAAATGGCCAATCTTTATCTTGGCACGCCGGGGAGGTTAGCAGAGGTCGCTCCCAAACCAGGTCACTGCTGCTGCACACCTGCTGCCCAGCTGGAGCTGCTCCTGCCAGACACAGCACAGCTCTGTGGTGCAGAAGGGACCATCCCATGCACAAGGGACCTCTGCGGACAATTTACAAGACCCCAGACAACTTCTACCTCCCATTCCCCATCCACTCAGCTCCTCAATGTCTGTTTAATTTAATCAACTGCTCTGGAATTTAAGCTTCGAGTTTAGTTGGATGGGAACTTACAATGTAGATGCAAGAAGGGCAGATTATAGTGTTTAGTGTTTCTGATTCATCCTGGAAGTCCATGGAAATGCTAGAGCATTCCATTACTCCCAGAAAACCCAGTCAGCAAAGAGGGCTGCAGCTGTATGAAATACTGACACCACTCTGAAATTATATATCCCTGCAGTACCAGCCCTGCTCCACGAACTGGAATATCAGCCCCACAGCTGAATCTTTCTAAAATGGTCAGCAAATGATTCATGCAAGTTTCTTCTTCAGGAAAATAACAGATGGGGTGGGTGAAGGCAATAAAGGCCAAAAAAACCCACAGTAGACGCATTTTCTATAAAGCCTTGCAAATACAACCTAGCCCTAGCATTGTGGCAACGCACCTTCTAGTATAACACTCTTCTACCATCTCTTGGGGCCTAATATTGATGATGGCCTAAAGTGTTACGTGCATTGAATGAGGTCAAACACTCTTGGCGTTCTGGTGACTGATGCTTGAAAAAACAGAATCCACACCTCTAGACGACCCTGCACAAAGTCATTTATACTCCTTCAGGGAGTAGCAATTCCCTGACTCACAAAGGTGCTGTAGGATGAGCAGTTACTGTCTGGTCCAGCCACCTTGGCTGCACTTCCACAATGTAGCTGCATCTCAGAGCACAACCAGGCTGCGTGAAGCACAGCGTACTCAGTGTCCCTGTATCACTAGTAGTCCTCAGACACTTAGAATCATAGAATGGGTGGGGTTGGAAGGGACCTTCAAAGGTCATCTAGCCCAACCCCCCCTGCAATGAGCAGGGACATCTTCAACTGGATCAGGTTACTGGATCAGGACTTACTTCCCTGTCCAACTTGACCTTGAACGCTTCCAGGCATGGGGCATCAACCACCTCTCTGGGCAACTTGTGCCAGGGTTTCACTACTCTCGTTGTGAAAAATGTCTTCCCTATATCCAATCTAAATCTACCCTCTTTTAGTTTCAAACCATTACCCCTTGTCCTATCATAACAGGCCTTGCTAAAAAGCCTGTCCCCATCTTTCTTATAAGGCCCCTTTAAGTACCGAAAGGCCACAGTGAGGTCTCCCCGGAGCCTTCTCTTCTCCAGGCTGAACAGCCCCAACTCTCTCAGCTTCTCCTCACAGCAGAGGGGTTCCTTCCCTTATATCATTGCTGGGGCCTCCTCTGCACCAGCTCCAACAGCTCCAGGTCTGTCCTGTGCTGAGTGCTCCAGAGCTGGACGCAGGACTCCTGGGGGGTCTCAGCAGAGTGGAGCAGAGGGGCAGAATCCCATCTATCGCCCTGCTGGCCACGCTGCTGGGGATGCAGCTCACTTCTGCCTCCATTGCAGAGATGTCCCATGTCTTCTCTGCTCACTACGTCAAAGCCTTTAGGAAGTAGCCAAGACTGTCTTGTTGACATGATACCATAGAATATATAACAGCCAGCTTAAGTCAGGTGCTTGCTCCTGACTTCTCCCGTAAGTAGGAGCACACTTGGGCAACACAAAGAGGCAGTCTGGACCCAAATTTCTGTCCCTGCTATCTACAGCTCCTGCACATCAGATCTGACCAGTGCTTAAAAGAGCAACTAGATACAGCCGCTGGTGCTAATGGTCATAGAAGCACTTGAGATCAGACAGACATCACAGTTTTTCCCACTTAAAGGCAGCTTCTTTTATCAGCTGTCTTCATATTGGACTTACTTCAGTAACTGCACTAAAAAAAAAAAACAGATCCCAACATCTGGAAACACCACTATCAAGACCATTAAAACAAAAGACACTTAAAATACAGGTTAAGAATAAGGCACTACGTGGGAATGCAACACGTGTACCAGCGTTTAATACCTACCAAATGTGAAACATGGCATTACACAACCCTGTACAAACTCAACTGATCGGTCAAGGCTGGCCTTAGACCGTAGGTAGATGATTCAGTCCCAAGAACAGGCTGCCAAGGCTCTATCACCTTCATTAATATTTCTGATGTGGTGACTTGGAGGAGAGAAAGTGTAACAGTTGTCTCCTATCCTGCTGGTCTTTCTGCCCCAGCAGAAGGGCCAAGAACAGGTCCTTACTGCTGGTGCTGCTCAGTGGACCTCCAGCAGGACCCTGCTCCCAGCCATGTCTCTGATCTCCAGGGCAGCCCACAAAGCTCTGAGCAGATCCAGCCTGGTGGGAGAAACGACGGAAAAAGGTCCTATTTAGGGGCAGCCCAAATCTTCCCAAACAGCCTGGATTCACCCTTAACACATCTGCTCTTCCCAGCTAGCTGGTCAATCCTGCAAACAAAGCATAACTCTGCAAGGTATTTGTGGACATCCTGGCAGACTGGGTTTGCTGCAACTTGTAATCTGGTAATCACAACCATCCATAGAGCAGATCGCTGATGTAGTTTATTGTTTGGTTTCCAGCATCAGTGTCAAGTTATTGCCTACTGTTATATTGAATTAATCACATTTACCTGCTTTTGAGATGCATTTGGAGGCTGAAAGAATAAGTATTCTATGCATAATAAATAATACAATAATATGCATAATAAATAATATAATAAATAATATGCATAACTGAAGTGGAAACTGTGACAATAAAACTCGGTGTTCCTGCAAAAAAGCAAACCAAAAAGAGAGATTTTGAAAGTGTGATCAACTGGAACTTACCTCTTAAGTAGATTCTCACCGAATTCAGAGGATCAGTTCCATATGACTTTCTTATGCCAAGTTAACTGCCCCACAAGCACTGGTGTGTGATTCCAGATGGAAACAAAATTGAGGACTCCACTGAGCCGGGTAAGTGTCCAACCGTGCTCTTCAATGCCATGAAAAATCTAGAGAAAAGCCAAAGTGGATGGATTCCAAAATATTTTAAACAGGCAAACTCTTCAGTGCAGACAGCTGAGAAAGTCATTGATAGATGATAAGAGTATGAATGACAACCTGAAAAACTGTTATCAACACACCTTGGAGTCTGTGACAACTTAATCAAGAGAGGTTAATAACTGCTTTACAGGAAAAATAGGCAAGAAAGTGCTAAGAAATTTATAACTTTACTGAATAATTTTTGGGTGGGCAATTTAAATGACCTGTTCGATCCTCTCGTAAATAGCTATAGCTGGGGTAAAAAGACAGCCATGAAACAGAGTTTCTCTATCTCACCAGACATCAACATCTGCAGTGTAGGTGTCTGGCCAAACAGGACACTCCAGGTCCCTGCTAAGAATGAAGTACTCTGACATGACATGCTTCCATCTCCATTGGTCGTAAAGGGACTTTACACGGCTAGGAGCTAGAGCTATCACAAGCATGAGCAACTTTTGACTATGCCAGAAGAAAGTTAGGTAGGACGTAAGTGGATTCAAAGATATGACAACTGCAACCCTTGGAATATTGTTTACATGTATTAAATTGCTCCAGTATTACATGGAAGAGAAGCTTGCCTCATGGTGAGCAGGGTTTGCTGATTTGAGTCGTGCCCTCACTAAAAAGCAGCCTCTCTGTCCTGTAGGAGTATCTTGTATCTTTTGCATCGAAACAATGACAGAAGTCTTCCCATCAGAAGGGAGGTGCAGGGAAGGGGTGCTTCACATCTCCGGTTGTGTCTGCTGGCTACGTTCACTGTGCGGACTATGCAGCATCGACAGATTCCTCCCAGCTGGAGAAATAACTTCAGGATATCTTGTGAGTCCTATAACCATCACGCACCAGGTGAGACGTCTGTCGTCCAGGGAGGTGGCCAGACTAGACAAGGACAATTCAACGCCCTGACAATTCCAAGGGACACAAATGAATGTTGAACCAAGTAAGGAAAAGATCTCAGAATTTCAAAGACAGATGTTCTCAGCAACACAGAGGAGGACACATTCTGCTTACTGGGGGTTCTCCAGCACAACCATACCTGGGTTCAGGTTTGAAAACTTTCTATGAAATACAAAACCTTACTAGTGCATAAGCAGTTCATTGTACTTGGAGAACATCACTCCTTCCTTGCTTCTTCCTTACAATGGGAAGACTTAGGACTGCCTTTTTTTCCTCAAAAATTCCTGCCATGACAAAAAGCACAAACACTAACTGCTCAGGTGCTTCTATCAGCGACTGGATGATGAACAGAAAATTCCTTCCCCATGTCTGCCATCCACGCAGCTAGCAGAGAGCTCCTGAGAGCAGTAAATTAGAGAGGTAAGGAAAAAGCAGTAGGCAGGAGAGTTTCCAGGACTGTCCACGCTTTGTTGGCATTCCCCGTTTATAAGCGGTGTTGATCCACAGCTAACAGGTGCCAGCTGAAGCACAAAAGCTTCAACTGGAGACAGCCACCTCCAAAAGGGTTTGGATTCATTTTTAAAGACAGATCTATTTTTTTTTATTCTGGTAGATCCAAACCACAGTGAAAGATTTTGTTTCAATTTTACCAATCAAAGGTAGAATATTCTTTTCTGCAGAAACTGCATTTTCCATCAAAGAAATTTTCAGATGAACATTTCTGATTGGCTATAAAATTGTTTTTAACATCCCCTGTCAGTATCAGGGTTAGTTTCTGAATATACTCAGTTTATTTTACTGTCTCTCTTAGAAGACATAAAATCCTATGCAGTTTGAAACTTCAGTAGTATTTTTACTGAATGCTGAGATTATAGCATTCAGTAAATGCTATAAATCAAAAATAAAAAAAAAAACGCTGCCAGAGACTGAATTGTTTAAACAAGCTTTCCAAGGTCCCAGTGAATGTATCTCCAGGAGTGGACTGAGATGTCAGGTGAGCAAAAGCTACTTGATTTTGTAATTCAGGAATGACTTTTTACTCATATAAACTTAATGTAGCCCAGACAAACTCATAAAGCATTTAAACCATGTAACTGTTTAAATATTCAGTTTAATAATCTTGTTGGTGTTATGTGCAATGTCTGGAAATGCAGTACTGTATCTGGAAATCCCCTAACCAGGAGTGTGGAACACCAAAGGCCCATGCTCCCCTCTTGCTCTTTTGGAACAGTCTTCAGTTAGGGAGGTTTGAAAAAGATCACACTCTGTAAAACCACATTTTCTTTCTTCTGATGTTCCTTATACCATTTCACATGGTTTCAGATGTGAAAACATATTTGCATAAATACATATTTAAGATCTTAGGTTTGACTCTTCTAATTCTAAAGTTGGATTCTATTGCTGGATTAAAACCTGAACATTTTGAGGCAAGCCTAATAGTAACTCACCGGACATATTTGTAGGTCAGATCTTTGTTTTCACATCATGGGACACCGATTAGACCTTGTCTTCTTGCACACAACTAAAACTTGAGCGAGGTCTTTCTGTCACACTGAGGCCACTGAGCGAATCCATCTCACAGGAAGAATTACTGTGGAGGAATTCTGTACCAGCCTTTGACACTGAACTGACACATGCTAAAAATAAACCCCCAAAATGATTTAAGAACTTTTACCCCAAATCATTTCAGCAATCCGGTTACAGGATAGCAGCACCAACAGCTGTCTTGGCACGAATGAAGGGTCTGGAAGAAGTGGCTGGAGGGAGGAAGGTATTTCTGAAACCACCTTTGCCACCCAAGCCAGCGCACCAAGGACAAACGCCCGTTGTTACTCTCCAGGCGGTTTCCGAGCACACCTCGAGCTGGCCTCGGGTACCGGCTTCCAGGCACGACTGCGGAGAGCAAATCGTTAGCGACCCACAGCGCAGCTAGCACAGCAGGACATGCACTTCATTAAAGACACTGGCAGGCCAGTGTTGGCTTGATAAGGCACTGAGTGCTACTTGCTTGCCTCAACCACCGCTGCCCCATCAAAACACGTCCCTCCTGACACCGGAATCCCTCCCGTTTCTGTGGCTGCACCCAGAGCCACGGCACACCACACCACCAAGTCCAGCACGGCAGAAAATCACTTGTTTGCTCCACCAACCCACCCAAGATGTTTGGGACTTTCCAAGGGACCGCATGCCATCTTGGCGTATTTACCTTTCCCCGTCGCAGTTTGCAGACGTTGCTGGCATCACCGAGCTGTAAATGAGGACAACTGCTCTTCACCTCCCTGCATGCTTTTTCTGTCTGAGACTTTCACGCTGTTCACCCATTCAGACAGGGTCCTGCGACCGGGCTCGCAGGTGGACGATCCCACCAGGCTAATGCTCGGCATGCCCACGCTGCCGGTGCGCTGCCGGAGGGGCTCTCCGAGGCCCTGGTGACTCCTCACACCTCTCCACACGTACATTTGCTGTCCCTTGCTACACGGGATGGGCACCCCAAAACCCTGCTGCTCCAAATTCAGGGTCAGCCTTGCAGGCTGAGAGTTTCCCACCTGAAACCCTGCTGGACGCCTGACCCTCGCTGGCCTGCGTCTCCTCGAACAGCACTTCCAGCAGTGCCACCCTGCCTACAGACTGGTCAGAGTTTAATTTCTTTTTTTTCATACGAACAAGAAAACAGCTAAACGACTGCGTGCAATATCTAAGGCAGCCCACGCTCCATGCAGATGATCTGCTGTAGCCTGATCAAGGCCAAGAGAGTTACCTCGGCTGTGTCCCAAGTAAGCAAGCACTTGGGGCGTGCAGCGAAAGCCCTCCGCAGTAGGTGAATGCAGTGAGAAATTTCCCAGTGCAAAGCAATTCTCTGAAAAGCACGAGCTTTGAGCACACAACGTAAATCACATTTCTGAGTGCTCCTCACCCTTTACTTTTCTCATATCCTGCTGGAGAGGTACAAAAAGCTCAAGTTACAGAATCCCAGAGCTGCTGACTCACAGCAGAAATGAGCAATAACAGCAGCCCCAGCCCGCTCGTCCACAGCCTCCTCTCTGTGACCACTGCAGAAACCACAGCTTCGACGGGGTGATGAAAAGTCCAACCCAGCTGATGTCTCATGATATTGTGAAGGTGGAAGGAAGCTTTTCTCCTCGTTGCTCTGTGCCTCAGCAATCTAGTGTGGCTGCTGGTGGATGAGCAGAGAATCACACGCAAAGCGGCTGCTAGAGCGAAGTCACAGCATTTTACCCTGGTGATGAACTTTTTCTCTCATTTCCATTTTCATTGGAATATCAATTTGCATGTATTAAAAAGCCCTTACCCTCCTCTCCAGGAAAAAAACCCACCCTGATCTAAAGAGAGAGATTGGTTTACATAAAATCCTATTAGTTTAGCTGATTGCTTCCAAAACATTTCTGAGAAAGCCTTCCATTACCATACAAATGGTGCTGGGCCTTTTCGCAGGCTAACTGCTAGCGAGCGTAATGATGGGCAAATATTCATCACGACAGCTGCTTCTGCGAGCGCGGGCGCGAGCCTGCCGCACGCCATTTCAGAAAAGAGCAAGAAATAGCTGCTCTTCTCCACGAAGACAACGGCTACGCCAGCCGCAGCCCTCTCCCCGCACCCCCGCGGCAGCACCCCACACACACGGGGAGCACAACTCCGGGGAGCCTGTGGGTCTGTGGAAAGGGAGGAGGGGGGCAGAGAGGATTTGGGAGAGGAGGAGGAGGCTGGCAGCCCGGCGCGAACACACGTGGGGATCACGTGCTGGAGAAGAGCAGCGAGGGAGCGTGCCCACTGCCTTGGCCGAGAGCTGCATTCCTCCTCGGTGTCATCATTTTCTCCTCCTCACTGGAATAACCACGAGATCCCACAAGCTTTGCCTGGCTGATGAAACCAACAGAGCTAACAATGCTATCATTTTATAGACCTCTATGTGAACAGCTCATGGAGGCGTCTGCATGAGGTCCGTCCCTGAGGCACAGCTCACCGGTCGCCTCTTCGGGATTGCAGGGTGCAACCTGGGCGATGCGAAAACAGCCGGGAGCGAGGACATGACCTTGGTGGTGGGCAGGAGGTTCTCCGGGTTCATAAAAGGGAAGCTCACCACCGAAGGTCTTGCAAAGTCCGCAAAGACTTGGCCAAGTCAGGGCTTTTCAGTCACTGGGTCAAGCCGGTTCTCTGCAGCCGGGTGGGTGCTGCCCGCCCCTGTCCTGTGAGCACAGAGCGTTTCTTCAATAGTCCCCAGAGGCGCTTTCGTGAATCAGACAGCCATGAGCGTCAGGCAAGGATCCAGATCTAAAACACCACCATAAAGTTGGAGGGGCTGATTTCAACCCTGAGGATCCCAAATCTGGGAAAAGAGTCTGCACAGAGCTTGGTTTTTTACTTTAACAACCATTGTTGCAATCACCTTCGAGAGAACAAACATCTTCTTAGTATCAGTCACAGGGTACGAGGGGATGCAGTGACAACCTCTGTAACCACCGTAACACAGAAAGCCACAATCATCCTCACTGGGCTTTAAGAAAAAAACGTGGGGGGGAAATCATTGACAACTAAAGATGCAGAATGAGAGAGCAGAAAAAATTCAAACATTCAGCAGCTATTCCATATAACATTTACACATAATCTCCTCTTCTAGTAAGCCAAAATGGGAAAAAAAAAAAAATAGAGAAGAGCTACGCTACCAAGGAGATATCATCAGCCACCGCTGAAAATAAAATAAAACCTCAAGTCCCTGTGACTTTTCATCAAGGGGGTGAGTGAAGGGAACATGCGAGTCCTAAGGCTGTGCCTCGACTTCCCTGCGAGCACCCGGCAACCCCACACCATCGGCTCATGGAGAACGAGCCGAATTATCCCGTCTGGGTCCAACCAGCACTGGTGACCGGCGGCTCCTTGCTCCCAGCGTGTTTTAGGAGCGCTGCGTGGAAACCAAACACACAGGGGGGTGGCGAGGTGCTCTTCCATCTCAAGCGTTTCAGCGACCAGCACGCACCAGCGACACAGCACAGGCTGGGCTGTTAATCAAAGCCACCCCAACACGCAGTGTGGGGGTGTGTTTTAAAACAGCCATCCAGTCCTTTCAGCAGCTTTGTCCCCATTCCAGGAAAATTTTCCCAAAGACACCTCTTTCCTCAATTTATCATTTTCTAGAGACCTAACACATCATTTGGGGGTCAAAACGGCCCCAGAGCTGAGCAGGCGCACTCCTGCTGTTTTGATTGAGGTGACAAAGCACAGAGAGAGCATCCAACAACAGAGACTTCATCCCACCTTGCCTCAACCCTGACTCGCAGAGGAATGGGTGCATTGATGAACAGCCTTCCCAAGCAGAGAACTCCTGACCTGAGTCTGCCCCTGCATTTCATAGAATCACAGGTTGGAAAAGCCCTCTAAGATCATCAAGTCCAACCATCCACCCATCACCACCATGCCTACTAAACCATGTTCCAAAGTGCCACATCTACACGTTTTTTGAACACCTCCAGGGATGGGGACTCCACCACCTTCCTGGGCAGCCTGTTCCAATGCCTGATCAAATTTGTGCTGTATGAGGTAATTAATCAGTCCAGCACAACACCGTCAACACCAGCAGCAGCTCCCATGCATGTTCACGGCCCTGCCTGCCACGGTGGGACAGCACAGGACCCACCCATCCACAAGTCAATGGCTGTTCTAGCAACTGACCCAAACTTGCTGAGAATGTAGGACTTGGACAGATCAACCGGGCTGAGCTCAGAGCCGGGTCTCAGACCTGACACTGAAGATCAGCAGATGCAGGAGGGACTAGCAAAAAAACAACCAGTCTCCTTGCCTGCCTGCCCCCAGCCTGGCGCTCTCTGCAGCGGGGATGCGTGAACAAGGAGCAGCAGACAGGCAGCAGACAAAATAACTCTCTCTTTCCCCGCACTTCAAACCCTGTCCACGATTTTCCAGCTGCAGCCTGTCCCCAAAGCCACGAGAGGAGTAGCGGGGAGCCAAAGGGAAAAACAAAAAAGCCCTTTCTGCAGACATCAGGCCAGTCGTACATGGGGAGGGAAAACCCTGGCTGATTCGAGCCCCCTTCCCATCTGCTGCATGGAGGTGACTGGCCGAGGCAGCGGAGCATGAGATTTGATTATAATTATTGTCTTAACGCAGAGCTGAAATTGTTCTGAGTACATGGAGCTTCTGGGAATAGGCAAGCGTCCAAAATAATCTTTGGACTGCAAACTCGGTGACGAAGAGATGGCATAAACCGACAGACACCGCAAAACCCTTCGGAGTCTACTTCCCATCGAGCAGGGTTGTCCCCGTCAGTCTGCAATTTCACCTCCAGACAGTTCCCGCTTTCGTTCCAGCCCTGCCAGACACATTGTTTTGCAACGAGGAAAAAAATACGTATATCGAGGGGCCGTAAACCAGCCCAACCCAATTAAATCAAACCCAGTGGCTGCCGGGCTGTGCTGCTCTCTGCAGCCAATTCCGATCCGGTGCCTGCCGTGCAAAACCGGTGATGCTGTGGACTGCAGCAACACAATTAGGACCAAAGCCCAAATCTATAAACGTATTTAGATGCCTAAGTGGCAGTTAGACATCTAAATATCTTCGCAGAGTGACACGCGGCTCCTGGGGCAGAAGCAAGTCTCCTTACAAAGAAGCAAACAGCTGTATTGCCGCTTATATTCCTGAGACCTCCTACACGGCTCTTTGCCTTGAGCAACACCTGCAGCTCAGGCTGAGAGCAGCCAAATGCGCGGGGGCACACCACCTTCTCCAGCCACTCCTCTTTTCTCTTAAACTCTGCGGGTTGGAAGCATTCACTGCTCCCCTGCTTCTCATTACATCAGCCCGACTTCCTGGAGGCCATGCAAGGCTCTCAGTAGTTAGCAGCACACGGTAAATTAGAAATAACGGGTTTGCTGGCTGGAACGGATCACGCTGGACATCCTTGGGAAATACACGCGCAGCAGTCCACATCACGAGCAGATGCTTTTTGTCTACTAGGTGGTTCCTGGTGGTGTAGCACAACTCGGTGAGCACCAGCGGGATTTTACATGGTAATTGGCCAGGGCGCACGAGGCTTAAGAGTTTTGGCTGTTGGCACCAGGGAAGCGGGATTTGGCCTCCCCCGAGTCTTGCTAATACCCAGATGCTGCAAAGGAATCTAAAGAGCTTATGCTATTCCAGGTGGGCAAAGCACTGTGTAGGGTAGGAGCTCACATAAAGTTGATCCAGGAGAATTAGTATTTCTTCTGGCTGTTATATCCTGCCTAATTCTAACTCCTCTAGGAATTATTTCACTACAGCATCTGTACAATGAGCTATGAAATTCCTATTGCGCTGACTTGGCTACGGGTACCCCTGCAAAGGAAATTCACTTAAAACACCCTTCAGAGTAATTCAAAGTGGGAATGGAGAAGGATAATCTGTAAGAAGGTTGCACTGGTACAGCTCTGCATTTTGAATGAAAGTGCCCCTCGGTGCCTTTATGTTAAAAGGTTTATTTTTGTGACTCACAAGTCACATTACTTGTGCATAGCCATACTCCCCTCTTCCAGCACGCTCCTTCTGAACCGCGTTTTCTCCTGGTATTTGGAAGAGCCAACGGCAATAAGAAGCGCGAAACCTCGCTGGCCTCGCCAAGTGCGAGGCAGCCTCCCTGCTGGGGAAGGTTCTAGGAAAGGACGTCTGGGACAATGGGAGCAGGTGCTGCCAATATTCAGCTCTACCCTCTCGCCAAGCGCAACACGGTTTTGTTAATTTTGCTGCTGCTGCTGCTGCGTCAGACCTGCGAGCCCTGCCGGCGGTGCCCAGGCTCCTCTCCCAGCCAGCCCACGCCGTGCCGATGTAACCTCTGGTTCCTTGCACGTCTCTCTTACTCTGAGCGCTCGGAGAAAGCCCTGCCAGTTCATTATAAATGCTGAACATCTTAAAGATATTTTGTATCTGATGAAGCACTTCGCAAGTCTGCTCATGCAAGCATCAGGCCAGATTTCCTCATTTGGTAGGCAGAAGAAAATATTTTTTGCTTAGTTCGATAAAACCATTTGGATTCATCTTTACTGATTCCACTATTGTTTTCCCTTGCTCAGCAAGATGTATATTACAGTTTGCTTAATTGTGTGTTTGATCTTTACTACTTAACCAGATCTATTTATCATTACAATGCATCAGTACATTACAAAGCTTTCAGGCACATTTATCAACATAACAAAGCTCCCGCTACAGGAGAGTCCTCCAGGGAAATAAAGCAACAACAACAAATACTTCAATGCAATTCACTTAACAGTACAAATATTTGTAATTACAAAAATCTTCAAGTGCGCTTCTTCCATAAATGGCATGTTTTACTTAAAATTGCATTTACAATGTGATAGTGCCTCCAATTTATGCAGCTGATGGCTTCCTCAAATTAAACAAAGCAGGGCCAAGCTAACCGCTTTCTTATATTTTGCCTTCTGCTAATGTGAAGGCAGAACTCAAGTTCACTGACATGCCATCGAAAATTTGGTTACACCAAATAAAATGAGAACATTTAAAAAACACTAGTGCATGATTAATAACTGCTATAAACACATTACAGCGCGAATGCAGTGTTACAGATAGCTGCAAGCCATGTGTGAACTAAGTCTACAAGAATCAATTAACCATTAATTTTAATGTCTGTTAATCATTGATTAACCCTTTATAAACAACAAATACATTACCCTTGCTGTAAACTGAGACCACCATGTTACATTACACGGCCGTTCATGTTTCTCCTGTCTACCAAAGAAAAATACATGTTGTCAATCTGTTGTAATTCCAGCACCACTTTTATATATTTGACACTCTTGGAAAATATGCTGTTACTCCATTAGCAGGTTGTTTTCTTTGTTTTTGCCTCTAGCAAATTACTGCAAACTGAAGGACATCCCGGGAAGACAGCTTTTATGGCTGAAAACTGTCACATCACAAGAAAGGCCTGGGGATATTTGCTTTTCCTTATCATGCAGTGAGTCAATATTCAGACTGTCTTTGGGAAGTGCCTGACCCGGGCATTGCAGCTGCAGCTCTGCTACAGCACATGGAAACAGGACTCGGTAGCACTGGCCCTGACCTGGGCAGGCGTCCAAGGGACCATGGTCGGCCACCTCAGCGGAGCTCTGAGCACCCCATGCTTTTTGTTCAGAACGTGGGGTAGTGCCCAGCAGCACCTTTCTGACCTCTAGCTATCCTCCCACCTACAGCGAAGTCTCCCGCCTCCAGAGAGTGGCAATGGGAGACTCACCTTCACCAGATCCTTCACACCATTAAAATAGCCAGAACTGCTCAAAGCCACAAGAACTAAAAATGAAATTATGAATATAAATATTACAATAGCAGCACTAAGATTCTGAAGGCAAGTACTCAAAAGTTAGCAAAATCCAGACTTCCAGTGAAACCTCAGTGTGGCCACATGAACATTATGATGCTGAAGTGACAGGCACTGTGTCGTATTTTCCATGGCATTATATATAGCCTTCCATTCAGAAGACCAATGCTCCATTAATAAACAAGAGGTCAAAAATCTGCTTCGCATCCGCTGTTTCTGCTGAGACCTGACCTATTGCCATTGTTATTTTGCCTAATTTTAACCTGTAGACTTTAATGTCTGGTTTGCCAGAAACAGGGAGAAGCAGAAGAAATCTAATTTTGCCCGTGTTTCTCATTATTCCAGAACAGCAGATTCCCCAGCATGATATTTCAGACCATCATTTTGGGGTGACACAAGTTCTCTGCTCTTCCAAGCAAAATCTTTGCCAAGGGAGAGGGAGAGAACCTCCCGCCAAAGGCCACTGCAGGACCTAGGTGTGCAGCAGATGACTTCCACATCCCAGCATCTATGAAGAAGAGGTGCTGCTACCCAGAAAAGGCAGGCTCAGCCGAGCGGTCGGGCGCAGGGCTGCAAGCAGTACTGTTAGGGAACAGGACAAGAAGAGCAGGACAGGCTTGGATGCATGAAAGCTGTCTGAAAGGAGCCAGCCAAGAGTGCTGCTGTCACCGTAGAGAGGGAATTGGAAACTTCCCTGTGAGGGCCCCTGAAAGCTATTGGGAAAACAAAAAAAACCAGACCATGATGGAAATCTGTAACTCGAGACGTCTCCAGTAGGCAAAAGCACAAGGACGTATTCCACAGAGGACAAAAATCTCATACTGTCGGGACAACAAACAGTGTAATCTACGCCCTGGCTTTACAAAATGCCTAGGGTGTCTATGTTTCCGCTCTGCTTTTTAACGAGAACTCATATTTGTGCCTGTAAAATATTTGGAGTGGGGACTATCTTCAAATATTCATTTACACGTTCACAAATACAAGCAAGCATTTACACAGCTTCTAGCCCGAACAGGTCCCGGGTCTCTGAGCCATCTGTAATTTAAGAAGGGAAACGACACCTGAACTGTGATTGACAGGGGAGCCAGGACTGACACAGCTTTATGAACAGTCTCGCCAGGCTGTTTAATACATTATCCTCTTCAAACTCGGTGATACGATGGCAAATTCTGCCGCTGACACGCTCCGGGCAGGCTTAAACCCTGAATGACCGATACATAATTAAGAACGGGAGCATTTACAGACTTTTAAAGCGAAGGTTCCCCATGCACAGTATCTAATTATGCCGTAAGAGCTTATAATAAAAATATTATTTGCAGAAGCGGCTTAAAATGGTCGCAGGGACAGCGCAGCGCGCTGTTTTAAGGGGGTTATGCATAGTTTGAAGGCGACGAGGCAGCATCGTTTCGGCGCACGAAGCGGCTGCTTTGCCACCTAGTGGCTACCACCGCGGGACCCTGGGTAGCCTTGGGCCTGGGGCACCCACCAGCACCCATCATCCGCGCCCAGCTCTTGGAGGAATACAGCAGGAGGGGATGGTAGCAATGAAAAAAAAAAAGAGCACATATAACAATCACAAACCAGATCCACCGCAGTTCTTCAATTCAGCAGAGAAATCAGTAGAAAAGCTCATGTACCACAGCCCTGGTGTGAAACAGCGAGCGGCAAGGGATTTCTGAGAAGGGAATTTGAGAAAACAACAGTTCAGCATTTGACTTTGCTCCTATTGTAAAATGCAGAGGTTGGCATGAATCAGGCTTAGATCACTGGTCTCACCGAAGCCAAAGGTTGGGGTTGGTACCGCAGCAGCTGCCACTCGGCACCTCCGCAAGCTCAGGCTTGTCAGGCAGGAAAGCACGTTACTGCATTGCGTTCTTCTATGACATTTTCGTCTGTTTAACTTACCGCGAGGGTCTGGCTACAATTTCTATCCCCTGACATGTTCAACCAGGCGAAGGCTGCAGCTGGCAAAGCTTCCCTCCCCAGGCTGAGCAGACACTCCATTTCTGAAAGCCCAGGCCCCTGGAACAAATGCAGGGAAAAATAATTTTTTAAAAATTAACGTATCACAAACAACAAAACATCGCCCTTTCTACCCAGAAATCTACCTCCCTGAGGGGATTTCAGAGGCTGATGGAGCTGAGACTAAGCATCTGTTGCAGAGCATTTCCAGAATCTGGAGTTTTAAATCTCACATTAATGGACATGCAGGGTGAACTATCAGATGAGGATTACCAAAGCAGCTCAGCCTGGTTTTCAAAAACAGCACCATAGGTTGGAGAAGTTGCACCCTCCCGTGTCTTCGGGGGATGGATTTTCAGTGGGCTGTAGGTATCTGGAGAGAGAGGGGATAAGCAGCAGTACACAGACGTACCTCTTCTCGATGGCATTTAATTTCTAGAGTGTGCATTCCCTAAGTAATGAAACCACTTTGAAACTAGAAAATGAGATTCATTACCTTGAGAAGTCCAGCCCAGACACACTCAGATCTGCAGAGACTCTCTGGTTAATTTTACTGTAACCTCAGGCACTTAACTGGAAAGATTATATGTGTGAGGAGCTATTCCTCTTCAGCTTTCACTTAGGTCACTGAACACAAGCAGAGGGTGCCCAGACAGATGGATCTAGATCTCAGACCATCCACCATCTCACGGCTGGTCAAGGGCCTTTTCAAAGGAAAGCTTGTGATGTCTGCTTAGATCTGAACTCGGCCATCCTTCACAAATACACCACAAACTACTGGGAGTCACTGGCAGCTCCACTGACAATTACTTGCAGATAAAAACTAAAATGCTTGGGGGATCGCAGCAGCATCAGCAACCTTCTCCTACTTCCAGCAATGCTGGACACCACACATGAAGAGAGTTCTCCAAATGGTGAGGTTCGGTCCCAGAGCCTGTGTCATCGGGAATGACATGTTTTACTCCGGGATGCATACGGAAACCAAAGTGGGATGTATGCCGCAATCCATGGGGTCACAATTTAATATTGCTCTTTTCAACAGCCTTAAGACTTCTGTTTTTCTGTAAAATGGGATCAGATCTCAGCTACCAGTTACATGATGCAAAACTGTGCCTTTCTCCTTTGAATTTACAGAGGCTGAAAACCTCTAAAAACAAGCATGGAGTCACAGCGGAGATTTTTCATCTCTTACCTGTGCTTCTTGCAGTACAAGGGCTGTATCCTGTGCTTAAAAGGGCTCGTCTGCAGGAGAAAAAGAAAAAATAAATTAAAAAAGAGCTGTTCAGAATATAAATTGTTGAAAACCTCCCATTTCAGCAATCTGTTGCAAAGGACAGGCTTTCTGCTTCCTGCTTGGAATGGAAGATGATGGCCTTGGAGCCAATTACAAATGGCTATAACTTAGAGATAAAGATAACTCTATCACTATAACTTCATAACATGATAAAGACTAGGTCTTTAAAAAACTTGGGCAAGCAAACAGCAAAATGACTGAAAACCCACAGCAAAAAGGAGCTGGAAGTCCCCTGACCCTATTTTAACATGAAAACTACTGGTGCTGATAACAGCAAATATGTTACCGGAACACACCAACAGCACATTCTCTTTCTGTTGTGGTTAATACAGCGCGGACTTAATTTTACACGAGGGCTTAACCGAAATCTCACTAAACAGCAAGGGAGAGGTAAAGGAGATTTACTCTGATGCTTTCAGGTGTGCTGGAGAGCAGGCGCTGTTGCCTGCCGAGTTCCCGGGCAGGGGAACACACCGTGACGCCGACAGCTGCGTCGGAGGCAACCGGCACGAGAATTCAGCCCCTTGCATCAGGCAGGACAGTCTGAAAATGGCTGGAGGGGTTTAGAAACACGAGTCTGAGATGTCAGCTCCTCGGGAGATTTATTTCTAGCGGTCAATTTTCTGCCCTAACTCCTAGGGTTTATCCAGGGAGGATCAGCTCCGTAAGCTTTTCCCAAGCTGTACAAGGACTCTGCTTTTGCAGTACAAAGAAACAGCACTGTCACATTGGCATGTAATTGTCTACCTCCAATACGTCAAATTCGATTGGAAAAAAGGCTCTTGTGGCAATTTAAGTTCATAATTTTGCTCCTTTTTATTGCTTTAAATCACCGCAACTTAAAACGTATTCAAATATTAAAATGCCTTTTTTTTTTTTACACTCCCTTACTTTATTTCTTGAGCAGATCATCAACACTTCCAGCCAGCAACTGCTTCTCCTTTTTAGGCAGCAGATGAAAGCAGGGGGATAGATCTGTAGTTAAAGACTGTGCAAGTACCAAATGTCTTCAACGGATTGGCATGCGCGGAGAATGATCTGCATCGTCTTGGAAATGTCTCAAGTGCTTCTAATCATCCCAAGGACATACTTTAGCCTGTTTATGGTGGCCTTGACTCAGTGCCACACACATCCCCCCCCCCAATCCTCCAAAAATCAGTGCTCCTTCAAAAAAGCACTCCGCTATGGCTCTAAGCAGAAATGTAAAGGCAAAGAACAGTGCTGGGGGCAGATCTGAAGAGCCATAATTGCTTCTGTAGTACAGAAAATATAGGAAAGAAATTCCAGATGAGGAACTACATAAAAAAAGACCAACCAGGCAATCCCAACCCCAAAAGCTGACGTAAAAAATAGAATATTGGATACAGGTTTAGCGAGGTAGTGTGCATGGAGGTCAGCCAAGGAGAGCAGTGAAAAACAACTGGTCTGTGTTGAGCTGGAACTCACAAATGAAAAGTAGAACCGACCAAAAGACATTTTTTCTAAAAAAAGCAGGAATTCTAAAAGCAACTTTCCCCCAAATGCTAGAAGGAACAGAGAAGGAGGACAGGAGGCCAACACTGAGGGACAAACAGCCTGATACGAGGCACAAGACCCACAGAAGGAGCACTCCGACAGAGACCAACACACGGCAGGTGCAGATGGCAGGACAAAAGCGAGCACTCACACTACGAGAGCAGGACCACGGAGCCGAGCACCTGCTCAACGTGGCGCTTTCACTACTAATGAGGTGCTCAGCTCTACCTAGGCAGGCGCAATTTAAAGACCGAGATGAGCGTTAATCCAGTTCTTCAAGCTCTTGTGACTGCAGGAAAACAGCTTACCCAGGAAATGGGAAAGCCAGTGGAGACAAGACGACAATAGCAGCAAGTCAGGGATCAGAAATCCCATAACTTCACCTGCAGAAGATAAGCATATTGGACTATGTCATTCAAAAGGGCAAACATACAGAGGCACAAAGGAAAGGACGTACAGTATAACAGAACCGGGAAAGAAACCAGATGAATAACAGAGTTTGGTCTTCCTGGAAGATGTGTCACTGACCTCAGCACAAAGGCCAATCGGCTAGAATGTGACGTGCCCACTAAATTCAAGCCAGCCTCCATGACCTCATGTCCAACATGAAACAATAACTGGAATTTAGAGACAGGGAAAGCCAAATTAAATAAAGCAGTTTAAAAACTACAGTGACGGTTATCCTCCATTTAAACAAACTATCAAAGGAAACAGCAAAAACCCCATCACTTGACATTTTAAGATAAAGACTGGAAATCTTTCTGAAAGATTTACTTAAGTTAAAACATGGTATCAGGTTTAATGAGGCAGCATATCACATTTCACAGCTTTACTAAGCGGTCAGACAAAATGATCTAATAATACTCTCTGCCCTTAAAACCAATGACTCTTTTTTTCCCCTTTTCTCCATTATTTTTCCCTTTTTTTTTTCCCCCTTTTTTCCATTTTTTCCCTTTTTTTCCAATTTACAGAAGGTAGAAAGGTTGGATCAAACCGAATAACAGAAATACTGGCAGTGCTGCCTTCTCCTTCCAGCAGAACAACTGACATTATTGAAGCATTTACTGAGACTAAACAAGAGCAGCAAACCCTTCGGTCTGAGGCGAGGAGTAAGCTGCTAGCAGCCAGACTACAACAGTCACAGTCACTTGGAAAGCCAGCCTTGATCATTTGAGGTGGGAAGGCTGGACAACGAAACAACCAGGCATTTTCTCAAAAAAACATACTAAAGGAAAAAGCCTTGAGGCTTGTTACAAAGGCAGCTGAAGTGTTTTACCCTGAATGGAAAAGGCCTCTAGTTGTTGGTTCGATAGCAACCTTGTATGACCGTTAAACAATGTTCTCACATTTTGGATTGTAAAAAACAAAGTTATAAAAAATAAACCAAAACCAACAAAATGCCAAAAACTACACGAAAACAAAAAACCCAATGCAAGCTGAGGGACGTCAGGACTGATTCTCAGGACCTCCAACTGCAAACCTGTCCCAGGACCTCCCTGTTGACAGAGATCTTTTCCTAACCTCCACTGATGCTTGCCTGTTCCTATGCCAGCATTTCTTTAACATTTCTCCTTCCTCCTCAGCATTAACTATTTACAGCCATTTCCCCAACTCAGCCTCCACTTTAAGCTGAAAAAGCCAAGTCACTCTAACATGCTCTCACACGACAAGCCCTCCGCACCTTCAGGCATTTTGAGCACCGGTCTTCGCTACCCCTTCAGCTTGAGCTCACCCTTTCACAAATCCGTGACCAAAACTAGACACCAAACGCTCCAGATTCTGTGCAGCATCTCTGACCCATCCCTATCGCTACCAAAACCACCGTGCCGGACACATCGGTCATCACACTGTGCTTTTCCGCGGCTGCAAGCAATCAGTCCCACCATGGGCAATCGCTTCTGGCTCCTCTTTCTGGCAAGTTTTTGAGTTGCAACCGCCCGTGCATTTGCACAACTGGTATCTTTCTGCTTCTAACCACCTTCTTTGACACCACCAAACTCCGGCGCAGGCTCCAGAGCCTCCTGCGTAGCGGTGCTGCCTACGGTCCGTGAGCCAGCAGCAGTTCCGCGCTGGCCGCCCTCCTGACCAAGATCCTTCATTCAAATAACAACAGCGAGGAACGAGCGAGGCAAGCGCTTAGATTACCTCCTCTTCCACCTTTCAACACTCCCTCAGGTCATCTCCCGTGGCCCTCTTCTGCTGCTGCCTTCCCCACTTTATATTTTCCCCACTAACTGCGTCTTCCTCTGTCTAAACTTCATTTAGCACATCCTTTACCAGGCAGAGGAAATCTCCTCACATTTCCACTACCCAACAAGCGCAGTCGTAACAGATAGGAGGTTACTCTGGCGCAATCGCCTTTGTTTATTATGGTTCACTTTTCCAATTAGTCATTTACTCCAACCTTTTTTTTTTTTCCTTCACATTTTAATCCAACTGCTCCGACCACAACCCAGACATCAGTACCCATCAGTCCTTTCACTGCTGGGCTGGCTTTTCTTTTCTGCTCCAACAGAAGCAGGGAACTGCATTACTCCCCAGCAGTCAGACAGACAGCTGTATTTCAAGCACTAGCAGAAAAAATATTGAGCATGTTACCACCAGCGGCAAGGCCCTATCGCACCCATCAGCGCAGCCTTTCAGGCTCAGACCCTGAAAACGGCTGTCCCTGAGCAAGCACGGACAGCAGCTCAGAAATCTGCTGTTGAAGGACAGCAAGGTTCAGAACCGAGCCCGAGAAGTGCAGGCAATAAATAGCCGTGCCTTCACTTCTAGTTCGTCGAATTTATTGCTTCGCTGGGAACAAAGCTGACATACATAAGCCATGTCCAAACGGACGAAGAGCAGGAAACAAAACAACCCCTCTCAGTTTTCCTTGAGAAATTTGGTTGCAAACGAGCGTCAGCGATTCCTAGCAGCCACGTCGAGTGTTTTACATATGCTAAAAAAACATCTTCAGTCTGAGAAAGCAGCATCCTAAAACATGAAATACCAACGAAATATGAAACCCTACTTCAACTGCAGGAGACCACATGTGATTTTTCGCAAGTTTTTTTGGCCCCAAAGCTGTTCGAGGCTTCTTCGCTGAACAACCTGCAGCTTGAAGGCTGCTTTCTGTTTCGTTTAATGGAGGGAACAGGAATGGTTTTAACACCAAATAAATTGTAATGGATGACATTTTTGGCTCAAAACATTCAAGGCAAACACCTTCCTCCACTCTTCCATGGTGATAAATTTTCCCTTTTTATAGTACTCATTGGGTACAGACCTGCAAGTTTCAGTCCTTCTTGATTCGCGGTCTCCTAACATTTCCCCAGCAGAAGCCGCGCTGTGGACTCGCAGGAAGGGGGGGACAGTAACTTTCCATAGATCCCATAAAGACAGCTCACTAACCTTAGGTGTGCAGCTACTACTTCAGATTAACAATGAACAAACAGAGAAGAGACCATCCAGGAGGCTTCTGTCCACGCTCACTTTTGCCCATCCTGGGTTTCCTTCTTGCAGCGGCTGAACTTTTGTCTCGCTTTTTAACTGCCTGGGGGATGAAGGACATCTCATCCAGCAGCACAGGAAAGGCCAAAGCAGCTTCCAGCTGAAATCCAACCTGCCTTCAAAACACTTCTTCCCTTTATTCAAAGAAACAAACTCCTTCAATATAGCAAATACAATTACACCCTGCTGCACGCTTCCATCATCACAAAAGCAAATAAAACAATGGACACTTCTCAGGTTGGACTTCGGCAAAAGATGTTTATTATCATTATTATTATTATTGTCGTGTTGCTGTTGTACCTCCTCTGCTCTGCCCACAGTGGTGGCATAAATGCTGTTACCATATTGTAGCTGATGATGCCGGTGTACAAATCAAAATCCATCTTAATTTCAAACTCCATTAGAAACACAGGAAAAAAGATCAACATTTAGAAATGTAAAGGGAAAAATGGTATGGAAAGAATTTTTTATTTTTCAAGCTTCCGAGACAGTATTACAAACAACAGAGAGCAAAGTAAAGCTAGAAATGAAATACTTGACAGCATCTGTTTAAAAATTACAGCTAAGAAACCTAATAAAAGTTGAATAAACAGTTACTAGAAATAAAAAATTTTTACACATATGATATTTGTCTGGGATTTTTATTTCTTTAAAATAATTCATACAAATGGTTACAGTCACAAACATGATTTTAACCAAAAATATTGCTAGCCTACCACATTACCAGGAAGGAATCAATGTAGGCAATGAAATGCTGCTACTTTTCAGTAGTCTAGTGCCTTTTTCGCATACCACCAATAATATATACTTTAACTGGTGACAAAAAGCACAACGCTCGTTTATACAAAACCTTTTTTTTTTCCTCAAAATCTCTTTGCAAGGTTGTCTTCATTTTGAAACAAGGGAATTCATGCCAAAATTAGGAGAAACTGCTTTTCTTTTGTTTACTAAATTATTCTAAAAAATAAGACAAGCAGGTAGAAAAAACAATGCACTGTGTGGCGTAGAAAGAAAAATGGGAAAAATTCATTGTCCTGAGAAGTTTGCTAACTGCCTCATTTTGGGGCATGTTTTAAAATATAAAAGAAAGGATTATTTTTAATCTCAAAATTGGTTTGTTGAATGCCTCCCTTATGTTTTTCCTTGTTGACAGCTAAGCAAACAAACCCTTTTTAATGTTCTAAAAACTGTACACAGACAAGTACATTCATGATATAATTAACTACTAACTTCTCTTGCTTAACAAAGAACCCATAGGACACAGAAACAGTGAATCAGTCCACTGGACAGGGACAAACTACAATTTATACGGAGGAAAAATGTTTCCAAATCTTCTTTTTGTCTCCCACCTTTTCCTTTTATACTGTATATTGGACCAGTTTCTAAACCAATAATCGTCTCCTCCTGTAAGTTCATGGTTTTGCCTTTAATCAAAATCCAGGGTTTGGTTTTGTTTTGTTGGTTTGTCTTCCACACGCTGAAGCTGACATCTCCGATGTTGGGAATGCTGTTTTTGTAGGCTACAATTGGTCGCTTGGGTGGTCTCTATCAGCTTCTGGTTTGACAGTTTGGCCGGGGGAAGGAGCATGGGGCGGGTGGGCTACAGCAGGGAGGCCGTGCGATAAAGACATGGGGTTGGGGACTATTCCTTCTACCGCTGCAGGTATGCCAGTTGAAGCCACGCTTACAACGCCCGGGGGATACCTGCTGAGAGAAGGAAACGAGAACATACATTAAAACCAGGAGACAACTGACCAGAAAGTCTACCTTGCCTCCTTCTAGAGCCACAGAGACGCTGCTTTTGTTTTCAGACCAGCGAGAAAGGCAGTTGGTTAAGCTCCAGATGAGACACCATATGCAGATGCTGCTAAATAAGCAAAAGATGCTGTATCTCAGCCAAATGAGAAATAATGGTTTGTTAGATTGTTTCTTCAGCTTTCAGATTTAATAGTATGAGTGACAGCACAGCAAAGGAAACAGCCTGGAAGCACTGCTCCTCTCAAAGTATACCTCAAGAAGCAGGAACTCAGGCTAGGTCCATGCAATATCGATCCGTTCGCTACGACTTCTCCTCAAACTGACCTTCAGAGATTTTTTTTCTTTTTATTCTCATGTAGAAGTTTAAAAAATTCATTGTTGCGGTTTGAAAAAATATTTCTTCAAACCAATCTTGCAGTTGTAGTTTTCTCATAGCTCCCCCAAAAAGCAACCATATCCACACACTCTTAAGATGACAAATTCAGGCCTACTGCACCCGAGCAACTTCTTCAGCATCAAACTTGCCACTGTACTTGTCCGAAGGATGGTCAGTACTAGTCACACAGCGGACAAGTGCTTTAGGCAGACTGCACGAAAGAGAGATGCAAACACAAAAACTATGGATGGTTTTAAAGATTTCGTACTCTATCTGAATGAACACCAAGGACTAAATATTTTACGAATTCAACAAAAAAAAAATCACCCCCTGATTCAGCTTGATTTTATGATGGCTCCGGTATCATCAGGCTAAAAAAAAAAAGAATCTTGAAAATCTACTGTTTCAGTCCCAAAGTTCAGACGTAATTGATGAACACTGGTATTTCACAGTGCCGCACATAAACAACAGCTACACAGGAACACTTGTAATAAAAACATGCTTTCTTTTAGCCAAATACCTCAATACCCATTTGCAAGTTCTCACGCTGACCACTTAACACTCGCCCTCTGCCTCCCCTCCCCATCATGAAGCTGCACACTCATCCCTTCTTGTCTCCTGCAATATTCTGCTCACCCAAGCATCCTAGCGAGAGCATTATCCATCAAAAGCCTAAACACACAAACCTACCACTCACTGTGGCATCTGCTACCCTAGTTATTTACTTAGAACTAAATGGGAGAAAGGGTACTTGTAGCCTTGTCAAGCTTTTTCAAGTATGACATTATTCTGCTGTTGATTTTCTCTCATCAGAGTTTGGTGCTGAATGCATCAGGGAATTTCACCCCGTCTCAGCAGCATCTTTTCCAAAGTAATGC
>Ga0065711_1033317_pt1 | contig 25717 bp, 20 predicted proteins | sample Hoacrofraction12_FD_59098 | JGI IMG/M metagenome (GOLD analysis project Ga0065711, IMG submission 59098) | Hoatzin crop microbial communities from Cojedes, Venezuela - Epithelial fraction 12 v2 (version 2) | ecosystem: Host-associated > Birds > Digestive system > Esophagus > Crop | place...
GCAGCCGGCAACAAAAGCGCCACGTGGCCGCCCCTCCCCCTGCCGGGGTGCGGAGGAGAATGGAAAGAAACAGGCAGAAACTGGTGGGTCGGGATAAGGGCAGTTTAAGAGAACAGCAAACAGAGGGAACAGCAACAACAACGATACTGATCAGGAGAAAACATGACAAACTGCACGACCCACAGAGCCGTTCTCTGGACAGGACCAGCGCCCGCGCTCCCGAGCCGCGAGTCAGTTCCCGCCGCGCTGCCCCCCCTCCCGGAACCCCGCATGATGGCACATGGTATGGAATACCGAGCTCTGTTTGGCCAGGTTGGGGTTGGGTCAGCCCACCCGGCTGCGCCCCTTCCTGGATTCTGGTGAAAATTAACCCTGTCCTGGCCGAACCCAGGACACAAGCTTATTTCTATGCCTTGATCACATACTTACTAATTATTCTTTTCTGTTTACTTTTTCAGCAAATGGAAGTGGTCTAATACCTGTTTTTACCTTTATTTCCTAAAAATCCATGTAATAATAATCTCATAACTAGTAGTCCTATCCAGTGAAGTAATTATTTTGTGAAGAACTGGTTATGTAGCCTTAGATAATATTTAAAAATATTATTAAAATATTATTATTTAATTCCATTAAACCCACCTATTTCTAGTACTCTTTGACATAAAAGTAGAAAAGAAAGCCTCACCGTTTTAAGACTCCTTCAGATGAGACAATCTCATACAGGCTTACCCATCACACGTCTTGAAAATTTCTGTCTCGGGGGGGGTTTGTTTCCAGGGATTAAATATTGTGTCTTTAAAATAAATCCCATGCTTCATCTTCACATTCTTACAATTGAAAATTTTGCCTGCTGTAACCAAGGCATTTATGTATGACCAACACTGCAGTTTGCAGTCATTACACAGAAAAGTTTAATGTATTTGAACCATATTTTACACTGATTAATTCCAATGTATCTTTGTATTTATTTAATCACTAATATTCTCCAGGTGACTTTTTTTCTTCTCATTTAAATGAGCTGAGACCTCAAGGTGGACAAATTCTGTTGACACTCTTCAAATTCCTGCCCTCTTTCCCTGAAAAATGGGCATGCAAGGCACTTGTTATAAGCCTTCTTTTCTATTTGCAACTCATGCCAAGTATATTTGTCCAATTCAAACAGGTATAAAAGAAAAGATCTCTGTGCTTGGTCCTTAACTGTGTTTTTATTGTGTGCAGTTAGCGTGAGTGAGTCTGTTCAGCTTGGAGCTCGCTGCCTGAGTGACGTGAGTGACAGACTGCCCCCTGAGCATCCTCAGAGTGGGTCCCAGGATGCTTCAGGCTGGTCTGAGTTAGGTTTTCTGTACTCCCACTCTCCTTTCCACTCCCGTTGGCAGGATCTGACGTGTTCTCATAGCACAGTGCTAGCACAGTTGCATAATAAATCAGTTCAGGAAGCTGGCACCTTTCCTTGCAGCTAATTTATACTGGTTTATTCTGCTATTTAACGGCACTTTTGGGTGCTGTTTGACATTTTGCCTCAGCCAGGTTAGATGGACTAGATACCATGGTGCTTCCACTGATAAGATGAAAGGTTATCCCACCAAAAGAAATGAATGGATTTTATTGGCGTCACCTTCTGAATCAGCTCACACTGTGGCTGCACGCTTGCTAGATCTGATGCAAGGTAAATTTAATCTCAGATTTAGCTTTAGGAATAAACTTGCTACCTGGGGTGGCAGCAGACAAGTATGTATTACTGAGTCAGTTGCTGGGGAAGACACAGCTGTAGGTTTCCCTGATTAAATCTGCAGCCTAAAAAGTGAGGCCATGTAAGGCATATTCACTGTTTCTAAGTATAGATAGCTAACTCCCTGTTCATCGCAGGATTGGAAGGAACAAATGTCATTACCTTGTGAGATCAAATTTTTGACAATGGGTTCCTGAATTTACACAGTTCAAAGTTGATGGAGAACACTGATATATCTTAAAATTGTGAGAACGTTTTTCTCAACCACTGATGCCAGAAAGAATTAAAAGAGCCATAGTCCGAACACTTGTAGGGCAACTTTTGGTGCTAAAGTACGATTTGGTATTTTTCTGGATTTCACAGACTCTCTGTAGAGATTCCCCAGACTAACTGGATTTTAGCTAACTTCATTAAAGTATATTTTGTACTTTTATAACCATATTCTTTTAAGTTAGTTCTTTTTTAGCATATGAGAGAGTTATAGGCGACGTGAAAGAGACTACAGAACAAAAGTTTATCAAGTGTACAAAGTATTTATGTAATCTCTTTTAATACCATACCAAATTATGTGACTGTGCATTTAGTAGCATTGACACGTAACTATTAAATTACAGGTAAGCTTATATTGGAGGTTCTGCAATGGAAAGCGACAATAATATAGTTTACTGCGTGTACTTCAGGACAATCCCAAAGAAAGCTAAAGGGGATAATTCAACTATGTTGTCACCTTTTAAAATTCAAGCTTTGATCCTTCCATTGAGATGTCTAACCATTGGCCAAAACTTGTCGTCTTTGCAGGACCAGAGCCTCATACTGTTTCCCTGTCTGGCTACATTGAAGAGATACAAGACCGAACTCTTGATATGTCATTTTGCTGACGTTTAAACTACAGAACAGTCATACTGATGTATTGAGAATAGATTTAATACCTGTGTCCTTCAATCATTGATAGACGTGATGGTTTCAGATCCAGAATGCTTTGCTGTAGGGGTTTTGTGGCCAAAGAAGAGCGAAGAAAGGAACTGTGTGGATCTGAAACTCCTGTATCACCTCAGAAAGCCTCTGTCTGTCAGCTAACACAGCGCCGAATGTCACAACAAGTACTTGTCAGGGAAAAAGTTCGACTCTCAGGCCGAGCTTCACCCATAAGCACTCGGGAGCAAAAGGCACATCTAATTTTACCTCACACTACCGCACAGGCATCAGAAGAGGGGCCGCGGCTGTAACAGCGGCTGGCGCTGTGCGAACAGATGACGGGTAGGGCTGGGAACCGCCGCTGGAGACCGCTGTGCCCCGCCTCCGCCCGCGCGCGGGAAGCGCGAGCCCTGCCCCGCTCCGCCGGAGAACCGCCCTCCCGGCACCCCCCATTGGTTGCGCTAGCTCCCTCCCAACCAGTGGCAGAGCTGGGAGGGGAAAGGGGGCGGGGCTTCTCCAGTGGCGGGCGGGGAATGGGACCGTACTGCGGCTGCGCCCGGTGGCGCGGAGGGGCTGCAGTAAGGCGCGGGGCTGAGGGGAGTCGCGCTTACCTGTCCGCGGGCGTCGGGGCCGGGCTGCGGAGCTGAGGCGGGGCGAGCCGTGCGCGGCAGAGGGACCCGCTCATGGCGGAGAGGTAGCGGCCGAGCGAGGGGAAGAGCGAGAGGGCGGGGACGGCCGCTAGCGCGGGGAGGTTTGAAATGTCAGGCGGGGCGCGCGGGCTGTCTGGCGCCCGCTGCTGTCCAGCCCGCTGCTGCCCCTCTCGACCCCTCCGGCTCCGGGCGCGGGAAGGGGGAGAGCAGCCCTAAGGGGCGCCGGGGTCGGGGGGGCAGGAGGAAGGCTCGGGACCGCCCGGGATCACGGGCGGGAGGAGCCCGCTGGTGCCTGCGCTGGGCAGGGTGGGCTGCGGGACGGGCTGCGGGCGCCTGGCCTGGGCTCTGTCCTCGCCTGCGGCCCGGAGCTCTGGCAGGCATCGGTGGGGTCAGGGGAATGGCTTGGCCTGAGCGCTCTGCCGGTACCTTTGGCCGTTGCACAGGTGAAAGCTGAACCTTGAATATCGGTTTTCTGATTAGGTTCGGGTTAAGGGGAGCGGGGGGATCGGGATAGCTCTCCGTGTTTGGTGTACTTGGGTGATGGTGGGAATTCTTATTCAGTGTTCTGGGAGATAGAAGCTTTCTCACAAGCACAGGGTTGCGGTACAGTTGGAGTGCAGTTCTAAATGAATACATGTATATGGACACTGAAGGGAAGCACTAGCTGTAAGAAGTAGCAACTTAATGTTTATGTCTTCTTCCTTGTGTCTCATGTCCAAATGCTTGTTTTTCATCCCTGTCATCCAAAGAGACGATGTGGAAACACTACCAGAGGGAAGACTTCCTACACTCTACCTGTATAGAACTAAAAAACCACCCTAAATGCATATAAAAATTAAAGAGGGTTAAAGTTGGGTTTATACTTGAAGCTTTCACTTTTCTTATATACAGGTTGGCTGTTTTCAACTAGTGTCATGTCTTTGTGTTAATGGATTGTTACTTCAGTTTTCAGAAGAAAGTGACTGACTCCCCTGACACGATACTTAGGAGTGGGTTGAACAACAGATACCGTGTGTTGGAAGTCAGCGTAATGCAGAGAAATGGAAGTGACCCTGAGAAACACTTGACAATTACATCATCTCAGTCGCTGGAAGATACAGAACTGTGCATTCTTAGGAATGGCTGGTAATCCATATAGAAATGTTGATGTCTGAGAAGAGGATGAACTATTGTATTATTAAGTCACTTTTCTTTGTGTTGCCTTTGAAATTAATTTTACTCTGTTGAAAGTGATAAGAAATCCTGAAAGAACCTTTATTGAAGGTAATATTGTCAGTATATTAATGTGATGGATATTCATCTTGAGAGAACTCATGTCATGTAACTTGTGTTGAGTGGATATTGCTACCTTAAAGTTTTAAGTTGTCTTTGTACTAACATACAGCAAGACCATAAACTCTGAGCAGGGTATTTTGTAAACAAGTGTGGTCTTGCAACAATTAGAAGTGTTCTTCTAAATTATGCGCCCTCATTGTACTTGTAAATGTACAAAGGTATGTCTCTGAAACAGGAGGCTTTATAGAATCTATTAAATTCACTTTAGCTTGAGCTCTACTGCAAAAGCTTTTTGAAGTGTGAATCAGTGAGGATTCTAATTTAGGTGTTTGTGCATTGTGTGGTATGTAACAGAAGACTAGCTTAGTATTTTGAAACACAGGGGCACGTGCATGCTGTTTGGCACTGCTTTTTATTTTCTGTGCAAGCCTGAAAGACGAGAGAAGTCTAAGACTCCATTTCTTTGAGGAGCAAGTATAGGAAATGTTGAACCCTGAAACTTCTAAAGATGTTTTTCTATTTTTCTGAGTTTCTGAAACAAGTAGAATTGTTAAGTAAAAAGGTGGATGTCACGTCATGAAAAAAGTGTAGCATGCCAATATAAAACATGATGATAGTGAAAGGGCTTTATACATGGATCTGGAATGACTTGAAGTCAACAGGATTTCCTTATATGCAGGCTGTCGTGATGCATGATCGAATACCCAAAATTACTGAAGTTTTGTCAGTAAAAATTCCTTTATTAGTTTTCAAAATGTATGTAGGTCAACTTAAAAAAGACTCGCTATAACTTCCTGTTTCTGAGTATGTTGAATCTGATATATTAATGTGTAACTTCTAATACGTGGTGTCCTTAGCTTGCCAATGGTTATTCAAATATATTATGTTATAGGGAGTCTGTTCCAGTTGTTCCAGGAGACATTATTCATTTAGAAGGGGAGTGTAGCTCCGGTACCTGGATCATAAATGAACAGTCTGGATACCTGGTTCTTTACCCAGATCTCCTGCTTTCTGGCACTACGATATCAAATAGTATTCGATGTATGAGAAGAGCAGTGCTGAGTGAAAGATTTAGGGTAAGTGTTATTTCTAGAGCATCAAACATATCAGTGGATTACAGTTTTACTGAGACTAGTAGTGTAACGCTATTAAAACTGGCTGAGATGCTGTTTTGCAAAATGTTGTTATTAGCTATTCATACTCTTTACAACACAATTTAGAATGCAAACTGTCTGTCTCTGGCTGAGCTTCTTGTGTTTTTTTGAGAATTTCAGCTAAAATAATCCCATATTCTTAATGTAGTTAATGAGACAAAGAAATGGTCTTCCCACTTAAAGTTCTGTCAACTTTTGTGGTAATATCTTGCCACATTTTGTGTGGATATAAATCCTCTGTGAGGGATGTGCCTCTTGTCGGCCATATGAAAACATAACCACACTTGGCCAAGTTAAAAGCCTCTGAAAATGCAGCCCATTCAGTTAAGACTCTTGCTTAATACGCTGTGAGAAGCAGGCTTTAGCTCAAGATCAAGCTGGAATATACGTGTACTGTAATGAGGGATTTGTTTGTGCCAACTCCAGATCTGAATCTAGCTGTTGGAACTTGGAAAGAGGAAGGGTTTCTTGTGGTAGTGTTCTTGCCAATATGTGGGTTCAGCTGAGGAAAACTTCCAGACATAGTGGGAGTATAAATCCAAATGGGCAAGGGAACTGGAATCGTGTAGTAAACAACCATTGGGAGCCTGTAACTAAAACAAGAAATTTGAGTGCAGGGTGGGGTGGTGTCAGGCCTTCATTGAAGGAGTAATAGGAACAAACTAATCATTTGGAGTCCTGAGTGTGGGATAACACCATCTTCCAGTTGTGAGTGGAACCCACGAGTGTCAGGTCTGTAGAAGATAGCAATAAGAGCTTAGTAACCATACTGGTTAGATCTCCAGTTGTTTGGTGGTGGCTTATGCAGAGGTCTTAACGTACTACCACTGTCAGTTCTCATGAGTCTACAGAGCCCAGTCCTGGTTATGGTTAGGTGCGTTCCTGAGCCATTCTGGTGATACCTGGAATAATTTTGTGCCAGTTGAAAACTGCTTAATGCAAAAAAATAATATCTGTAAGGCTGTGAAGGTAATTATTTGCATTAGGAAATTCTCCTATTAGTACTGCCTACAGGAAAAACTTGCTCAAAATTCATTTTAATCTGTGCCTTTTTTTCTCACCGGTCAATCACATAGGGATTGTATCCTAACATTATCAAGGAAGAAAAATAAGAGAGAAAACCACAGGAGAGAGACATTTCAACCTGGCTGTTTTCACAGTCAGGTTTGAATAGGTATTAATTAGTGAGGTGAAAACTCTAATGATCTTGCAACTAAATAAGTGCAGTCCGTCAAGTGCAGCAAATAAAGTCCAGAAATTTTATAGAAAAGTTTGCAGGAAGTGGGCATAATTTTTTTTTTTGTGTGTGTATATATATATATATGTTATATAACGTCTGTTGCAGGGCTCAGAGTCTGGTTCACGCCAAACACTCGTTGGTACAATTCTTCATGAAATTTTCCAACAATCGGTAACAAATAACTTGGCACAAGAAAAAGTTGAAGAACTAGCAAATAAAGTTGTGTATGGACAAAAGTATCTCAAAGAAATGTAAGTAGCATTGCAGGTATCTGTATCTTTTTATGTTTAGAAGGCAGGGTAGGAACATTTGAAATAGCAGATAAATTTCTACTTTAAAAAATGTAGCACTAATATTGTGAGAATATCTGCCAAATGACCTTGCTTAATGAAACTTGAGTGTCTTTTAGTATAATTTTTCCCTGTTTCATAAGGTGATGTAATTTGCCTGCCCTGCTGAGCGACTTCTATAGATCTGAATTATGCTTCTGGAGTGACTGTAGCTATGGGTCTTTTTCTTTCAGACCAAGCAGGTTGGAGTGTTTGTGCCTGTAACATTAGATTTCCAGGCATCTCCCAAAGCTGAGTTAAATGTAATTACCACAATTCATTTTGATCCTTGAGAGGTGAATGAGAAACTTGTATTTGACCAAGCATTGAGATGTCTGATATTTTTATATTCTTTATCGGGTTGTTTCATGGCTCAGTTGCTAGAGGACCTGTAACTTACGTTCTGTGTGAAGCTGATAGAAATGCTAGCGTAATAAATCATCATCATATTTCAATCAGAAAATGGCAATGTGAATGGATGTCAGTTTTAAGATTTTACTGTGGTCTTGATTAAAATATAATAGTTTTTTCATGTGACTTGAATTTTACCTAGAATGTTATAGATGGTATGTAGGGCAATGTCAATATCTGTTAGCCTCAGATGAGTTGGAAGTTAAAATTGTAACAAGATTTATTATTCTAGTTCTGTTATGAAGGTGGATATTTTAAATTATGACTGCTAAGATTACTTAAAGGCTTTTGTGCCAGTTTGGGCCTCTGTATTTGCAATTGTCGATTTGCGGTTCCGCTTTGCATATGTAGGCTACTTCTTGTTAGGATTGAAAAGTAAGTTACATAAAAGTCTGCTGGCTGTGGTCATTTGTACTTGTATGAACCTTTTTGTGCAAATCCTGCTTGTATTTCTTTGTTGCTGTAGAATAATGACATTATTTCCAGTGAATGCCAGCACTGAATTACCTACTGCCACATGCTTAGGTTCTGTTTGATGAGACTTCCACTTTCTTGTGTGTTTAACTGTAGCAACTGAAGAGGATCATGATTCCTTTCCAATTAAAATGGTCTGAAGCCTGTCGAAATGTATAGGAGGAACAAGTGTATTGAGACAAAAAGCAAATGGTCTTTTAAAAGTTTTTTAAAAACTGTTTTCAATTTTGCATAGGGCATAGTAATAGCCATTTTTAAATGCATGAGTCTGGTGCTCCGTTCTTGCAGTCTATTAGTTTTGTTTCATCACACCTACCATGCTGATGCTTTGCTTGTGCTACACCTATCATTTCAAAAATTACATCAGAAATGAACATAGTCTGTTCTATCTCGTGCAGTGGATGTTCAGTTATAGTTTTATTAAGTAATCGAGTTGAGCCTTAATGAGTCTGTCAGTATCTACAATTTATAGATGTTTATTCAAACTTGACAGTTATTTCTATTAATCTTCTTATTGAGGCAAAATCTTGTTAGTATCAGCAGCAAATCTACTATTTCTGTCTCTTTAACCTGCATGGCTTTATTTTTCAGGTATCACTTGAATCTGAAACAAACAGAAATAATGCAGGAAGTGGAAGAGTATTTGCCATCATTTTTTAAATGGGCAAAAGACTTCATGCACAATCCAGCTAACCAAAATAAAATGCAACTAAAACTGTAAGAAGCCAGAATTATAAGTTAAAATGGTTTGAAGTTGTATTGTCTAAATTGTCTTGTTTGGGTCACTTTTAATTTTTAGAACAGCACTTTTTATGCAAATCCATTCTGTGATACGGAGTTAATACACGGCCTCAGTGCCAAAATTCGCTAGCCTTGGGAGCTGCATGTTTAGGTGCCATTGTGATTACTGAGGAAGACATTAAGACTGAGGGTGAACTGACATAAAAACCTTATTGGTCTTAAAATCCTTGTAAACAGTGTGATTCAAAGTAGAAATTTTAGTAGTTAGAAAAGCAAGCATGTCTGATCTACTGACTAAGCTAAAAGTTACTGTAAATATGTGCAAGGCTACAAATCACAATGTGAAACTATTTATTAGTCAAATGTAATTCTTCACTAAGATAATAGTTTATCAACAAAATGTTGAATTGCTCAACTTGTTGCGCTCTGCTTGTCTATGGCTTCTTGCTGTTAATGGTAATAGCCATGGGGTGTTAAAGGTTCAATGAAAGGACAGGTCTGAGTAAAATCTGTATGCTTCTTTCCAGTGTGTATCACTACACTTTTTGAAGAAACAAAGTGTTTCAAAGTGTAGTTATTCAGAAAATACCAAAAACTATTAAAAATAGTTTAAGATTCCTTTTTAACTTCAAAATTTAGGTGAATAGCAAAACTATGACAATGTGTGGTTTAAAGTAACTTTCTGATATGCTTCCTCTGCTAATAGGAGGAGAATTTGGGTGAAACTCAGTGCACTTTGTTTCTAAACATAGTGTCTAAAGAGAGCCTATAATGCAAAAATATTAAATACTTAATTACAACACATTTTAGTATTTTAATATTAAGAATGAAGGGAAATTGTAACTTCTGACTTAATTTTATTCCTAGATCAAGTGGTGAAAAACCAGAAGATTCCTCTACTAAGATAGAGATTGTAGATATCTTAGACATTGAAGAGAATATTTGGTCTCCCAGGTTTGGGTTGAAAGGAAAGATTGATGTTACAGCCAGGGTGAAAATCCATCGCCAGTCTGGAGTACAGTCTAGGATAATGCCGTTAGAGCTCAAGTCTGGCAAGGAATCTAACTCCATAGAGCACAGAAGTCAGGTACAAAACCCAAATGTCTAATTTCACTATCAATAGCTATGTATACTTTTTATTGGATGACCTATTTTGTCTTATGAATGTGAAACACTTTGTAAGTGGTATGATCTAGATCTATGGATGGCTGATCCTGGCATGCCCAACGCTGCTGATATAAAATGAATATATAGTCAACTGAGGAGTGAGAAGTATATACATTTACCGCTTTCAAACACATTTATAGTTTTTATACTGAAATATCTCTTCTTTAGTCTCTTCTCACTACATTAAAGTATTAGGTTGAGGCAAACTGCTTCAGGAATTAGCGTCGTACATCTTTCTAGATAGCTGGCCTGATCTAGAGGTAGTAGCCTTGTTTTAAGCTTTTTGTTACGGAAGATGCCTTTTAATTGAAATCCTTGGTTAGGTGCTTACCACTTATGGCTTCTAGATCACTTGTGATAGTAATGGCTACTTAACTATATAAATTATGGAAAAACTAAATACAACTTATAATGTATTTTGTTTTTAATACATTGTAAGAGGTTTATATATAATGTTTGCAGGTTATACTGTATACATTGTTGAATTTAGAACGGAGAGTAGATCCTGAAGCTGGATTTCTTCTGTATCTTAAAACTGGTACTATGTACCCTGTTCCTGGAGCTCGCATGGACCGAAGAGGTAAAGTTGTTCCCCTTCCCTAGAAACCAAAATTATCTTAAAATGAAACATTTTAGTTTAGTTATAATTATAAGTTATAAGGTTTATGCTCATTAACATATCTGTACTTAGAGTTGTATCACTTGTTATAATGTTACTAATTCCAGTAAGCTTATGTTAATTGTTTTGTTAATACTCCACTAGGACTTTGCTATATGAATACTCACTTCTTAGTTGACTAAAAAGTTGATGGCTAGTTACTTTTGAGTTAGAAATAATTACAAACCAAACCAATCACCTTAGTTTGTTCTTTTCTTGACAGAATTAATGAAGTTAAGAAACCATGTGGCCTTCTACTTAACGCACAGTACATATAAATCTGCCATGGGAAGACAGCAGTCACAGCTTGCTGCGTTGCCTCCTGTAATTGATGACAGTCAAGCCTGTAAATACTGCTCCCAAATACACAATTGCTTTCTATACAGCAGGTAAAAGTTTGACTCATGTTTTTGAATAAGCTTGAATAATTATAGCTTTTGATACCATGATTTTGTTTTTGTGGTTGACAGTTTCTTATTTCTTTATTGAGGACTCTTGCACCCCGAAAGAATGTTTCCATAGACCCCACTGCAACTTTTATAGCGCAGAGACTTAATGTGTTTGCTCAGGTACACTTTCTGCAACACAAAATCTGAGATAAGTCTCAACAAAATACTTGATGATAACAGTTTTCTGTTATATCTAACTTAATTATGACTTTAAAAAGCTGTATTTTTGCAACTCTGAAATGAGCAGTCTTTTGAGACAGTATTATGGCTGGACAACAACTCTTTCACTTTTTAGAAGATTGTTTCCCTGTAGGGTATCACACAAGTAATGATACATTGGTATTACTCTGCTAAAGTGTTATTGCATCTCCTGTTAAAGAGAAGTCATGAGCAAATACTTGATAAATTTTCATATAAAGTTACCAAATAGTTTTTAAAACTGTTGTAAGTTTTAGTCTTCCATGCTGCATAAAAAAACAGAACCAAAATTGTATACTGAATAGATCAAATGAGATATGTTAGAGCAGGAGAACTTTTGGGGTCGTCTTGTGTAAATATGGTGCCTGATTGTTTTTAAAACTGTAAGGGTAGAAGTGTATGTTGAGGCAACTAGCTTTTTGGGCATACATGATATGTTTTTGTAAACTAGTTTTTGTGAAAAATTACTTCTAATATTCAGTTGTTACGGCAACAGGATTATTACTAACCAGATAATTAGTTTTGAGATAAATTGACTTGAAGTCTACTTGTGTGTTAACTATTAAATCCCCATCACTTAGATAAATCTTGATATAGTATTCATATCTTACAAAAAAGGAATATAAGATCAGCTCTCTAAATATATACAGTACTTTCCTTGAAATGTCTTTAGTTGGCCTTTGACTACCTTAGGGTCTCTAATAATTCGAAGTCATAGAGGTGATGTAAAGTTACTGATATGAAATTGTTCATATGAAGAAAGGATACAGATTTTACTTTATTTCAGTGATGATGGATAATCTATCTGGTATGTTACAGTATATATTTAGATTGCTGTTATGTATACGTGGACTTGCAAGAAAAAAGATACAACTTGACTCTTTCCTGTGTTTGGCTCTACTCCTAGAGCTGTAGAACAAAAGATGTCCAGTGTGTCTTTTCCTCCTGCTATGGTACCCACTATTGAAAGAGAGACCCGGCACCTGAAACCCTCTCATTTAGAGTATTTCAGCCTGTGGTATCTGATGTTAACCTTGGAGCTGCAAAGTGGAGAGGGTAGAAAGGGATATAAAAATACATGGATGATACCTTCTTTGGAAAGGTAAGATGTAATTTCTAACCTGATACAAATGATGCTTCCTTCAGTAACTGTAAATGAGGCAGTCGCCCTGTGTTTTCAATACAGGGAAAACTAGGTGTTTTCTAGTGCTTGTAAAAATAGTCAAATAGCTACCTGTGTAGGTGATTTTTTTGTGAGATGTGATCTAATGGAGACATTAGTCTACTAGATTCATTTGTTTTGTATTTGTGATATGATACTTGTTTTTTTTGTTGTTGTTAAGTCGCACATAGGAAGGAGCGAACTGCAACCTCAGTCTTCAGAAGCAGAAGTGGCATAATTCATTTTTTGTTTGTGTCTCTGGGGGCTAAGGCTGTGTGCTGCCTGTGAGCCCAGCTCTTTGCAATGGTTTCCTGAGGGTTCACTTGACAAATAATGGTGCATTTTGGACCATACTTCTAGGTGTGGCTACGAACGTGGATAAAAGCAGACTAAAGGCTCTTGTTGGCTGCAGTAGCATGTTACTATACATCACCTAGTCCAGCAGCGGTGAAAAAAATAATTGGCCGTTTGTAGGCCCATTTCAAGGCATCTGTAGAAGTGAAATGTAGCTGAGTTGTTTTAAGTGAGACAAGCAACTTCGTAAGCAAACATGGAACATCTTAGTGAAGTGGATCCATACGCTTCAATATTCGTTTTTTAACAGGAAGTTATAGATAACTTTAGCCTAAATATCAGAGTCTGTTCTTGGAACAAGTGCAAGGGTTCTACATTTTTTTACAATACTTTTCTGGTCAAAGTGGCTGTTGTAAAGTGACTGTTTAATCTTGCTGGTTCTTGCTGTGTGTATTTGGGTGGTTGGCTTTTTTTTGTTGTTTGGGGTTTTTTTTATTTTTGTGGTTTGGTTTTTTGGTTGGTTGTGGGTGGTGTGGGTTTGTGTTTTTTTTTTTTTAACTTGTGGGTGGTTTTTTTATATTTGTTTTATTGAGAGGATCTTAATACTAAAATATATTCATTTTTCTAATATCATCAGAGAAAAGACTGGAGATTGTGTTGGAAACATGACTAGAGTTGATGAAGTGCATGAAATTTCCGAGGGACAGTACCTACATTTTTTCCAGCGTAAAAATGGTGCCGTACCTGGAACAAACCTACTCGTTGGTGATCGAGTGGTTGTGAGTGGAGAGGAAAACGGCTTACTTGGTTTGGCTACTGGCTATGTTAGAGAAGTCAGTGCGACAAAAGTCTCCTGTTTGTTGGGCAGGTAATAGAACAAAAAGAAAAATATCTTTTTGAAGACATTATGATACTGGCTTAAGGAAGGGTACTTCTAGGTCTCCAAAAAGCTCTGACATGTTCTGACTCTTCTTGGTGGGCTTGGGTAGTTACCCTTCAGAAATTCTCTTACCTTGATTGAAAATGTCAATACTTGGTCAGTGTATACGCCTGTCTATTTAACTAGGTTTGTTGAATAAAAGCATACTTGCAAACTCCATTTACTTACGTCTCCAACATGAGACTATAGGGATGGATACAGTGATTTCTGTGTTAATAGTAACTTTCATTATTCAGACTATATTGTCTTTAAATTGAGTTCTGATCATGTTTTATTTAGATCAGTTGATAGTGTTTCTTCTAGCTGTTGCCTCACTCTGGGAGGTATCACTTAATACTTACTATTAAGTCTTTAATCATCAACATGCTCTTTATAAACAGAATTATTTTGTCCATGTTACTGTCATCCTTCAGGAGTTTGTCAAAGCTCCCCAAGAACACCATATTTAGGTTGGATCACGAAGAAGGAGATTTTGGTATAGGAGTCCCCTTCGAAAACCTTTCTAAATTGATGAAAAATTCCTCAGTCAGGTATGAAAAATCAAATTAATTTCACACTTTCAGTATTTTCAGATAAAGTTTCTCAACTGGTAACTCTTGGTTCTTGTTTTTTTTGTTTTTTTTTTTTTAATCTGCAGTGAAAGGCTCCGCAACTTGATAATTGACTTCCACAAACCACGTTTTATTCATCATTTGAGCACTGTCCTTCCTCCAGAAGCAAAGGAAACTGTTGCTAATATTTTAAAGGGTACAGAGTAGTTTTCCCTAAAATTCTCTGTTTAGTAGTATGTCTCTATAGCCAAGCATTTATCACACTAAATAGAAGGGTATTTTCCTACTTTGGGGTCTAGTGATGGTTTTCGCCTTAAAAATTAAAAGCAAGTTCTTATGTTGCGGGTCTTCCTGTGATTGAATTACTTGTAAACTAGTTGGAACACATGACGAGATATTTGATTAGAACTTTATTTTACTTTGGTTAGTTGCTGCAGCTTGCCGTTTCAAAGCAAGCACCCTGTGATTACCCCTCTAACCTTTCAAAAGGAAGGAACAGGGAGCAGGGAAGACGCTTGGGATAGAGGAAGCAGACTCTGAGGCAGTGGAAGGGAATGAGATTTAGTGTAATCACTGGTATGATCACTCTTGCTGACCATTGGTTACTCTGTAGTGTGTTATGCTTTGTGATGCTTTTTTTTCTTACTTTTTAAAAACAAACTTTTTTTAGATATGTGGCAGCATCTCATTTGGTGAAAATATTTCATTGTTCTCTGACAGAGTTCTCTGAAAAAAAATTTAACTGAATTATCTTATAGCAAATGGAATTTATATAAAAACTCAGTCTGAAAACTTATTATTTTGCTTGAGCTTTGCCTAGTCCAAATAGCTGGAATGTACTGCTTATTTGCAACAGACTGGGGAAAAACAGCTCTGATGTTACATTTCTTCTAAAGACAATGTTGTGTGCAGCTTCCCTTTGCTGTGAGCAGTGTGTTTGAATGTGAAAGTGGGTATGATAAAATAGGAATGCCCATACACGATATGGAGGTGACCACTGAGGATATTAGACAAAAGTCACAAAAGATCTAATAACAAAAATGTCTTCACTGACTTATTTCTAGGACTGTAGTGCAGATCCTGTACTATGTCTTGTGTATTATGTTTAATATCATTACTTCATTAGAACCTACAGACTTACTTTGCTCACTTCTTTTCTTTAAGGGCCTTAGGGGAGGAGGAAACTATAGTTTTTTTTTAATTAACTTTAGTAGTTATTACAATGATTATGAAGTGTCGACATTTCATTTTGATTTTTCTTCTTAAAGGTCTAAATAAGCCTCAGAAACAGGCAATGAAACAAGTGCTACTTTCAAAAGACTACACGCTTATTGTGGGTATGCCTGGAACAGGAAAGACTACTACAATATGCGCTCTAGTAAGATTGTGTACCTTGATGTTTAAATTTTTTTGAGAGATTTGGAGGATAGCATTAAGCTGTGTATAAAGCATACTGTCCAAAATCAATTGCCATGAATTAATCTACTGGTATCTGCGTAATTTCAAAGAAGTAAACACATTTTCTGAGAAATTATATTTGGTAGAACTAAAAATGTATTTTGTGGAGTAGGATTTTCTTTTGCTTGTGTGGGAATATATGTGGGAGGGAAGAGATTGAAATGTGATCCTTAATCACTTCTGTGACACTTCAATGTTAAAATTCTTTGGCCCAAAATGTCAGCAAGTCCTCAAATCCTGAGTTACAGCTCACAAAAGGGACTCCCTGGGGAAGTCAGTAACTTGTTCATTGTACGTTGTATAAACCCATGGTACTGAAGCTATGCGCAGCTTGCTAACCATCTCCTCTAGTTGATGGTTCTCTTTCCGTGGGAGTGGACTATAGGAGTATGATGGACTCACACTGTGGGCTGAGTGAGTTTTTATTGAAATAGCAGCGTCATCTCACTTGCAGTTATCATCAGCTTGTGGGGAAGGAGGAACCTGGAGAGCAAGCAGCTGCTACCGTTATCGGATCAGCTCGTTCTACTGAATCTGTTGTGGCTAAATTGTCATGGAGAACAGTGTGTGTGGGAATGGTCTTTGTGACTTGTTCTTACAGTGGGGAGCTTTGGAGTGCAGTTCCTTCTTTTCTGTGCGGTTTGCAACTGCATGGATGTCCTTAGTTTTCTCCGCTTGCAGCAAGCGTAGTAAGCCTGCTGTCTATGAGAACCATCAGATCTGTTGCCCAGATTGCTTTGACAGTAGATATCTGGCAGATCTGGCCAGAAAGACTGATATAAATGAATTCATACCTGTTATTGGTTGCCTCCAAAACTTCTTGTCTTTTTTACCTAGCCAAACATGGGATTGTTGGTTCTTGTATATGAACTAATAACTTTTTATTTTCTTTCCCTTTGCCACTCATTAGGTGAGAATTCTTTCTGCTTGTGGCTTCACTGTACTTCTGACTAGTTTTACACACACTGCTGTAGACAATATCCTGCTAAAGCTAGCCAAATTCAAAGTTGGTTTCTTGCGCTTGGGGCGAGCTCAGAAGGTTCATCCAGACATACAGAAATTTACAGAAGAAGAAATTTGCAGATCCAAATCAATTAAATCTGTAACAGATCTGGAAGACATCTATAACAGTCAGGTGAGAAAGGTGGCCCTGCAAATGATTAAGGATAATTATGTTAGTGTTCTGGTTGTTTGGATGCTGCAGAGAAGGAACTCATCCCAAGGGAGTGTTATTGCTGTGAGAAATCTGAGCTGAAAAAAGATACTCAATCTCTGCATCGCTTCAGTTTCTTTATAGCGACATACAGACATTAACAGTCTGAAAGTTGAAAAGTACTTTTTATGTCTACACCAAGTAACTGATCATTGTAGGTAATAATTCCCAAAGACTCCAGTGCTTTTCGGTGAGATCTTGGTGGGGGTGAGGTGGGGTGTTGATTAACGGCTGCAGCCTCCTCTGTGCATTCACTTATTGTTACCGTTTATCCCTCTTTCCCTCCCACTTGTACAATCAGTGGATGGGGACGAGGAAGTGGTGCGCTGTGCAGCTGATCTGGCCAAGCACTAATATTAAATTGAAAGATGAGTGCTACCTGTGTGAATATTAATGCAAAGCATAATGGGAGCTGGGTAAACTGAGTCAATGGCAGCTTTAAGTTAAGGTAGTTGAAAGAATGAAGCTTTATGGGTAGTTGGAGTAAATGTCAACTTTGCAAAAGCCACCATTCACTTTTTTTGTTGATAGGCATTGCAGGGGAATGATTGAAGTCATAAGAGAAGTGACTGAATGTTTCATATTTTAGTAACTTCAGATCTCAATGGAAGCACAGTGGTGGGAAGAATGGTGCTGCTGTTTTCTCTTCTATTTGGAATTAAAAAAACCAAACCACATAATTTTCTATGATAGTCATTTCAGCACACTCCATGATTTCTATGTGCATAGAATGGCAGGAATGAGTTAATTACTACAGTCTGCTCTAAAGCTGTTTTTTCTCATTTGCAAATGATGCAAGAATATGTGAGGCCAATATGTATGTAAGGTGTGCTGCTCTGATTTTGAGGACTAATAATATGACTTCTTTTATTTTACATTTTAGTTTAATGGGAAACACTACTTTTTCTTCTAACCTGGAAAACATAGTGCTAGAGGATATAAGATGTATCTTATCCTTAAAGTGTGTCTCAATTTTCAGCCAGTGGTAGCAACGTCTTGCATGGGAGTAAATCACCCCATCTTTGTTCAGAAGCAATTTGATTTCTGTATAGTTGATGAAGCTTCCCAAATAAGCCAACTCATCTGTCTGGGCCCGCTGTTCTGCTCCAAAAGGTTTGTGCTGGTAGGGGATCATCAGCAGCTGCCTCCCCTTGTACTGAATGCGGAAGCAAGGTAAGAGAAACTGCTGCCGGACATTTATTAGTAACATGAATTCTGGGAAGGATATCGCAATTTTTTGCCTGACACATTTTTGATTTTTTGGTTGGTTTGTTTTGTAACAGAGAACTTGGCATGAGTGAAAGCTTATTTAAAAGACTGGAACAAAACCAAAATGCTGTTGTCCAATTAACTGTGCAGTACAGAATGAATAGGTATTTTAAACTTTTATTTATTACATTGGAGTTTTTAATGTGGGATTGAAACTGCAAGATCTGATGCCTTTTCTTGTTTTTTAATCTCTAGGAAAATTATGTCACTGAGTAACATGTTAGTGTATGAAGGCAAACTGGAGTGTGGCTCAGAGAAGGTGTCAAATGCCACTGTTAACTTACCCAGCTTAAAAAAATTGAAACTGGACCTTGCAGATGCTTCAAAAATGTGGTTGAAAGAAGTACTTGATCCAGACACACCTGTGTGTTTTCTGAACACAGAGAAGGTAATGTTTGTTACGTTCTCCTTTCAAAATTGTATTTTTGATGCAAGTTCTCAACACAGTCAATATCTAAAACTTCATATAGCTTAGGTAGGGTAAAATATACAACTTTAAAAAATGGTTTTCTAGTTATATGTGAAATGTGCAACATGTAAAAATGTTGTTAGTATAGCTAATCAATTGGGATGGTGCAGTTACTGCTGGAAAAACACTGCATCTAAGAGCAGCTGAAAAGTTTAATTTGGATAATATTGAATGTACTATAACCTTTGTTCTCATGTGCAGAATGTAGCTCAAAGTGTGTAGCCATATTGGATGCCTTAACAACTATAGAGTGACCTCGTTTCCAGGTTTCCTCGGCTGAGGGTTAGCGGTGTCTAAGCTCTGTGCCAGTGGAAGGAATAATTGTAATTCTCCACTGAATGCTGTAGACATTCGAGACACTGTCATGTGAGGGAGGAGTAAGTTAGTTTAGGTGTGTCCTTTGATAGACACTCAAATCTTTGCCAGAAAAGTAAAACTCTAGAATGGATACGAATTATGCAAAGGAACTGACTTATAGGTAGAATGAGGAAGAGTTTAAATGCATTTAGAAAAAGATCAATGAATTAGTACATATTTGTGGTCTCTAGTACTTGCTGTGACTGGATTATGAAGATTTGAGTCTATCTTCTGCTCTAACAGAAAAGCAGACAGTTGGTCCCAGGGAAGAGGTTTGTCCCAACAGGAATCCACCTGATACACTGTTCATCTGTTAATCAGACAAAAATTGGTACTGTGAAAGCTGGAGTTTCTGTTCCATTTTAATTTTTTTTTCTTCCCTAGAAAGCCCATCTTGAGTGTAAGACAGCTGTTCTGTTTGTAGAACCAGGAGGAAAGTTTCACTTTCCAAAACACTCTTGCTTTTGTTGAGACGTTAGGCCATAGTCTCATATCTCTCTTTGGGCTTCCTGTCAAAACTACAGGTATTGTGGTAGTCATTGGGGGACGGACAGAAAAAAAAAAATGAACCCCAAACATCACAACCCAAAAAAACCCCACCGAACACAAACCCAGCATTTATTTTGTTTTATTTGACTATATAGTATTTTTTTCACCCATATACTGTTGTTCATAATGTAACCAAGACAGACTTCTGAAGAAACGTACTTGGGATACACAAGCAGAGAAAGGAGAGAAACATTTTTTTAAAAAAAGCACCTCTTTTTCTGTTTAATAATGCGACATGTTTGTGACATTAAATGGAAATCTGTTTGTTCCTTTTCTGCCAAACCCTGTGTCAGTCTGCACTTCCTCTGATAGCTCAGATCAGAATATTGAAAAACTACATCCTTGATTTAATGTCAATCTTCTGAGTATCTCTAGACAAAAGTTCTTGTGGGGTTTTTTTTTGTGTGCTATGCTAACATAATAAATATAAATGTAAGCATGTGTTTTCATCATCAGCATGACCTAGCTCTTTAGAATTTTTTTCTCCTAAAATAGTTTTTGTATGGTCTTTAGCTACATTGATGCTAGTGTGGATAGTAACCAAGTATTTGTTAGAACAGTGCTTTTCTGCTTGAAGACTTGAGCTCATGCAAGTTTGGAGACTTCTTAGGTGTCTGCAGCTAACTTCAGATTAATAAATTAAAAAGCTGATGAACCAGAACAGCACAGCTATAACAGTATAGCTTAATTCAGCTGTGATATGACAGGTCATAACAACAGTTAGATTGGGTGCATGATGGCAATGTAAAAACAAGTTAGCTTACAGAGAGTATTAAGATGGGTAGCTATGGAGAAATTGCTAGTTTGGAAAAGGCAATGGAATCACCTAGTATGGAGGAAAATATTTTTCTGCTTCTGTAATCTATGCAACATACTGACAACATGCTGTCATGTAAAAAAAGCTGGGAGGACATGTAGAAAAACAGGATTTTTGCTGAAGTGTGTAGTAACATACTTAAGCAACACAATACAGACTTACTTTTGCATGTGGCTGGAATCCTGAAATAAACTCGTGGATGCAGTAGCCTACCATTGGCACATATGTGCTGCTCTGAGAACACTGCTACACAGAGTTGCAGCAGTGTTGCATGTAGGTTTGTCAGTCTCTATTAGATTTTTTTTTTTGTCGTTCATTTGCAGTGCTTTAGTGTGCTAGGCATTGAACATAGATCACACTTAATGAGCTACCAAGTCAGTTGAATTCCTGGATTTGTGAAACTTTTGATGCATATTGTACACTGTCAGATTCTATACATGTGCAGTGGTGCTGCTCTAGCAAGCAGATACCACTTACCTGGAATACTCTTACAAATATCAACTATGCATTACTTTACCCACGTGTTAAACTTCAGCTATCTCCAAATTCAGCTATTCAAATGATGTTGGGGTGGTTGTTCAGAGAAGTAAAACTAGTTGTAATAGGGTTCTGAGAGTGTTGCATGAAGTCAGACTATACCACCTCCCATTTTCAGTGGCAATGCTGTCGTAGAAATTTAGAAGGAAGACTGAAGAAAGTGGCATCTAAGAAAACAACGTTGATGTATGTCACTAGTAACAGAGGCAAATAGTGGAGTGGGTAAAGTAGTAAATGGCAGTAAATGAATATTGTAGTAAATGTTATTCAGAGCCAGAAAGCAGAGGCAGATTTTGCATATGCTTGGTTTTAGACTGTTTTTAAATCAAGAGGTTTGCTTCTTGACGCTAGATGTTTAGCAGCGTGCCAGCTTACTAGAATGATAACATCAAGGACACAATTATTTGTTGTTAATGATACTGCTTAAACTTTAGAGAAGGCAAGAACTAAACAAAGAGAATAAAATATAGAACTGTGATACTGAAATGACAAGAGTTTGCATTCTAAGCTTGTTGCTGGCTTTCTGGTCTAATTCATGCATGATGCAGGGAAAGGGACTTAATAGCTAGAAAGTAAATTGATTGAATACCTTTTTAATTTTATTTTTTATTTGCAAATTAAATGTAATGCTGCCATTTCAGATAGTTCTTCCTGTAGTTGTAAATGTAGGCTTTCAAACATAAAAAAAAAAAAATCCTTTCTGCCGTGGAAATAGGGAAAATTCACTGTAGTCATCATCGCATGGGAAGTCTTAAAACAAAAGTCCCATGTAAAATATAGCTTGCTCTCTTACCTTGTCAGGGTGGGAAATCTCCTTTTTTTTTTTTTTTAATATATATTGTGTGAATTATCAAGTCAGATGACGAAGCTTTGGCAGTTTCTTAAGGTGACTTGCCTAGTACTAGAAACACATTTCAGCAGATTGAAACAATCTGTGTTGCAAATACAGTATTCTGAAGTTACTTTACATTATAGGCTCTTATTTGCTGTAAAATTTAGCGTTTAGCCTTATTTTTTAATAAAACTGTGACTATAAAACCATGTATGATATGGTGAGTTAGGGATTGGAATATAATATGCCCCTGTAGACAGCAAGTCATTATTTTCCGTTTATTTTTTTAAAGGTTCCAGCACCAGAACATGCAGAAAAAGGTGGTGTAAGTAATGTGACAGAAGCTAAACTAGTACTCTTCCTCACATCCTTATTTATTAAGGTATCTTTTACTTTATTACATTGTTTGGAGGGACAGCTTTATAATTAATCATTTTTCTATTGCTGTAGTAACGGTGACTATATATAGTGGTTATTCTTTGAGGGATAATCTTAAGGGTAAATTGAAGGTTGGCTGCTTGTCAGTACAGTTTGGAGCTTGAGGTCTGCATTCAGTTCCCTGTCTCTTACCTGGTGGGATCTGAGATGCAAAAAACGCTGGATGCTGATTTCTTTTAAGACAAGAGGTCTTTGTGTGAAGGAAGGGGGAGGATTTACCTTTCTTAATTATTTCATCTAGTCAACTTCAGGAGTAGTACAGACTAGGAGTTGTGAATGTTCACCTCGCAGTTTGAGGAAGAAAGAAAAATGAAGACTTCAAGGATATGTGGATATCTGTCTTTATGCTAGGTGAAGACAAGGCTTGGGAGCTTGCAGTAACTAATATTTTCTATTTAGTTAATACCAGTTATACCTAGAGTTCCATTGACAGTGTAGACAGTACATTGCAGCACTGTTTAAAAAAAAAAAAAAAATCCTTGAGGGTCTTCTGACAGTAATGAGTATCCCAAGCTAACTGGATTGACAGCTTTTTTTCTTCTGTTTCTTCTTCATTCAGGCTGGCTGTAAGCCCTCAGACATTGGCATTATATCACCATACAGACATCAATTAAAAACAATCACTGATTTGATGGCAAAATTGAAGGAGAACCGAGTGGAAGTCAACACAGTAGACAAATACCAAGGAAGAGACAAAAGTATCATAATTGTATCTTTTGTAAGGAACAGTAATGATGAAAATGTAAGTTGATCATACTAACTTTGTGTCAGTCAATTTTACTAGTTAGAGACCTGATTTTCAAACTGCATCTATCTTTGTTAAATTCTGAAACTTAAGTAGGATAAATAAAAGCAAATTATGTTTATTCAACAGCTTGGTGCCCTCCTAAAGGACTGGCGACGCCTTAATGTTGCTATCACAAGAGCCAAGCACAAACTAGTCATGGTGGGCTGTGTTCCATCGCTGTGCCGCTATCCTCCTTTAGAGAAGCTACTCCGCCATTTGCAGTCTGAGGCAATGATATCCTTTTTCTCCAGGCTGTGTTGTGAGAGGGGAAAGGTAAGACTGACTTACTGAGACTTGAGATAAGGATGGGAAGATCTTTGATTATTTAGCTTATACTTCTAACACTGATCAGCAACACAGTACAAAATGTGCTAATTGAATATGCTAAAAATATACTTGAAATCAAGCCAATAAACAGATTTAGAACCTTCACTGTCTTCAACAGTAGAAAAAATTCATGCTGATTTGCAAGTCAACTTTGATATTAACTTTTTATTTTAATTTTGAGGCCTGAATTCTTAATGTTTAATGCTTTTGCATTTTTTTTGGTGATAATCTTAGTTTCTTGGCATCTTAATGTCAGTACAATTGTTTTCCTCAGAAGTACCATGCATTTAAACACATCTCATGAGAAAATGGTTCATGAATAATGTTGCTAGAATGACAAATGGTGTAACTTCCAGATGACTTGCTAATTTTTTCTTTCTCTCTGGCATTGTACAGAGTTTGCTCTAGTTATGGCTGTTTCCATCTCCTCTTTAAATAGGAAAAGCCTCATTAGCTGCATTCTTTGCAAACACCAATACATATTCAAAGAGGTTTTGTCTTTTTTGTGAAAGCCATATGTTATCAAAATGCTCGAGAACTACTTCCTTAACTTGCTACATCTTCAATCTTCCAGCAGGGGCTCATGAAAGTATCCACAAGTGTAACATTTTATGATTGTGAAGATGGGGTGTTTTACAGGCATTTGTGTATTTTCTTCTGGTGCTGTTGAAAGTAAATAACTGGTTAGTGGGGTATGAGTGCTGATGTGCACTGGTTAACCTGAATGAAGACAAAACACAAATCACATTAAATTATTTTAAAGGTTTCCTTTCAGTAAAAGAACAATACCCATTTCTTTCTTTGTGCTGGTTGTTGAGCTGATGGTTTTAGTGCCAGTGTACTTGTAACAAAACAGAAATGTGAAGTATTCTGTTCCTTCAGATACTGGATAGCTACTTCTCTATTCAATTTTATCTTGTTAAACAGTTATCTGCATAAGTGAATGGGGAAACACTTGAGGAGGAGAGGGAAGTAAACCAATGCTGCATTGAGTCATAGTTTTCTGGGCTCAGTTTGGTTTTAAAGACTTTAAAATGTCGTTTACAGAGAGTAATTCCATTTATTAGAATTCCTAAGTAAGATGCTGTGTTGTGCGGTTTGGAAAAAAATGAGGAAAAACCTCTTCAAAGCCTCACATTCTTCTCTAAAGTGTACTTCTGCTTTTTTAAATACCGAAGTATTTTATATTTATATACATAGTGTAATTAATATCTCATGAAGATCCCTTGATGACTTTTCTAATCCCTTGATGTTGTATATATCTGGGAGAAATGTGATGCTGAGTCACTTAGTTCCCTTTTATGAGCTAATGTATTTGGCAGATAAATCTGAAGTGAAATGCCACCCACTTGAAGATCGTAAACTGAAACCAGAGTTTTACTATCTGATCTGTAGTCTTTTCTTCAAAAAATATTCTCAAGAAACAAAACCAGAGATGCAGCTCGATGACTAAGAAGTTTACATGCTCAGGTTCTATTTTTTTGTAAAGATGATAGCATATGTACAATACAAGATATCCTTTACTTGACAGATCTGTTTTAGTTTCTTGATACTACCTCATACTCTAGGCTGTTAGTGAGAAGTTTCTTTCCAAGATCATTGATAGAAACATCAGTATTTGTTTTCTCTCGGATCAATGTTAAGTAGTTGTGTGCATATAGTTGCATCTAAACTTCTTGATGTTAAATGTGGGCATTTTCACACTTTTTTAAACTGCTCCCTAACTTTTGTAATGTTTGAAATAATAAAAATTCGATGTTGGTTTTGTTATAGTTGTTTAATACTTTGCTTTGTGTTATACAAATACTTTAACAGTACAAAACTAATTTGAATAGCTGACAGGTAACAATACGTGCTTGTTCATCAGCTGTGTGCGCGCTCTGGGTCTTTACAAAGATCAAAGTAGTTAGGATGCTAGTTACTCCTAAAATATACTCGTAGTACAGCAGTGATTTCAGAATAACATATACTTGTATGGGAAAGTTTTCCTTTCTGTATCTAGACCTATGTGTACAAACATCTTATGATTTAGCTAATCTATTTTCTTGCACCAAATTATGCTTATCTGGGAAATTCTGTGTGCTATTAAAAAAAAAAAAGCTATTGCTGTCCCTCTACAAAGTTGCATGAGAAACAGGCACAAGAACAATCCCATCTTTCTTTATCTACTTCTAAAATGTATCCTTTCGTCTTCTTATAGAATCATAGAATCATAGAAAGTTTTGGGTTGGAAGGGACCCCTAGAGGTCATCTAGTCCAACCCCCCTGCAGCGAGCAGGGACATCGCTAACTAGATCAGGTTGCTCAGAGCCCTGTCCAACCTGGTC
>Ga0065711_1003942_pt1 | contig 25716 bp, 13 predicted proteins | sample Hoacrofraction12_FD_59098 | JGI IMG/M metagenome (GOLD analysis project Ga0065711, IMG submission 59098) | Hoatzin crop microbial communities from Cojedes, Venezuela - Epithelial fraction 12 v2 (version 2) | ecosystem: Host-associated > Birds > Digestive system > Esophagus > Crop | place...
AGGAATGGCTGTAAACTAAAAGAGGGCAGATTTAGATTAGATATTAGGAAGAAATTCTTCACCATGAGGGTGGTGAGGCACTGGCACAGGTTGCCCAGAGAAGCTGTGGCTGCCCCCTCCCTGGAAGTGTTGAATGCCAGGTTGGATGGAGCTCTAAGCAACCTGGTCTAGTGGAAGATGTCCCTGCTCATGGCAGGGGGGTTGGAACTAGATGATATTTAAGGTCCCTCCCAACTCAAACCATTCTATGATTCTATGATTCTATGATTCTATGATACTTGGCAAGAGGCAAGGGGAAGGCTTCTTCCTGTCCTGGGACAGACATCTATTGTGTTCTGCTGACTGTAAAGGGATCCCAGGGTGGCTAGCTGAGATGAAGACATCAATGCTGTAGGCTTCTAAAACTGGGCAAACTATGACTCATTTTAGTTGACAGATATGAGTTTCATACTTTAGAAGAAGAAAATTTCACACTGAACCGTTGGGGAAATCATCCATTGCTCATTTGCAACGTATGCATTTCCACAGAGGAGAAAAATCTTTAACTGGGTATCACACTTGTTAATAGGACCAGTACTCTAGCAACCATTAACATATGCATTTCAATCCTTAATTTTTAGTTGTGATTATCCATATTCTGCAAGAGTTTATTTTAATTCTCACTACATATTCCATGCCTGGGATTAGATTTATGCATAGAAATACCTTTTGTCTTTGCTGCCTCTGCAGAGCATTAAGAAATTTAAAAAGCCCATATTTGCTCACTCCAGATTCTCTGCAAACAGGTCACAGATCTATGCAGGTCACAAAGATTTGTTTTCAATAACAAGCGTCTGCCATAAGGATATCTGAATACTACAACCTGTACAATTAACAGGATACCCAGGGAAGTGGTGGAGTCACCAACACTGGAGGTGTTCAAAAAGCATGTAGATTTGGCACTTCAGGACGTGGCTTAGCAGGCATGGTGGTATTGGGTTGATGGCTGGACTTGATCATCTTACAGGTCTTTTCCAACCTTAATGATTCTATGATACTATGATTGCTCCTGTCAGTCAGTACCATGACTCTACATATATTAATGCAGTGTCTCCTCCAGAAACCCAGAATTCTGAAGTCAGGTATTTACTGTTGCTTGATTCTCTAAAGTGCCTCTGGTCCCTCTGATAAAAGCATAAATCAGATGAACAAGGGTCAGGTCTTTAGATGTGCTTTGGAGCCCAGCAGAGCAGATGGTGAGATTTTTAAACCCTGCCATGAATGTGTTCTGTTCACACTTCACCCATCGCTACCTAAACCAAGCCTAGAATCCAGATCTCATGCTATATAGGACAAGAGTAAGATTTAGATGTTTTTGAAAAAGCGGATTTGAAAACTGTGGCCTGTCTGGTGCAGGTTTGAAGGCTTCAGGTGAAAGCAGAAAGTCCATGATTAGGCAGGCAGCACGACGCCGGCACTTCTGGCTGCTGCCAGAGCGCTGCCATTCGGCAGGGAGGAAGCCAGTCTCTAATTAACAGGCCTTGGCATAGGTTCAGATGTTGTCATGCCTGTGACTTGATAGGTTTAGAGGAAATTTATATCTGAAAGGAAGATCTGTCCAGAATGATTGAGTTATACTGCAGTTAAAAGCAGAACAGATGTATAAGCAGAAGTGGTGGTGTCACTGAGAATCAGTTACATATCCCATGGGAAAACCTTCAGTTGTTGGATAAGGACAATATGCTACACTGCACACATATCCTCCTATAAATGAAATCCATTTTTCCTGCTCTGAAAGCATGTGTGACAGCTGTTCTGCCCAGAAGCGAAACGACATTTTATATCAAAGGCATTATTGATCTTCTTAACTGATTTTGGTAAAGCATTAGAAGGAAAGATTAATATACAATACAGATCTACAGAAATTGTCAGTCTCACTTGGAAGCAGAAAGGTTTTGGCATTTTCTGCTAACTCTTCACACTTCCACACCCTTCTGCATTTTCTGGTTCTGCCAGAAGAAGAGGCTTAGTACCTAGCTCATCCAAAGAAAAGTTGGCAAAATGCTGAGAAAAGCCTGCTCAAGTAAAATTCACAGATAGAAGAGGTGCAGTTGTTTGATTTCAGACATGCATCTAGGGTAGCAGTGAGCCAGAACAGCATGCAGATAGCGAAGTTCTTAAGCCAGAGTCCTGGCAGCAGGACAGAAGGACTCGCAGTGCCCAGTGGAGTGTGGCACCTTTGCTGCAGGGCTTGAATTCCGCTTAAAAGCAGTTGAGGATCAGTTCCACATGCAATCTGCGGACTCCTCCCTGCAGGACAGTGTCTCCTCCCACATCCCATCTCCTGGGGGGTGGTAGTCCCTGGCCATCTGCCTGGAAGTAATGGGCCTTCACTCTAATCCCCTTCTCTTTGGACCCCTGTCCCTGAACTCAGGCAGCCCCTGTATCTCATCAGGGCTAACTTTGTGTCTCTACGCTTACCATATGGTCTAGGACTTACTCTGTCCAGCTGGGAGAATATACCACACCACAGATAGGACACAGGTGACTCTTAAAGAAAGAAGACATGGTATTTCATTAGCTTCTTGGAGAAATCCTACATGCATGCTGTGGTTTCCTGCTATGAACCACTGAAAGGCATGTCGTCAGGATATCTCAGCCATCAGCTTAATGCTCTACAGTTAAATTTTGAATGCTGATGAAATGGTTTCCTTGTCCTGTGGCAGAAAGTCAGTGAATGAAGCCCAATTTTCCTGCTCCCTTTGGAGTGAAGCCAAGACTATTGAAAGCAGTTTGTGTTTTTTCAAAAAAACAAGACAGTGTTCACTGGACTGGGGAAGATTACTTGACAGCAGTCATATGGATTGAGAGAGATCAAGTCCCTGATTCAGAATAGTTGTATTTATACAAAATGGAACACCTCCAGCAGGGGATACAGCAAAAACGCCACCATCAAATACATTATAGCCCTGTAATCAAGTCACTTGTATGGGTTGTGGGACAAGGAGGCTCGTGTGCCATGTGAACATGAAAAAAATGCATTTCTCTTACAGAAAACTTGCCTGTCAATAGGGGAATGTAACCTCACACAAAATTTTGGTCTCATCAAAATCTTTTGTTCATTAAAAAAAACTTTTACAGGGAAATTCCCAAACAGCTAGATTTCTAATATTTATCTCCTGGGAATGCATTTACCAGGTGTGCACAAGAGCTGGGAACATCTCCTTTTTGGCCAGCTCCCCTCACTTGTGCTGGCTGCAAGCCATACAGGTGAGCCTCAGCTGCTGTTATCTAAGCTATGAAACACTTCAGAAAGAGAGAAAGATATAGAATAATATCCCTATCATCAATGAGCCAAAGTCAGATATTTCAGCTGTTGGTATCAGCAGGGAAAATATAATGATGTTTTCAAGACTTTTGCATTTACAGACTTTATCTACAGTAGTCCTTGCTGATGGGTAGCTTTGCAGTAGCTATTATATTTATCTTGATGACAATTGCCTGTTTGGTGAGAAGTACTTTTTTGTATGGTGATGCATGCATTTTGTCTACTTGTCAATCAAAAAAGAGATTATTCGTGCAAATAAAGAATGAAGAAGCCTGTTGACTTTTCTAGTCTGGTAGATAAGCTTAAATCCAGCAGCAAATGAAGTATGCAGCTAAAAGATGTGTGTGATGGAGCTTTGAGACAGCCCTGAAGGCTATGGAAGCTGTGACTAATTAATATTTTTCACTGGTGTGGTCTATCTCAACTGTAAAAATACTCTACTGAAACCTGCTAGGAGATCTGTTTCTGCTGAATTGGCTGCTTTCCATTCCATCTTTAGTAGTAGTAGATATTCTGTTTTATCATCAACAAATTTATTTTACATGAGAAACTTGCCGTTGTGATCATAAATGATGTGCAATTGTCTCCAAAACTCAATTGCTGATTTACTGCAGCAATACTCCTTGCTCAGAATGTATTGATGACCTTTGTGCAATTTCACTGATGCTACCAGTTTTGTTTCAAAATTAGGCATTATCATCAACTCCAGATTAACAAACATATTGAATCTAACGAACCCAAATAGTTCTTGGCAAACATTCATTAAGTAACATGTTCAAATTCTGAATCCTCAATCCCATAAGCTCTTTTACCTGTTTTGTTGCTTTGGGTTTAGCTGAATTAAAGAAGAATTTCAGTCATTAAGGGCTTTGGCAAGCTTAATTATTGCAGTGAAATTAGAGAGGATTCTGTTATCCACCATGTTACTAAAGCATTTCATGCTTGTGCTTCTGCACAGAGCATGTTGCATCAACAAGCCCTCCACAACATTGCTTTTCTGCTTTAGATCAAATTGAAGAGGTAGCCCATCTCGCACAGATAATCCCCTCGTAGGCTCTCCCAGTGACTTTGTGGTAGTTTCTCTCTTTTCAGAAATATTGCTGCTTTGCATTGTTGACACAATATCATTTATAGTCCTTCATAGTGAACACCCCAAGGCCCTTCTGCTGATATTGAAGATGTCAGGTCCACCCAGAAGGAGAAGATGCAGATCTAGGCAGTCAGAAGGATACTGTTGACTCCCTGTCCTAAAGTGACATTACTTGTGTGAACATGCACCTCTTCCCTGATCATTTTGGAGGGTGTTCAACACCTCTTTTTTTTTCCCTTTTTCTCTCAGTAGACATGACACTTCTGCTTCAAAACTAGATATAATCCAAAAGCTTGTGTGATAGGATACACGGAAAGTTATCAGTACCATGTAAATAAGAGCAGTACCGACAAATGTAGACACAAAACTGAAGTGATGGCATTCAGTTTTCATTCCAGCTGCCCTCTCACAATACCTAGTCATGCAAAAAAAGTTTTCCATATTTGAAAAGACCATGAAATAATATAAAAACGCCCATCTGATTCAGATTTCACAAGTAGCCAGCTCTCTCAGGGACTCTAATTTCAGGTTTCATAGAGTGCAGCTTGGCATAGGATGCAGATGGGTATTCATTTATATAGCAGGGCACCTTGCTACTTTGGCAATAACCAAAGTTAGTGATAGGCATGATCTTTCAAAGAGAGAAGTTCAGTTTGAGACAGAACATACCGTAAGGCAGTCTAATTCTGGTTAGACACCATATTAACACATTTTATTTTTTTTGCTTAGATTTTAGAGGAACTCCTTGTGTAGCTCAACTCCGAAATTCAGCCAGCATCTAAAATTTGACATGATAGATCCCATCAAAGATGATGAAATTATGGGACAGCTGCTTTGAAAATAGAAGAAATTAAAGTATTTCACGTGAAGATTTTTTTCAGCACATTAAAATCTGACATGAGCCTTGAACATGGATTTCAGACCCAGGGGTGTAAGCACCTAAACAAAAACTGTGGTATGATTTTCAAAGATATTTTTTACTGAGATCCCCTACTAAAACTTGAAATGGCTAATACCTGCTCTTGCCATCAGAGTGAAGTGTGGGTGGCTCACACTTGCTAAGCAAGCTATATTTGGTGACCTCATAGCAAGCTTGGGGATGAACTTTAGCAACTGCAAGTTTCATTCAGTTGCCTAAAAGCACCTAAGGCTGCTTGAAATATCTAAGATATATATATGGACAAAGTGATCATTCCTTTGTACTCAGCTCTGTTGGGGCCACACTTCGAATACTGTGTTCTGTTTTGAGCCCCTCACTACAAGAAGGACATTGAGATGCTGAGACATTTAGTCCAAAGAAACCTAGACGTGGCCAGGGACCACAAGGGGTTCAGACAGTGCAGGAGTCCTGCAATTAAGCAAAAGTGGGTCTCTACTTGTAGGACCAGACAGTAAACACTGGAGTTTTTGTTTCTGAGAGAGTAGTCAACCACATATTGAGGTCACTGTTTCAGAGACTAAACCCTATGAAGTCTCCACTTCCCCATGGTATAAGTGAGCTTTTGTTATGCCTCTCCCCACATGAAATCTTTCAGTAATCCCACCTGATCTTTAAGAAGTCCTTCCCATCACTTTTTTTTTTAAGAAGATGGAACTGAAGATTAGATTCATGCAGCCAGTGACCACCAGTCACTCCGTTGTTCTGATGCCTTTAGAAATTGCAAACAAATGTGTTTCTGGTGCTAAAAAAAGCAACCCTAAACAAGTAAAAATCTCTCTGCCACAGCATCTGCCCTAGTCCGTGACTTATACCTCTTCCCATGCAGTCAGTTTTTCTAAACAATGACCCAAGTGTCCTTGTTTTATAGGAAACTCTCTCATCAGGAACTCCCTCCTGCAAATCCAGACATGCAGAAGTTCAGCACAGGAAGTCAGGCTGTCATGGCTCCAGGCATTGTTAATCATTTTTAAATGATCATTAAAAAGCAGCAGCAGCGAAAGGATGCAGCCCTGGTGAGGTCAGATAACAAAAATGCCTTTTGGGGGGTGGGGGTGTAGGGGTAAAACAAAAACACATTTTGCAGGCTGAGTTTTAAAACACTCTATTCAACGACTTGGAGCTTAGGACAGGAAAAGAAAAATGCAGTACTGGGATGACAGTTTTTGAGGCAATTCCTACCCTGCTTCCTGTGGCCCCCTGTTCCCAGCAGACAGAGCCACACTCCCTCTGTCTCTCTTCAGGCAATCACAGAGACTTTGCTGTACCCAATACTTCACTGGGTCTAAAACCTCGGGTCTTCAAGACCTGCCAGTGCTCAAAGTGCTGTACACTGCAACAATACTGCTCCACAGTTTCTGGGTGCTGTGCCCTGCCTTGAAAACATTTAAAACTTAAAAAAACTTTAGAACTTTTTGACTTAAGCCTTTCAGGTTTAAACCTTCAAAATTTAGACCCAATTAATGTTTTGTGGTGCAGTCTGCTTTTTGCAGTCTTTTTGTGCTGCACCTATCTGTATGTGTGCATGTATCTATGTATGCTGTACCTTTGCCATCATTAATTATGCCCACCCATGACTTTGGTGTCATTTGTGCCATCAACTGATGCTGACATAAATGTCAGTGACCCTATTGTTATGAGAAAATAACAGCGCAATGTATTTTGTCTCCCCTTCTGAACCTTTCCTATACACTACCATATGGTTTCTGTACCAAGGGCACTCCGCCATCTGGACTGTGGCGCCTAATGCCCTGAGGAAGACATTGACATAAACCAATTTATGTTAAGACCCAGACCCCAGACATACGGTATCAGTGTGGCCATACGGCTAGCCCCAGCAGATGAGGATGGATTACCAAGTCCCCGATAGCTTTCCCGCTTCCTCCCTCCACGGTGGTCTGGGTCCTCAGCTGTAGCAGGCATGTCCGTTCAACAGCCCGGGGCCCAGCATGGTTAAAGGCACTGCCCACCCTGCCAGCACGCTCCTGCCACAGCCCCTCGTGGGCAGGAAAAGCTCTGATCACCCACCTTGAAGCCACGCAGCTTGTCCTCGTGGCACTGTCTCAGGCAGGCAAGACAGGTCTCGATGGAAGTATCAGAATCAAACCAGCGGCCAGCAACACATTTCCTTTTATACCCCCTTTCTTACTGTGAACTCCCTCAGTCTAACCCACTAGTGCCTCAGCCCTTGTTGTACTCCTGCCTTCCCCCCTCCCCCGATGTTGATACCCACCGTGCCTCCAGGGACTGAGCCCTGCATCACCTTCTTCCCTAACCTGCCTGAAAAATAACCTCCTTTTCAGTCAGGAGGAAAGGATGGATATTGACAAAACCTTTTCACCATAGATAAAGGCAGGACCTTCTCCTCCAGCCCATTTTTCTTACAGTCCGTGATGCAAATGCTGCCCATCACCAGCACACAGAGAAAACACCGATCACCTCTGGTGGCACCTCCAGCATGTCAGCATCTCAGCGGGGTGCTCTGTGACCCAGCTTTCTCCTCCTCAGGTGGCCACCCCTGCCCATACGGGTGAAGCTTACAGCCCAACAGCACCTCTGCGCCAGCCAGCACAACGCTGCACCCACTGCCGGGAGACCACAGTGGAGCTTTCAACCACAAATATATGCATTTTAAGAAGAGCTGAGAGAAACTAATGGCTGATGACCTTACAAAACAAACAACAAATATTTGCTTATTAGTCTGCACTTAACTTCACAATCCAGTCTTGCACCTTTTTATTTCACTTTTTTTTTCTCCCTGCTTGCTTCATTGCAAAGCATTGAACCAGGCTGCTTGGCAACTAATTCACAGCTGTAGTTGCTAAGGAAGCACCAAAGAAAATAGATTAGTCTCCAGTAACCTGTTTTATTGTCAGAGATGTTTATTTTGCATAAAGGCAATAACTGTACACAAAGCGGTTTATTGAACTTGGATGAACAAGCAAATTATGCAGCCTTGTTTTTCCTTCCAATAGCTTTCTCTGCTGTCACAAAGCTCCACACAAAGATTTGAGCTTTTCCTCAAGGAACAGGATTTATTTATTCAAACTCGTGCACTCCTTCCAGGGCCAAACAGGAGGATGTCAGCTCTCAGGCTGCACTCCAGTTTCCCTGAGGAGACAGGCATGAGGGATGTGTGTGTCCTCTGCCCTTTCTCTCCAGGGGTGCTTACCTGCCAGCCACAAGGCCAGCCCCTGCCCTGCCCCAGACCTGACAGCCAGGGAGGTCACAACAGGCTGATGACTCACACCAGCCCAAAATAGCAGTTCTGCCAGCAGCGGGGTCATTCTGCAGAGCTCATTTTCCCCTGTTCAGCTGCTGACTGCCCCGTCGGGGTAGCAGGGGAGGGTGGGCTGCAGTAGCGAGGCAGGCAGCAGAGCCTCCCCTGCCTGTGCTGCCCTGCAGCCATGCTGGCCACAGCGTCCTGCCTGCCCCTGGGCTCTGCTGCCGGTCACCTCCACGCACCTCCGCTGGCTACAGCTGCCAGAGCAGCACGGGAGCAAGCCTCTTCCAAACACTCTGCCTTCAGAGAGGAGCAAATGCCTTGTCAGCCATTCACCACAAACAAGGAGGCTGGCTGCGTCTATTTTTCTTTGGCACCCAGTCCCTCCAGTGGTCTTGCTCCAGCACTTTTTCGTGCACGCAGAGCCTGGTCTGTTGGTGAAATTTCTGACATTTCTTCAAATTCTGTTTGAATGTCAACAGACGAACAGGAAGGGATGAGCTATTGAAGGATTACGGCAACTAGAGATCTGGACACAAAGAACAAAGATAAATGCAAGAGATAGTAAGGACTACTGCAGTCCTCCTCAGAGCTCGCAGGTAACACTGCCCATACCACCTCATTACGTACCTCTGCTGTGCTCTGACACTGGCTGCTGACGTAGGAACAGATTTACAGACTTTCATGCACAGACTTCTGGAGATCCAAGGTGCACTTCTAAGAGGCCTTACAAGGTCAAGGGATAAAAAAGCCCCCTATCATCAGCAAGCATAAATTTCACTACATGTCCACTGGCAAAATATTCAGGGATCTGCAGTTCAAAACCAGGTTGAAGCCAGAAACCCAAAGTCTATATCCTTTACAGAGTCACTGAGCTCTCCAATACAAGATGTGAAGTGCTAAAGAACTCCTCAGTCCATTGATGTCCTACTCTAGCAAGTCTTTTCACTTTTTTTTGTTTATTTTTCAAAAAAGCAAGTCTTAAGATGACGAAAGAAGAAAAATTTCCAACCACAAAATCTAGTGCTGATTACTACACCGGTTAGATCTAAAATGAAAATTTCAGTAATTTCCTATGCAGAGAGAATTTAAGTTACACAGGAAGTCGCAGTATGGCAGGTGGAAGTACATAGTACCAGACAAAACCAGCACATTCTTCAGTGAACAGCAAAACTAATAAAAGTTGGGTTTCCTACCAATTCGTGTCTTCTTCTGCCTTCCCAATGTATTAGCTTGGTTTACCCTATCCCTGCATGTCACTGATGTGCCACGGCCAGTTGTCTTCTATGCGCATAAAGACTGGCTGACTGCTGCTGAACAGATTGTCAAACAGCTGAGGTACGTCCGCTTTTTTCTCTGAGCCACTAATTCATGTCTCTTTCTTCTCCCCAGCTCCTGATTTTCAAAAAACCTACTGGGACATATTTGGAGTTAAGATTTCTATCAACTCCTTCAAACTCAGTTAGATTTGACCAGCAGGTTGCAGTTACCAGGGGAAAGGGAACTGATATACAACTAAAGAGACAGACCACGTTACCACAGAAACCTCACTTCCTTAGGAAAGCTGGATAAAAGTTAATGTACAAGCATTACACTTACTGAAAAGAAACCAAGCTCTTGGAAAATTAGGTAATCCACAGTTAAAGCTTCAAGCAGAAATGATAAACCAAGTGTATTGTGCAATATTTACAGCAATTCTGATGTAGGCACCAGTAGAGGAATTTCTAGAAATGGGCTCCTAGCCAACCTATTTCAGGCATTTTGAGTCAGCAGGAAAGTTGTCATTCTAGGTTTAATGGAGAGAGCTGTGCACCTGCATTTTGTAAAAACTGACGAGAGACACATTATCTCACACTGTGTTTTGTGGGGCTGGGTTTTCATTACACTAGCAAGCAATGCTAGATTCCTCCCACCAACGCAAGATTACCATGTCAACGTGGTACAGGTACTCAAGTGCTAGCACAGGAATTAAATTCACAGCCATATAGCCATAAATAGAACTGCTACCATACGGACTCCTCACAGATGACATTCAACAAAACACGGTGCTATCAGTCTCTCTTCTCCATTTCCTCCTTCTCCCCAAGAGATCCCTAACTCGGGATGTCTGTGTTATACCACCTTATGTTACAATGTCTGGAGGCTGATGTAATTTTTTCAACAAGCTGCAAAATCCAGCTGATAACCAGTCCTAGGTCATTTTCTTAATTTACTGTTGATTAATGAGCAATCCAGCTGTTGCAAAATTTTCCCAATAGAGCAGTTTCTTAGGTCAAGCAGAGGGGAAAAGAACCCCTACCACTTAAGTTAGAGATGTTTTGTAGAAGCTTCTACAAAATATGTGTTACAAACACTAAATTCTCCATGTCCAAGTTGTGAAACAATGGCTTGTGTTATATTCCCATGGCAATTTTCTTTAAAAAAGAGACAGGGCTGTAACTCTCTCCGCCTTTTTCAAAGTATGATCTCACTCTCCAAATCTATTAAAGGACAGAAGCAGCCTAAAATTGTAAGGACGAGAACAGGAAGGGCATCCGTGTAGTCTTTTCAATGGTCCATGAAAGACTTTTCACATAAGTCTATACAATAACCTGGTGTGATGGTCTAAAGCAAAACTCTGACCACTGTTGTGTAGCAAGACACGTAGGAAGAGGTTCCAGAAAGAATTAAATAAAATGCATTAATCATGTCAAAAATACCATTGTTGTCCCCTCGGTCTGCTTGGAATGCTTGTATTTTAGGAACTCCATACAGCATTTTAATGAAATCATGGCATTTGTTACCAGTGGTATAGTTAGGTACAAAAAAAGCAATTTCTGGTTTGAAATTATGCAAAAATGATATTAATCTTGGTTAACTCAAGAAAAAAAGAACAATAGAATCAAAATCTGTCTGAAACATGCTGAATTTCAAATGTGCCAGAAGGTTTCAAAAAAATCCTCTATAAATCAGAGTGTATGCATATTCACATATTCTAGAAGTTTGAAACTTGTTCCGATGAGATTCCTGGCTAAATTGTATTGGTTTATTCATAAACTTTTCTGAAGAAGTTAGGAACTTAAAACAAGCAGTCTTTGATCTTCAATCTAATTTCCTGTTCCTTCTGAAATTATTTCCTGCGCTTTATCACCCAGTCTGAACATACAGAAAACAAAATCTTGGCCATATACCAAGCAGGATCTTCATCAAGTGCTTACTTATGTCAGCTGTGATGGTTCATCACTCCAGAAAGCTCTGCAAGATTCTTTTCTGTACAAGATTATGATGTCAACATGGCATCTGTAACATTCAAGATAAAGATAAGAGAGAAGGGGAGATATTAGTGCTTTGTCACAACAAGGCAAAAAGAAGGCTGAGTCTTTGGTCATTTATGGATAATGGGCTGCAGAGGGAGGGTAGCTGGGGTCACTAATCGGGACAAGACAAGACAGGGGAATAATGGATGAAAGGATAAGTATTTTCCATTTTCTGCTTAGGCAGGAAAGTAGCAGACAGAAGCCATTATAATGCCTAAACCTCCTTTCCTTTTGCTGTGTCTCTGAGGCCCTTCTTTGGCTTCTGTCTCTAGACAAGTCTGAATCAGAGCAGAAGTCAATGCCAAAACATTTGCCTCAAAGAGCAGTTAATTCAGAATTTGGACCCCAAAAGGCTTTTCTGTAAGTAGAGTTACTTAGACTTCTTTACACAAAATGATGAGTGCAAGGATGAGGTCTACTGCAAAACAGATCATTCCATCAAGGCAGTAGCCCTTAAACTACGCTTCAGCCAAGTGCCAGTTTTCTTCTGGAATCAAAGCAAAGCAGTCTATTTAGCTGTGTGTAAAAATAAATTAAAAGTGCAAGGTGCATTATGTCAATGTGGATGTTTATTTTGCACAAGGGTAATCCTGCTGAACTCAGTAGAGGGGCTTCACCAAATGTACTTTAATGTAAAGGGAATGCAACTAAGCATGAAACTTTAGTATTTCTTTGGTTAAAGAAACAAGTCATTGCTGCTGCTGCCGCTGCCAATCAACCAGAAGCAAAGCCTGGCCATAAACAATTCACAATCAAATAAATGCTGGCAGAACAAAAAGTTGTTACTTTTGGCTGTTGCTGTTGGCATAGTTTTAAAACACACATGGAAAGATCTGGCTCAAATTTTGCACACTGCATATCCAAATTAGATAGCAAAGAAAGGATACAATTTCCTTTGAAGTGTCTCAAGGGTATCTTATTTTTTTCTAGTGCATGAATAACTAAAATAATTGACTGTGAAGACAAAGCACCTCGTTAGAAACCCGGATTTTAAGAACTACTGTAATCATTTAGCCTGGCTTTGTGCAAAAACACAGACCGTAGAATGTCATTAGACAGCTCTTTCGTCAAATCAAGTGCCTCCTGGTTGGGTTAGAGTGTTGTTCTATGGAAAGATATCCAGCCTTGATTTGAAAACATTAAGTGATACAAAATCCACAGAATCCTTAAGTGCATTGTTCGCTGGATAATCATAGTAATTTCTAATCTAGCCTCAGTCTCTGACTGAATCTCTTATCTGTTAGATTAAAGAGGCTTCTGCAATAGCAAATGCTCCCTTCCATGCTTTTAGATGTCATGGGTTGAGTCTCCCTGCTGCAGGGAGCTACACAAGCAACCTCTGGCTGTACTGCACTGCCTGGCTGCAAGCACAGGACATATAACCAGCAATGCAGAGAGACTCCTGGCTGTATTGGTCTTCCTGAGCACGCTACACTCAAAATCACAAAGGGTGCCACTTTCTGCCCTCAACTAAGGAGAAGAAACGCAAGGAGACTGTGACTGCTAGACAATTTGTCTGCCTGCGTCTGGAAGATACTGGATAGAGAGTCGGAGAATGGTCCGTGGTGCAGATGAATAGTGCTCTCAGGCCACAGGAGGTGGTCTGAAAAAACAGTATACAAACTAAGCTATCTCACCAGTTCAATAACGATGTAACCATCAGCGCACATAAATTTCTCACAGGACAAAAGCTTTTCCATAACACTATTATTCATGGAGTTATTTCCAATTGTCTGCCTAGTTTTCAAAAAATTGGACAGAGCACTTTAGAAATGCCCTGACTAATGCCATACGCAAGGTCTGTTCAACTTTCCTCTTCCTAGTCTCTGTCTTTCTGACCATACATTCAAGGATAAAGCTCCCTTTCATGCACTCCCCGATGGTAAGTTCGTGCTCTGTTGATTAACCACCGTAACCCTCGAGCTTGTCAGAGTCAATGCTCTGCAAAGTGCAATCCCAGAGCTGTATGCTATGAGTAGGATGTACACTCCTTGTTCCTTGATAGATGATGTTGTATCTGAATGTTAAAAGGTTAACAAAAAAAAGCAGCTGCACAACTATTTGTCAGCATTCGGACATAACCTTCAGTAAGGAGAACACTTTTATTTAATTTACTCAAGTATTGCCTCAAATTACAGTTAAATGTCTGCTGCAAGGCCTCATAGCAAATATTATTATACACTCATGTCACATATGCTATGTGTCTTTCCAAGATTAGAACTCACTAGGGTCACTAGAGTGAACAAACCCATTCTAAAATATTCTGTCTAAAATCACCACCAAAAGGGCTCCAAACTCCACTCTCAGACAAACACTGAGACATTTACAGTGTTTACCAGAGCAGGATTCTGGCGTCCAGAAAGACTTCATGAGGGAATGAGCATAGAAAAGCGCAGATGAAAAAACATGTGATGGAAAACTTTCTTCGCTTGCAGCACAGGAAAAAAAGGGTTCCAAGAAAATAAAAGGTTTTCCACAAAACCAGAATGCTCCGAAAGTAAAAGTGTAGCAACAAATCAAAACCCAGTGGATTGTCACATTTTCAGTCACGGCCCCGGTACTTTGTGGGCGCAACTGTGCAGCGACCTCTCAGGGACAGCCCCGCAGCCAGGTCTCCTTTCCTGCGAATCCCTACAACTGTGCGGCTGAGGGAGTGCAGCGTGTCACTCTCTTGCACCTTCACACATAAGGCAGACCTCTGAGCTGCGCTGCCAGGAAGGGAATTCCTTCACCCTCTGCAGTATACACCAGTCTGTAGTCTCATAATCAGATTCAGTATAAATCTGCAGCCACTTCAAAACCAGTCTTCAAGCTTGTGATATAAAAAAGATGCCAAAATGTCTGTCTTAGCCAGTGTCCTGTTTCCAAAAGTGGCCAGTAGCAGATGCTCAGGGAAAGGATAAAAGAAATACAACATGTAGAGTATGATGTGTGCTAGCATATCCTTCCATCATCAGTCTATTAGCTGCACAGGAGTAAACAGATCCAGAGACAGGATCCACATTTCTGGATTTAATAGAAACAGACAAACCCATCCTCCAAAAACTTTTACAGATCTTTTTGTGACTCCACTGGCACTTTTGGTATCCACCATGCCGCACGTCAAGGAGTTTTTCCTCCGTCTTGCTCCTGAAGTGAAAAATCTCCAATTACCTGCCTCAATATACACACTGCTAACTTCATCAGGTGCTGATTAATTTTTGCTTTGTGAGGAAAAAAGTGAATAATTATTCCATAGATATTGTACACTTCTCTCAAATTTTCTCAGGCCATCTTTCTTCAAACTGCAGGCTTCTCTTTACTCTTTCTGTGTATTTGAGACAATTTTGTTGGCATTGCTTCCCTTCCCTGTGACATTTCTTGTCCTACTTGTTCTTCTAGGGGCAAGGTGACAAAAGCTGCCCACAGTGCCCAAAAATGGATGTGCTAGAGATTTACGTCACATATAATGACATTTTCTGGCTTGTTCCTTACAACTCCTATAAGGGTTACAAGTGCTCTTTTTGCTCCTCTGACCACATCCAATTGTTGGGCTGACATTTGCTAGACTTCTTACAATGTGTGTGTGTATATATATACACATAGATACATGTGTGTAAACAATGCCCTCTTTCTCCTCCTTTCTGCCTTTGTCCTACATGCATGTCTTTTGTACTTCGTATACTGAGTTTTATGTGCCAGTTCATAAGACAGTATCATAAGACCACTCTGCAGCTCTCCAGACTCACTTCAAAAAGTTGCATGCTTTAAAAAATGTTAATAGAAATTTGTTATAAAAATACCAATGTAAAGAAGAATTAGCTGCCTTTACTGCAAAGTAAGTCAGCTCTTTCTCAGATTTGCCTGTCTTGGAGAGAAAAACAAAAATCAGTTAGATACTCTGCTGGCGACAAAACCAGTGCTGTGTCCTTTATTACCTCTAACTTGTAGAAATTTGTAGAATTTGTAGATTCTTTTCTAGCTCTCAAACATTTAAGGGACATTTTTATTCAAAGCAGTCCCTGCTCCAGTCTTTTCAGCAGCTGATCAACCTGTTTTTCCCCAATCTTATAAAAACCAATGGTCAAACAAAGTCAAGGAGTGGAAAGATTTCCTAGAACAAGACAGTCATCTCCAAAGAGAAAAAAAATCTTTCATCAGTTATCAGAAAAATCTTAATACTACAGCATAAACATGCAGCAAAAGCATTTTGCTGGGACGGCAGGGATTATAGAAACTGCTTCCAACCAACAACTGCTTCCAACCAACATGGTGTATAAAGTGGTACTGGCAAATTCTCTTGGAGGTCCTGGGAGACTGCATCATCTCCTCAGCAGTGAGAGAGGGAACACACAGTGCAACAAGGGTAACTGACAAGCCAGAAGAGAGAAGTGCAGCACGTGAAAGGTACTTGCATGATCCCTTTGGGACTGTGGGTTTTGACCCCTGAAAAATTTGAATGGCTGATTCCAGATCCCAGCAGAGGACCTGGGAAAAGTTAGCAGGAACAAGGAATGCCACCTGGGAAAGAATCCACATCTTTGCAAAGGCTACCAGGCCTCTCATGGGTATGATAGAAATTTACTATGCTTTGAAACCCCTAATTAACGTACAAACACTGAATTATCACCTAGCCTCATAAAATCTATAGAATCTTCCCACTTGACTCCCTGTGGCCAGTTTTCACCTGTCATAGCTGAAGAAGGGCTTGTAACCTTCACTTTCCCACACCTAGCTGCCTGTTGCTGGGCTAAGAGATGCGAGCATCTTTTGGATAGCCAAATCACCCATGGGAACAGACGGATGAGTCACATCAGCACATGTTCCAGCACATGGGACATATTCCGTCAGCGTAGCCAGGCTGGTGGTACACATGCACTACATCATCCCACTTCTATCATAAAACTATGTTATCAGCTGTAGCTGAGAGCAAATATAAAAAGTGTAAACAAGTAGGAGGAGGGACTATAATTTATTCCCATCTCATGTGGTTACAGTAAGTTTTGAAACAGCTTTGGTGGGTGGGTCTAACAAAAATTTGCAGTACCTAGAAGTAAATAATCTTCAGATTATGATTAAGAGCTATATGAAAATCATAGAGAAAAGAGAAAAAAATCATTCTGTTGGAAAAATGAGCCACAAATGCACATTTCATAAACTGAAAAAGAAACCCCAACCCAAACCCCAAAATGCTAACTTTGCATTACCTGTTGCTGAATCATCTGTCAGGTAGCAAAAGTCAGCGGAGTTATGCTGATTTATAAACCCTAAGGATTTGTCATCCACCTTATTTTAAGTAGTGGAGATCACCATCAACATTGTGTGTTTCAGATTCCTCTGACAACATCCGAACAACTACAAAGACAAAATGAAAACGTCCAGTAAAAAGGAACAAAGGGAAGAATGGTAACAAAGAATTTGCCTGTAGAAGGTCTAAGAACATTGTGCCAAAGGGTGTTTTATATTGTTTCCAACTAAATGAAGAGAAATGGGAGATGAGTTTTCCACCTTACAGCTCCGTAACAGGAAAAACATGATGACTTGAGAAGAAGGTAAGCTGTAATGGAAAGATTACAAAACCACAGAGATGAAACAAGTACAGATATCCTTTAGAAGAGAGCTTGGGAGTGTTTTAAACCGTGTTGTGGATGCTAGCTTGCAGCTTGTTTGAGGTGGCCCCACTGAAACCAGTGAAGAAATCTCCCACTGATTTGAATGCACACAAATCCTGACCTATCCAAACTTGAAATCCCGGCAAAGGATACACAAGAACTTGCACTATTACACACAGAACTTCACCATGAAAGGCATTTCTGGCTCCCCACACTGCAAACGCTTGCATACTGAATAAACAATGGTCTGCACATCCCAATAGAAGTGCACTGTCCAGAGGTATTGCTGTAATTCTTTGTGACCTACCCACCAAGGCAGATTTCCTCCTGACTCACGTAGGAAATCCACGGTGCCAAACGATGGAATAAGCCTGTGGCTAGGTGGGAGGTGCTGTTGGCACAGCCTAGCATAGCAGGAAACAAGCAGCGTGGCAGAGGTTGCTCCCCGGAATTTTGCAAGGACTTCCAAAGATTTTCCCAGGAGACTGCAAGGCTTAAACATGGGTCTATGGTTTTTTTTTAACTACTAGGATAAATCAGCTAGAATTTAAAAATTTTTTAACCTAAAAACCCATTTAAAAGGCTCAGAGTAATTTGCCAAAAAGACTTGAAGGCACAGAAATACAGAAATTATTTTCTGGTACTAAACACACACATACTAGTAATTATAATCTCACGATGTACAACTTCTTTTATTTGAGTGTTAAATATTCTAGTTTTTCTGTGGAAACTCAAGAAATTGCTGCCATATCAAATATCCTTCTAAACTGATTTAGCTTTGGGCAATAAAACAGGACTGCTGATGCACTGTAATTTCCACAAAGACTGAGGACACAGATGGCAGGAGAAAATGGAGCTGTCAGAAACTATGAGCATTCATATAGACTGTCATGTTATCTATGCTGATGCTTTTCCCCCAGCACTGTGTTTCTGCAATGTGGAATGGCTGAGAACTTTTGGTCTTCAAAATGGAATAATGTGCCTAGGCTTCCACATACGAAAGTGATTTGAAAGCCGCAGAAGAAACCGTAAAAAGCTATGTTTAAAGATAAAGGTGACAGATTTACAAAAATTGCCTCCTGCCATCATGGACAGTCATGAGAAATACCATGACATTTGCTCTACAGCACGTCAAGAAGTGCAGACTCTTCAAATTTAGGAGTACAGGTCTATAGCCAAAAGCTGTATTTGGCAGTAGATACATATGTGTTCCTTTTCCCGCTTTTTAAGTTCAGCACTGTATTTATAGGCATCAAGCTATTTTAGAGAGTGAGTGATTTAACTTACTTATGATTTTCTTTGCTGAGATTAAACCCCGATGAAAAAGAGAAAGAGGTCTTTAAACCATTCCCTCAAAGCAGCACAGGAGATCTATTACCGCATCACTGCCAGAAGCCAGACTTCTGTTACAGTCTTAATCCAAAGAACGTCTTTTAACTTAAGACATTTTTGAACAGTCTTAAAGTATTGGAAAAAAAAAAAAAAGAAATAAAAATAACAAAAAGCAGTAACTTATGAGAGGTTACTCTCAGACTGTCTGAAATCAACCAGCCAGCAGATACAACCTCATATCCTCCATATATGCCCTTGGTGAATTTCTTTGATCCACCTGGAATCTGAAGGCTGATAACAATTCTTTGTGTAAACCTGGTTCTCACCACAGCAGGAGTGAGACAAACTCAGTGACTTTCAAGAGGGTTAGAAACACGTACAGACAGGAGAGACTTTCCAGGCAGTGTAAATGAGCAAGGTAGAGATCTCACACTGAAGAGAAAATGAAACAAAAAAGGAACAGAAAAGAGAGAAGGGTTCAAATACAAAGAAAACAGTCAACTAGTTGTTTGATGAAGACTTTGTGATAAATTTCAAGAGTGTTGTTTCCAGATCTATTCCCATTTAACTGAGAAGACTGAAGAAAGCCAGAAAAGATGAGTATGAATCTCACATTGCTCCATGATTTGACAGACACAGTTAGGTCAATAACTGCTTTCAGAGCAGTTCAGAAAGAAACAGAAATTTGTTTCAATTAAACTTATTATTATTGTTATTGTTATTGTTATTATTGATCAGTTTAAAAAAGAGAGTTTTAATATTACAGGTTGGAATATTTCTTTTGATCCAAAATGAAACACTGCTTCTCTTGAAGGTCTTAATTTAAAAAAATAAAGTAAGTCACTTCTCTTTAAATACATCTATATTTTAAAGTCCGTTTTTTCTCCAGAATACTTTAAATAACTTTTTTTCCATATTTGAGAGAATGTTCTGAAATTATATATATACATTGGTCAAACCAAATCTGGAATTGCTGCCCTTGTTTAAATAGTTCAGAGACTATGGATGAGGGGAAACATTAGGCCATTTCTAGCAACAAGGCCAAAATAAAGTGAAAGCTGTTGCAGAATTTGGAGTCTTATGTCCAAGAACTTCAGTCACCATACTTTGATTGGTCAAACTATGCCCTCCTTCCCTTCCTGAACACAGGTAGTTCTTTTCTTGAAGTGCTAGACAGCATCTACTTTATAGAATCCCATTTGCCCACCTGAGCAGATTATTCATTTATGGACACCATAATTTTATGGAAGCATCTGGTACTAGCAAATTAATTTCCTTAGTCACCTGTGTCCTATTTCAATCTTAATGCATCTCTTTTGCAGAGTAAAGGAGAAAAAATATGTATATTTGAGCTTAATAAAATATGGTTTAAGGACAGACAGAAGAAATATTTGTAATGTGGTTGCACTTGAGATCTCTCATTAATTGGATCCACGTTTCTCCACAGAAACAGTAATTCCTATGGGAATAAATCTTCCTAGATCCTGTTAATAGTTTCCTCCCATCACACTGCTTTCTATCTGACACAAGTTTACTAAGGAAACCAGTTAGACAAACAAGGACATGGAAGCCTGATCAAGTTTTAGAAAGATTTTTCAAAGTGTTGATAATGGTGGTTTTTCAGACTTGCTCCCACCTGGTTTAAAACCAGGGCCATTAAATCTTTTTTCTTATGTCAGGACATAAGAATGGCACGACAGGAAGGAGACCAAAAGCAGAGCAGCTTTCCCCTAGACATAACATTTTCTTTCCAGTCTTCACTGCCCTTCTTTCCCACCCACACCTGCACCTACCTGCCTTGAAAGTCACCCAGGAACTTGGAAGTCCACCCCAATTTAACAAGCAGCTGATGGACACCAGTGTAACCCTCCAGCATGCCAGAGCAGCGTTTTAGAGACACAAAGACCGCAATTCCAGACAGAACCTGCAGTGTGTATTTGCCCTTCTGATTCATACCCTCGGATGAGACTGTGTGAATACCTCCGAAGGGCAGGGAATGAATGGCCGCCTTGTTCCGCTGTCCTTCCTCCCAGCCACCTGCAGGACATCCGGACGGTGTCGTCAGGGGCTGGCCAGCACATGACCTCAGCGCGTGCCTGGTGCCACCGGCTGGGTTTGCAGCTGATGTTTCTCCATCAGCAGCAGTGGAGTTCTGAAAGAACAGATCCCTCCTCTCTCTCTCGCTAGCAGGGACTCCCAAGGCACACACAGTACATTCAACCCTCCTTTACACTTCGTCCTCCTTTTCTCCCTACAGAGTTCAGTGTGTTTCCCTTCTTTTCCTTCCCGCTTAGCCGCATACACTGAAAGCCAGAGATGGTCCTGATAATGAGATGCTAATGCTGGCTCCAGGCCAGCCTTGCCAGTATGTTAAAAATACTTTTCCTTAAGCTTACTGTTACTGTTGGCTCTGGTAATTCACCAACATGCACTTAGAAAGAGAGTGACTCTGGATTTCTATACTAGGTGACCTCTGGTCTCAGTATGCTGTCTTTGAAAGTAAATAGATGCTAGCTCCCTAAAACACCTTTGCAAAGTTAAAACTGAGTAATATAAAGTAAGGGAGAAAGTTTCTCCAAAGGACGTCCCTAGTATATCCATGCTCTTTGACCGAAACATCCTGACTCTCTGATCACAAACAGGAGGGGAAAACATTCAAACTTACTATGACACATAATCCCCCTCCTTCAGCACCCTCCTGTATGCTTTGTAGGGAAAAAAAAAAAAAAAAGTGGGTTTGCATATCTGTAAGAACAATGTTGCTTTTTGCAATATCAAATATGCCAAAAAAGACCCAGCGTACACTTTCTACAGGTAATGTGCTGCTGAGTTCTATGCCTTTCCTATGTTTACTTAACTGGTTTATGATCAGTTTTGTCAGAATACATGCTATTGCCTCCAGACAGCCTGGAGACATCCATAAAACACCACCTCCTTCCACACAAGAATTTCCATACTGGGTGGGGAAGGTATTGCTGGAGTTTGCATACTCCAGCCTCAGCGGATATGGCTATTTCAGGTACAGAGTCCTGAGCTCCAAGGTCTTCCAGAGGTCCCTTATATATGAGGTTTTCAAGCTCTCTCAGGAAACGTATTCTGTGGACTTTTATGTCTTTCTAGCTCCAGGAGAATAATTCCTTCTCAGCTCTGGTAGTGGAAGGACAGAGAGATGCCCTGTCTGACCTTCACTGTTAGCTGCATTATGTCACTGACAACACAAAACAGCTATGAGAAAGGTGCAGCAAATCCTCCAAATTTTTCATCTCTGTAGTGACCCCTAGACTGTGCTCCACATTCAGGGCTAATGCGTACGTGTGGTATGTGTATGTCTGTACACGTACACACACTTGTATGCACACACACATATACATAGCACATGGGCAAAGACAGAAAAACCCTTAGGGGCTCCTTGAAGTGGAGACACAAGGAGTGCTGACCAGAGCAATCAACACATCCCAGCCCCTGATCGACAGAAACCTGGGTATTTTGCCCCTACCGTGACTGGAGAGCCAGATGTACTGGGGCTGAAGGGCATCAGGTGGAGATGACTGCTGTGGTGTTGCAGGCAAAGAAGTGAGATGTTTCTCATGGCAGTTGCTGCCCCTGAGCACAGGTTATAGGAGCAAGGATGAGTCCAGCTGTCTTGGTTACCTGGGTCCATCTCACTACATCCACCTGCAGACCCCAGGAGGGTAAGAAGGGGGAAGCAGGAAAAGCTGTAGCTGAAGATGGAGAGGTGGAAAGAGTCTAGAAGCTGCAGATTTTGGAATTAGCTCAGATGAGGGAAGGCTTGGTGAGAGACATACAGGAGACATCACCATCCCCCTCCCCTCCCAAACCTCAATAACTCTTTCTCATTCCTCCTCTTCAGCCACAGTCCCCTGTACTTCATTCCCCATCTCAGCCCTCAGCCTAGTTCCTCCCACGAAAGACACAGTCGTTACCACCACAAAAGTGGTTTGCTTCTCCAAACACAGGGACAGAATAAGGCATGCCAGCTCCACTGCTGGAAGCTCATGGTATTCTGAGCATGGTGAAAAGACTCGGACACCCTGCAGTCTCTGGCTGAGGCCGTGAATGGCTGGGATAAATCCAAAAGCTGCCTTGATTTGCTTTTGTTTAGTTCAAGGTCTAATCTGTTCCTGGCCAGCAGCAATAGAAAGCAAGTATGATTTACAACCAGCTTATCCTGTGTAGCCAAAGACTATTCTTTCTTCCAGGCCAGAGACATTTAGCCTGCCCCAAAACAGTCATCTTTTTTTTTTTTTCCTTTTTTTCACAATGCATTTTTTGCATATGTTCTTTGAAGTCAATGCCCAAAACTCCCATTTATGTCATCAAGTGTAGGATTTGTCAGTGAGAGATAGACGGAAAACCAGCAGGCTCACAGTTTAACTTGCACGGGCAGCACATGTGGCTGTGTGACTAAAATAGTCTCCATCTTTTCTGACTGAACCTGGTAGTGCATGAAATGTCCCCGTACGGTGTGTAATTTAACGGGCACCGCAGCGCTGGGGTGGCAATGTGCCATGTACCACACCACCAGCGAAGCTGAAGGCATGCCAGCAGCTGTGGTGGGCTGGTTGTCACATCAGGTCAGCTAACCATCCTCACTGGGCCAGAAGGGAGTTACCTGTTTTTTTGGCAGGCTTTGCCACATGTCACAAAGTGCTGAATTTTCCCTCACCTTTTTGAAAGCAGTTTCCTTTGTGCCCTCTCTGGTAGCAGAAAGAGACATTCATTCAGCATAAAATGACTCCTAGACAGAAGAGGAGCATCAGCTTGTGACACTAGCTGACCCATGACTCCATACTACCCCGCACTGAAATGCCCCCGGCAGGCTGACCTTCCGGCACGACTTCTGACAACAGCAGCCATGATAACCCTGTAATTTAGGGTGCTGCCTGTTCAGGGCCTTACTGCCATAACCCCAGAGAAAACACTAGAGAAATTCAGATACCAGCTTTTACCAAATATTTAGCAGTATGTTTTCAGACCGAGACAGGAGAGGTAAAAATCTATTCACTAAGTTATTCAAGTGACTCCTGGCTTTCCATATCAAACTGCTGAAAAGCATTTTCTAAGTAATAAGGACAGTTCATTGGTAACAAGCCACAGACTTGTATTGACTCCAGTTACTCAGACATGACTTGCATGCTTTGACCAAAAAAAATAAAGCTGTTCCAATGTACTTCTCATAAGCAACCTGTAGTAGGCATTAAATAGTGATTTTTTTGAGCACATAAAGGGAAGTTACACCATAACCTTTTCTCATGACTAATGGTATTCATTTTCTGTTACCAGAGGGAGTCTATTATGATGCAGAACACTGTGCTTCATCAAATTAGCTATTTTCTTGTCCAACAAACTGGAAAACAAGGCAAGACAGAGCTTTGGTTGCCTATAACTCTGAATTATTTTCCATTTAAGTATGCTTTGGAATGTGACGCTGTAAGTAGAGTGAACAGGTTATACTATATAGTGTCAGATAACACAGAAGAGATGGCAGAAGGGATCTATCAACAGCCCAGAGAGTTTCTAAAACAAAATAAGCTTCTGCATTAAAAAAACATTTTTTTCTCTATGTTGTTTAATTGGTGGCATGGTAATTTGCATGTTGTTATTTCAGGTGTGTAGTCTGCTCCAGAAGTGCCTAGAATTGGCTCCGTACATAGCCGCCTCACTGCTTGCTGTGGTAAGAGAATGCTTGTGAAGTGGAGAAAAACAGGAGTGGCTCAGGGGTCACAACAAGCGCACGTGGTGAGAGGCGTGGAAAAATAGAATCCTCAGGCAAAACAAGCCACATTTACATCAACATTTCAGACAAAAACACGATCGCATGAAACCAGGACATATTTACAAGTAACTGAGGCTAAAATTTGTGGTAGCTAGTATATCTCAGTGCTCATGCCATTTTATTTCTAGAAGCTAGATGTTACTGGAGCATGGTTCAACAAAGGCAAATGCAGGGTCCTGCACCTGGGGAGGTGTTGGGGTTGATGTAGCTCGAGAGTTAGCATGACCAGGCCGCTTAAGAAAAACAGTTAGCATAAATGAACAGGCCGCTGGAAAGGACAGCTAAGAATAACAATTGAGGAAGTTCTGATAGTGCACATGATGTGGGTTAGCAAAAACAAGATGTGTTCAAGGACGTGGAGGCAGTCTGTTGCTACTGGCGTTAGTGCATAGTTACCAATCATAAGGGAATGTGGGGTGCGTGAACAGCGCGTGATTTATGTCTGTAGCCTATCTGAATAAGCGTGATCACGTGTGCAGATATGAAAAATGTATATAACCACGCAAGCAGAGCAATAAATCGGATCGACTGTGCATTGTATCAATGTGTGAGAGTCATTCCTGTCCCTGCATGGATGCTGAAACTCGGCAGGGAGGAACAACCACATGCATCAGTACAGGCTTGGGGTGGACCTGCTGGAGAGCAGCTCTGTGGAGAGGGACCTGGGTGTCCTGGTGGACGACAGGTTGACCATGAGCCAGCAGTGTGCCCTGGCTGCCAAGAAGGGCAGTGAAATCCTGGGGTGCATTAGGAGGAGTGTGGCCAGCAGGTTGAGGGAGGTTCTCCTTCCCCTCTACACTGCCCTAGTGAGGCCCCATCTGGAGTCCTGTGTCCAGTTCTGGGCTCCCCAGTTCAAGAAAGATGAGGAGCTACTGGAGAGAGTCCAGCAGAGGGCTACGAGGATGGTGAGGGGACTGGAGCATCTGTCCTACGAGGAAAGGCTGAGGGAGCTGGGCTTGTTCAGCCTGAAGAAAAGGCTGCGAGGGACCTAATAAATGCCTATAAATATCTGAAGGGTGGGTGTCAGGAGGATGGGGCCAAGCTCTTTTCAGTGGTGCCCAGCGACAGGACAAGGGGCAACGGGCACAAACTGAAGCACAGGAAGTTCCGTCTGAACATGAGGAAGAACTTCTTCCCTCTGAG
>Ga0065711_1004382_pt1 | contig 25713 bp, 17 predicted proteins | sample Hoacrofraction12_FD_59098 | JGI IMG/M metagenome (GOLD analysis project Ga0065711, IMG submission 59098) | Hoatzin crop microbial communities from Cojedes, Venezuela - Epithelial fraction 12 v2 (version 2) | ecosystem: Host-associated > Birds > Digestive system > Esophagus > Crop | place...
CCCTGGGCAGCCTGTTCCAGTGCTCCGTCACCCTCAGAGTGAAGAAGTTCTTCCTCATGTTCAGACGGAACTTCCTGTGCTTCAGTTTGTGCCCATTGCCCCTTGTCCTGTCACTGGGCATCACTGAAAAGAGCTTGGCCCCGTCCTCCTGACACCCACCCTTTTTACCATCAAGTACAGGACAAACATCCTCTCATTTTAAAACTAATTATTATAACCCTACATCTGCTCCTAAATAATCAACACAGCTTTAAAGATCTGCTTGAAAACAAACAAGCAACTGTCCATAAATAAAAAGAGTGTCCTGATATTGAATCCTGCTCCATCTCAGTATTGGCTCTTGCCTTGCAGTAGTTCATATGCAAAACATGATCTCCTACAGATGGAATTCACTTGTCCTTGCTATTAAGCAAAATACAGCAGGACCCAGAGAGCATTTGCTGAAGATGAAAACTGACTTTATAATTTAGCCTTGAATCTTGAGCTGGCATAACTATCACATTATAAATCTGGATGCTGAGTCTCCATACTTGTAAAGCAAATAAAATAAACTCCTTGATTGCTTTGTTTTTTTTATTGCAGTTCAAGCATACATCCTAAAGCTAGATTTCAACATTAAAAAAGTCTTATGTTTGTCCACTCCAAGAACTCCAGTGCCTAACAATTAAATAGGTATCTGCCAAGAGTGAAACAAATATAGTTTGCCTGCTTCACTGTTTTTCAAAGCAGGGAAAATAGTAAGGATACTCAAAGATTGAATCAGGTTTTAAAATGTGAGTGGCTACATTGAACTTGCTGTGAAACCAGATGCAAGTTTATACATTACATTCTTGCTCCATCGTTCTACAACAGTTACAAATTGAGAAGCTGTTTTCCAAGGGGCAGTGCAAAGCCTGGGTCCCACTTCAGCTCTGCTTCCACGGTTTAAGTGAATCTTAAGTAACCAAATTTCACCCTGGGGAAGGTGAGGGTTTGAGAATTGTACTGACAGAATCGGAAACCAAGAGAAAATACCAAGAAAAGGAAATGGATTGTAACTCTGTTTCCATGTAGTCTCCAGGCTGGTGGGTGGCATTTAGGCCTTCTGCCTAACTGACAGGTTTGGTATTACTCACCAAGAGGATTTTTTTAGGATACTGTCTTTTAGATGAAAGGAGAATAGGGTTGCATCAGGCATGGACTTAGGGAAAAGAAATTTCATCAAATTATCAGCTATAAGTGTATCATATCACTAGGAGTAAAAGCACCTTATGGACTATGTGTCTGGAGCAGCAGAAGGGCATATTCCAATCCTTTGGCAAACTTTCGCCTTAACTTCTCCATGAAATCTGCTTGGGGGAAAGCTAAACAAAGGGTGAAAAATCTAGCCACTCTTACAACACACAATTTATTTGTTAACGGTTCTTAACTTCAAATGTTTTTCAATCCAGTTTACCCTAGGTTATTCTAGTAGTTTATTCTCTCCATTACCTTAGTGTATATATCCAGGTAGTGACTGATCCATGTAACCATATCATGAATACTAATGTATGCCAAGAAAAAAAACCTAGTTTACATAAAAAGATAACATGATGAAAACAAGCTTAACTTGAATTTGGGGATTTAAATCAATCTCTGAATATTTTGGTAAGGTCTGAAGTCCATAATTAATCCCCGAAGGTATCCAGGAAAAAACTTAAATCTGGGTTAATGAACTGTGCTTGGTTTGCAGCCTAGAAATATAATGCACTGTTTCTGAAAATGGTTTGCAGAATGGAAAAGTGGATTAATATTTGGGTGAGTCTGAAAACTGAAATATAATGATGCTATACTATCATATTATATATTGCTGCAAAAAAATAATTATTCCTGAATAGTCTTCAGCCTATAGATAGTAGCAGTCTTCATGTTTTCCTTGAAGATTTGTGTTCAAAATCCTAACTGTTTATAATTTAAACCCACTTGTTGTTAAGAATAATTTTTTTTTAGGTTGAACGTCTCTGCTATTCATGCCATACTGTTTTCTAGCATATTTCTGTGTATTTCACAATGATTTTTCTTTGGCTTTTCCAGACCCCTGATCTGAATAATTCTGAAGAAAATAAGTTAAATTAAAGCTGTGAATAGTTGCAAGGCTAAGATTGTCATCAAGTAAAATAGAAAAAAATGGTTATTTACAGGATAACAATCATACATCTTGAACAAATGTTGTTCATTTATATTTCATTAATAGTATTCACTGTTCAATGTACTCTGGTTCGTGTGCCTGTTGCGTGTTTTACCTATTTTCTTGGTGTCCTCCTCTTTACAAATGGGGGGAGATACAAAATAAACCCAGTTGCCCTTAGCACCCTCACCAGCAATATATTATAAAACTCCATAGTGTAATGAAGACATTTATAAACAAAGGAACAATACATACAGCACAACTATATCCACCATATAATTCAGTTGTTTGAGTGCATATACATACACATATGTTTGTATCTGTGTTCCCACACAGATATCTAACTCACACTTCACTAATTCCTAATAGTTGCAGCAAAGATAATGGCATGGTAACTAAGTTACGAAACTTCACATCCTATTAGCAGCTTCAAAGGCTGTTTTGAAAAAGAAAACAGATGTCATGACCAGAGCTTCTGGGAATGAAGGCTTACATAACCCTCTACAATCTTAAGAAAATTTGTGGGGTAATGTAGACGGAGATCTGTAATGTATATGACAGTGCTGCACAGAGGAGCTCTTGTAACCGGTCATTTCAATAACTGTTTAAAACAACGCTCCTGATGCTGAGTAATTGTTTTCTGTCTGGGACATTTCACCTTGGGGTATTTCTGAGCTGCTCCCTCACACCAGACCTTTTCAGAACTTGGCCTCCTTTCTGTTACAACCTATTTAGTCATGCATGTGAAAAACTGTTAGGACTTCTGTATTCGTTTGTGTACACACCAAAGTAAAGTATCCATTAAAGCACTTTATATGTTAATACATACTGAAGTCATCCAGGTACATAAATGAGTAGGATGCCCAAAAACTCATATAACTATTTCATGTGGCCCACTTTCAGTGTCACAACCACATTAGAAGATGATAAGAAGAACCAGCATCATCAGTCTTCTATATAACTTCTCTTCAAAGCAATGAAATGTTTTCTTAGCCTTCTGTAAAACTCCTTCCTGAGGCAATGTCAGAAGAAATCTAGTGCACATGCTGACCTCCAAGCCAGACGAATTTTCCAAAGCACGCAATAAGGCTAAATCGATGGGCATACTGAGAAGGTGACCTGAATACAAGAGAACACAGCACCCCTTACTGAACTCTCATGCCTTGTGGAGTAATACAAATCATGCCTGGACTTCCCTGATCCTCGAACTCCCAAGTCTTAAGCACTATCAGATTTTGAAGCATAGAAGAAACAATGCCAGCAATACTCTCACAAGGACACAGAGAGAGTACTTTAACTGAGTATGACTAACAAGTGTGGTAATAATACAAACACAACTATTAAAAAGAGCAGTATGTTCCTAAAGGAATTGTTAAGACTTTTAAAGCTATGCAGGGCTTTCTATTTAGTAATACAGTATTCTAGATAGATAAATGAACGGTATTGATGCTGAATAAAAGATAAAGGAGATAGATGGTAGTTAACGATTACTGAAGGTGATGACATCAGCTTTCAAGGTGCTGTTGTGAAATAACTTTTATTGCTCCAAAACTAGCCTACAGCAATGTTAGATGGCTCCACCAGTTACGGAAGATGCCAATGGATTCATATTAGGCCTTGCACTGACCTCTTTTACTATCTTTTGAGGTCACCCAAGGACGGTCTTGGTGAAGGACAAATTTTTTTTGTGATTCTAGGGTCCTTTTATCTTCATATCTCCTAGACATTAGAGGTTACAGAGAATCAGTCTTCAAGCGTAGTTGTTTCATAAGTAATTTTGTCCAAGACTGTCTTTTCTGAAGAGGTATGCATTAATTCTCTATCAGGACACCAGATAATTCTTAAATCTCTGGATTCTGTATGAATAACATATTGATCTTCTATGCTCCCTTTCACTAAAGAGTAACACACAAACTCAACAGGTCTTCCTAGTGAAAAAAACATTCCCTCCTTTACAGCATGTGAGACAACTGATATTTAATCTGAAATAACTGGAGCCAGTTATGGTGAAGACTGTACAAGCACCACATGTATTGACCCATGGCAAGGGCCACTGAGAAAAAACTGAGGGACTAGTGAGGTTACCTTTGCCTTTGAATAGTCAGCTGCACACCTGCGGATGCTCCGGATACAGGCAGCGCATCTCCTCTATTTCTGTCTTTTCCTTCCTAAAAGTTATCTTTTCAGCTAGGTTTGGTTAGCTAAAAGAAGTCTAATCTAAATGCATTATATGCATACACACACAGCATGAACTTCTCATGACTATGTGGGTACCACTCTTTGTATTTATCTGTACATGTGATCACAAAGGTGGCTGGTTTTACTAAATGCAAAAACCAAGGTTACTGGTTAAAAAAATCACATTTCCTATCTTTCTAAAAAAAAACTTAAATAAATGCTGTTACTGAGAAAGAAATAAAGTAACAAAACCAAATTTGGTGACATAGTAACCTTCTGTATCAATATGATACCTCATATGCAGACTTCTCAAATTCTGTTTGAATATTAAGCATGTTGTTGAATTCAACAAGATACCAAAGGTGAAGAAGGGTTCTCTAAACCGTAATCAAAATCTCTTCTGTTATTTGACCTCAGATAAACTTCACTCTTCCTTTCAGCGATAAGCTCCCCAAAACAGGAATTCAGAACAATGACGTTCTCACCCATTCAACCTCCAGTCAACCATGTTAGTCAGGACCGAAATTTCATAATTTTTTTCTGCCTTATGCAATTTTCATTGCTTAAAGTGTAGAAATCTATCATTACTAGGTAGATGTATAAGTTAGGTTAGCAGCCAAGGAATGAATGTTCTAACATATATTACAGATGGTGCATTATTCATCTTCTGCAGTACCAGTCTTGTAATTTTATTGTGATAACTTACAGTAAACAGCTACAGCATGTAATGGTTCCTTACGAAAAATTTACACATTTCACTGGAAGGATTATCTCTGTGGATTTTTGGAAAGACGTTAGGACGAAGAATATGGCACATTTATTATTTTTCATACACTTACCACATATAATGCAACTTATAAAAAACAGTACCAGCTATACTACTTGTCAGGATTTACAGTGGAGTGAAACTCATATTAAGAATCTGTGCACTGCTTCTCCAGCTGGACAAATACATATGAACAGTGTTTTGACTGTTTCTATATACACTTAAACCTCTCACTGGCCTTGGAAAAACATTGTATTCAATTCATTTTGCTGATATGTTGTGTTTTAATGCTGCTCTAAATAAGATACTCCTTCTAGAATCAAAGCTATCAGAAATGCTGATTTGGTTGTGCTGTAGTTCTTGAAAGGAATGTTACATACAGTTTCTGGGATTTGAGTCAAAACATTCTGAGATGACTGGTATTAAAATGGCACTTACTGATATTTCAATACCTACACTAAAATTTTAGCCACAGCAGCTTCTCTGATTTAGGTACAATTGAATTGAAATGATGTATAAACATCACTTCTAACAAAATTTTTTCACAGCTTGCACATTATCCAGTCAGGAATTTGAAGTCCTATTTACATTTAGAACCTTGATTTTCCTGCATGCTCTATTTTCAATGTATTACTTTTCACACTAATTGAATACTAAATCTGCAGATCCCAGAACATAAAAAATTGATTTTCCCACAGACATTTTTAACAGAACCACCACTATACTGTCTAAATTAAAAACAGGAAAAGGTTTACTCTTTGAAGATCACTTTTTCTTACTTATTTGCTTGGATTGTTTTAAAAGGCTGGAATTTGTTATTTCAACAATACTCCCATGATAAAATGATGTTCTGAAGTCAGGTCCCTCTGGATGACACCCCTTACTGTCAGCATGTTAAGCGCACCGCACAACTTGGTATCACTGGCAAACTTGCTGAGGGTGCACTCAGTCCCACTGTCCATGTTGCCAACACAGATGTTAAACAACACTGGTCCCAATACCGACACCTCAGGGACACCACTCATCACTAGTCTCCACTTGAACACAAGCCATTGACCACAGCTATTTGAGTGTGACCATCCAGCCAATTCCTTATCCACTGAGTGGTCCATCTGTCAAATCCACGTGTCTCCAATTTAGAGACAAGGGTGTTGTGCGGGACAGTGTCAACTGCTTTGCTCAGGTCCAGGTAGATGACATCAGTTGCTCTTCCCTTATCCCCCAACACTGCAACCCCACTGTAGAAGGCCACCATATTTGTCAGGCATGATTTGCCCTTGGTGAAGCCATGTTGGCTGTCACCAATCACCTCCTTATTTTCCATGTGCCTTTAGCATAGTTTCCAGGAAGATCTGCTTCATGATCTTGTCTGGAAAAGAGGTGAAACTGACTAGCCTGTAGTTCCTTCCCCAGGTCTTCCTTTTTACCCTTTTTAAAAATGGGGGCTATGTTTCCTCTTTCTGATGACTGGGAACTTCACCGGACTGCCACAATTTCTCAAATATGATGTATAGTGGCTTAGAAACTTCACCCACCAGTTCCCTCAGGACTTGCAGATGCACCTCACCATGTCCCATGGACTTGTGCACCTTCAGGTACCTTACAAGGTCCCCATGTCCACACAGTCCCCACCAGCCTCCGCTTGTTGTTGAGAACAAGGTCCAGAGTTGCTCCTCTTGTCGTTGTCTCCTCTGTCACTTGGAGAAGGAAAGTATCATCAATGCATTCCAGGAACATCCTGGATTGCTTATGTCCTGCTGTGTTGTCCCTCCAGCAGATACCAGGGTGGTTGAAGTCCCCTATGAGGACCAGGGCTTCTGAACATAAACCTGCTCGTGTCTGTCTGTAAAAGGCCTCATCTGCTCAGTCTTCCTGGTTGGGTGGCCTGTAGTGGACCTCCGCTACAATGTCACCTGCTCCTGTCCTGCCTTTAATCCTGACCCATAAGCTCTTGGTTGACTCCTCGTCCATCCCCAGGTGGATGGGGAAGCGCATCCTCCATGCACTCCAGCGTTAACTGACATAGAGGGTGACACCCCCTCCTTGTCTCTCCTGCCTGTCTTTCCTAAAGAGCCTGTATACATCCATTACAGCACTCCAGTCACAGGAGTCATCCCACCACATCTGTGTGACACCAGTAAGATCATAGCCCTGCAGGCCTGTGCACATCTTTAACGCCTGTTGTATATTCCCAATGTTACATGTATTTGCATATAGGCATTTAAGTTGGAGGTTGATGGAGCTGACTTATTGGCTATAACCTGGGGAATATAATGCCTAAGAAATAAAGTATGATAAAATGGAAATCTGTTTGTGATGCTAAGAGTGAGACACACTTAGTTCCACTAATTCAGTATTGAAACAGATATGCTAATACAACTGTGGATTAGAGAAATTTACTATCTAAAATTCAAGACCAAGAACCTGGGGTTAGAATTTCAGTTTTCTGGTTTTGCTTTAAGGAAAACTAAGGTGGGAGAAATGTAGATTCAGTTCAGAAAAAAGTATGCAGATTTTGTATACGAGTTTTAAGCCAAACACAACTCCTTCTATCAGAAAGATCAGCCTGGGCAAAAGAATTCTCCACCTATTAATACCTAGTGTTAGGAAAATTGGAGATGAAATTTTCTCTTTCACTCACTGGACTTGCCTGTGAAAACATGATGTAACAAACCCATGTCCAACAGGATTTTGGTCATTCTGAGGAGCTCAATGGCATGGTCTTTCATACTACTAAAAATTATGTGAAATATTTTTCTTAAGAATGGCATTATTTTTCCTAAGGACACGTGGAACCTGAAACTATGCATGATCTCTAAGCCAGAAAAAGAAAAGCGTTTAAAAATAAATTTAAATGAATTATATTCTTCACCAAAGCCCAATTTGAAGTAAGCATTAGAAAAAAACAACAGATTTCCAAATGTGAATGTATTTCATAAGTATCAAACTCCAGCTATGTTAGTTACCTAATGTCATTAAAAGTACAGGATCCAAAAAATTCAAGCCCTTTGCTTAGTTTATCTTTCTGCAAGAGTTGAATACAGTGGAATATAAAACATTAGTTCTGAACTTAATATGGATCTTAGTGAAGTTAACGAGGATTTAGATTTGTTAAAAAACCAACAAATAGATGCTCTAGATAATATGTTGGCCTGAGTATCTTATCTTATAATATAGATCTTTAAAAAGATGCTTGATGTATGATGAGTTCTGCTATTTCTGACCAGCTGCTTCCTTTCTTACCCAGAAACAGCTACATCTAAAGCAGTGATAGGAAATCCATGAGCAATTCTAAAAATCTGGCCTGCAATGCTGTTAACAATTCTGGGAGGTGCTTCAATGCTCCTTGGTTTGAAAATGGGCACTTATTCTTTCTCGTGTAACAATTTTTTCTTTAGTTCAACAAACACACAAATCAGATCTTGAGCGCTGAAAGCAAAGCGCAGCTCTGTGCTAGAAATGTGAGAAAAGAATTAATAAGGGCATAAAAGCCTGTCCTTAGATAAGTACCTTCAGCCAAAACCTGACATAACATGCATTTTTGGCTTAAGGGCACAAGGAAGCACAAGAGTATTTCTGACACATAAACTGGGAAAAGTTCACCATGACTATCCTTTGAAATGGGCAATGAGATGTAAAAAAAGTTTTAAAACAATCATTTTAGTGTTTACAGACTCTACAGTATGAATGCTTTCTTCTTTTGTAAAAACAGTTATATTCATAATGACTTTTTCTATAGTTTATTTTAATTAACATTGAGGATATGTACTAAAAACAGACCACAGAACTTGTTAAGTCACTTCAACCTGGTCTCCTCGGTATCTGCAACATATGGAATTCTATCTCTTAGACAAGTTCGACTATAAAATCTCCTTTAACTTACAAGAAAGCTAACCTAGAAATCATTTTATAACATTAAAAACCAGGCATTTGAAACCTTATCAGATGCATTTTAGGAAACAGTTTGGATGGAATTTTTCATTTGGTGATCAGTTCTTTAAGGCTTAAGAATAATTTAGTGATGGTTCAGTATGCAGAAAACAGACAGTTTCTGAAATATGATTTTAAATATGTCTTTTCCTATTTACAGCTGAAAAGGTGCCATTCAAATGAGACTTACATATCTAGGAATTTCTTACATTATCAGGGGATGAAAACGGAAAAATCACATTTGTTGTGTATTTTTGGTGATTACAGCCTTCATGGTGGTTGAAAGCTGTAGATAAGTGTCTCTCTATTTATCATGGATTGATTTTGATTTTTTAGTCTTGGTTAATTGATTCACATTAACGGACCCATCTGCTGCACCAATACATACGGAACAACAGTGGTAAGAATAATCACTCTGAGAATAGTTTGAGACACGGGAAACATGATTGTTTGTGGGAGCCATTAACTTTGAGATTGTACTCTGCACTATAAAAGCTAAGTTTGTCTATGTTTACATTTTCTTGAGTCTTTACACAATTTAAAACCAATGTGTTAACTACTACTAGCATAGCTGCTGACATAATTGTCAAATCATTGGTGAAGTAATTTTATGAGTTTATTTCACACATACAGATGTGTCTTCTTAATTAACATTAAGCTTAATTTTTCACGTCTGGCTCAGATGATGAGGGGGCCACACAGAATATTAAGAGCTTCCTAGGTTAATCTTTCCACGCCCTTTTCAAACACCTACTTTCAAATCCAATGATCTTTGAATTCACAGAATTAGTCATAGAACTATATGACACTCAAACACTAAATTTACTGAATAGTGGTAATTTTTTTCCTCTGAAATTAACCAGTCTCTGGAATTCTACATTAGCATGGATTTAAAGTGCAGTAAAAGAGCTTGCAAAAGTGCTTCTAAAAGCAATAGAGCATTCACATAGTAGAGTACTGTTTCTAAAAACTAATAAAATAATGGCTATGTAAAGAAATTTAGATTTGTACTGAACCACTCATCTGATATAAAGTACATTTAAATACTTTTCAAACAGAATGGTTTTTATCCTATTGTGCTGGTTTTTGCTGGGATGGAGTTGATTTTCTTCATAGTAGCTAGTATGGGGCTATATTTTGGATTTGTGCTGAAAACAGTGTTAAAGACACAGGGATGTTTTTGCTGTTGCTGAGCAGTCCTTTACACAAGAGTCAAGGCCCTTTCTGCTGCTCACACCACCCCTCCAATGAGTAGGCTGGGAGTGCACAAGAAGTTGGGAGGGGACACAGCTGGGACAGCTGACCCCAGCTGACCAAGGGGATAATCCATACCATATGACATCATGCTCTCTAATAAAATGCTGGGGGAAGAAAAAGGAGGGGGGGACGTTTGGAGTTGTAGCTTGTGTCTTTAGAAGTAAGCATCACACGTGATGGAGCCCTGTTTTCCTGGAGATGGCTGAACTTCTGCCTGCTGATGGGAAGTAGTGAATGGATTCCTTGTTTTGCTTTGCTTGTGCGCATGGCTTTTGCTTTACCTGTTAAATTGCCTTTGTCTCAAGAGGCTTCTCACTTTTTACTTCTGATTCTTTCCCCAGTCAGGGGGGGAGTGAGTGAGAGGCTGTGTGGTGCTTAGATGCCAGCTGGGGTTAAACCAAAACACCTACATACAGACCCTTTTTTTAGTCAAAATATAAATGGAACCTAATGAACCCTGTAAAAAAAATAAATAAACAAAGTGGAGAGGATCTTAACATAAAAATAATGCTCCTGTCCGGGGCAGTGGGACAGGCCCTAGCTGCCAGGGCCTGCCCTGCCAGGCCTCTAGGCAGCACGTGATGCAACCAGCAGCAGACCGCAGGTAGCTGCTGGCCCCTGCTGCATCCCGAAATTTTGTATCTGAAAACCAGGTGCATACTAATCCGTGTCTCTTGCTACCAAAACACAAAAAATCATTTTTTTTCTGTCAAATAAGTTTCTTCTCCATAATTGTCGTAATTAATAGGATGAACACTACAATGATATTTTTGTACTCTTACAATGAGAAAAGGCAAATAACTTTCTTTTAAGAACAACTGTAAAAAATGTTTCTTATGAAACACACCTGTCTATGCCCAGCAGTATGTGTTGACAAGCTCCCATGTTCATTGTAAAACATCGCTGACATATTCGCTATATAATACTTCATGGCCTTTCAGGAGCAAAAACTCTAATTCATTGCCAAACACCTGAGGAAGAACAGGCAATAAAAAAGTCTTTTTTTTGCAACTAAAGTATGTAATTGAAACAATGGGCCAAAATAAGAAACAAGTCAATAATAGCTTTCTATGAATCATCAAATTGTTGCTTGTTTAATCTGAATTTCTTTTTTTAAATACAACTAAGAATTTTACAGTAATAAATATGCACATGGACAATTAATGGTCCAATTAATGGTAGAAGGATATTTTTTAACACTATAGATTATTTGTGGCTCTCATTGGCTGCAGTCTCATGCATATAAGCACATTACTTGAAGATAACACTGTTGTATAGTCCACATGCACCGTTTCAACTTTGGGACAAAAGCCTGGAAATTTTTCCTTATAAACAATACACAAAATGTCCGCCTCTGGCTTTTCAATTCTCCTGCTCCATGCATGAGAAGATGTGAAGTTGATGTGACAGGTTGATGAACAAGTAATTAAACAAACAGTTGCTAGGCTAAAGCAACTAACAAATTAAAAAGGAACGAGGGGAGAAACTTGTATCTTTCAGCTACAAAAAGTACCAAAGGGTGTGTGTAACCAAAACGCTGAAGCAAGAAGGTGCCAACAAGTCCAACACAATTAAAATTGGTCCATTTACTGAATAGTTTGTTACAGTATGCACATTTTCTAAATAGATTCCTACTATTAGCAGGCATTGCCTGGAGAGAAGTACAAGAAGAGTCTATAGCACTGAATCTCTTGTCATTCCTTTCCGCAGATGCCCCACCCATGGAAGCACTGGACTTAGGTCTTAAGACAGCAGATTCAGAGGAACAGACATTGTGGAGTGTTCAAGTCCAGATGAAAGATTTTGGAGCCAGCCCTGCCAAGGCTGATCAGGAAGTATACAAGTTATTGTTTTCTCATATCTCCTCAATCTGCTCAAACCTGTGGAAAAAGGAGTTGTTATACACCAAACTGAAGCTTTCCTCAAGGAGTTTCTGACCCTGGCATTCTGTCAGGCAGAGTCTGTGTATAAAGCCTACCAGTATTCCCAAAAATTGGCAGCTAGCACAGGCAAATTTACATCCCAAATTGCCACCCTGTTTACATCCTTTACAAAGAAAGTGGTGCAGATAGGTAGGTGACTTATCAAGAAGCAAATATTTCAGATCTGCCACAGTCTTCTGCAAAGCAGAAGTGATTTGATTGTTTACAAGTTTAACAGTGATGGAGCAGCCTGTTCTCAGATATATGTTTAACTCTCCAGGAAAGAGAATGTTGCACACTCTGTGGACAAAATGAAGCTTCAGGACTTTGGGATGCACGAATTGCTCCTCTAAAGACCACTGAACTAGTAACCTATTCAAGTGAAACCTCCAAATCCTGAGAGATACTCTGTGGCGATAATTTTTATTGGCAGTCTTGACAGCTAAGAGGAATGATCAGCCTCTGAAAAAGTAAATTCTATTCTGCCAAGTGAACTGTATGAAATTAGAGCTGCAGAACTTAGATGTGAAACAAGGCATTTAGATCTTCCTAGCAAGGTGAAGCTTACTGAATATAGACAGATTGTGAACTGGCTGAAGAATGCCTGTACCTACATATGAAAACCAGCAAACCAAGTGAGAAGAGGTGGAAAGAATGACCTCCCTTGACCAACACTCTCTTTCCAACGCAGCCTGGAATGCTGTTGGCTTTCTTTTTCACTAGGGCACTTTGCTGACTCATGGTCAACTAGCTGTCCACTAGAACTTACAAGTCGTCTTCTCAAAGCTGCTTTGCAGACAGGCAGTCCCCAGTCTATACTGGTGCTTGGGGTTATTCCATCACAGGTGTAAGAATTTTCATTTCCCTTTTTTTTGAACAACATGAGATTCCTGTTTTCTCATTTCTCCAGGCTGTCAAGGTCCCTCTGAACAGCAGTAGACACATTTTGTGCATTAATTACTCCTTGCTTTGTATTTAAAACTTGTTTCTGGGGTGCACCCTGTCCCATTTTATGAATGAACATAAGCAGTATTGGATCTAGTGTTGAGACTTGGGGTACTCTGCTAGTGACTGGCCTCCATCTGGAATTTGTGTCCCTGATCCTTTGTGCTTTTTGAGCCTGCCCTTCAGAAAGTTTTCAGTTCACCTAGCTGTGCACTTGCCTAGCCAGCACTTAATCAGTCTGAAACTAAAGATGTTATGGGACGCAGTGCTGAAGCCTTACTAAAGTAGCGTAAACAACATCCAGTGCTCTCCTGTCATGCATCAAGCCAGTCATCTCATTGTGGAAGGCTATCAGGCTGGTTAAGCACAATTTCCCCCCATAAATCCACAGTGACTACTCCCAACCACGTTCTTGTACTTCATGTGTTTGGAAACAGTTTCCAGGACAATCTGCTACATCAGCTCCCCACAGATCAAAGTGGGGCTAACCATCCTGTAGTTCCTCAGGTCCTCCTTCTTGCCCTTCCTGAAGACAGTCTTCTAGTCCTCAGGAACCTATCCCAGTCACCTTGATCTTTCAGTGATTATCAGGATTGATCTTGCTATGACATCAGATAGCTCCCTCAGCACTCATGTGTGAATCTCATCAGGTCCCATGGACTTATATATGTCCAGCTGGTTTTAAATGTCCCCTAAACTGATTCTCCTCCACCAAGGAGGTCTTCTTTGCTCCAGAATTTCTCCCACAGATCTGAGAGGAATAGGATTCTTGAAAGTCAGTCTTATCAGTAAATACTGAGGTGAAGAAGCCATGAGTATTTCAGCCTTTTCTGTTACCAGAACATCTGCCCCATTGAGCAGCAAGCCCACATTTTACCAAGTCTTCCTTTTGCTGCTGATGTACTTGTAGAAGCATTTGGTTTTGCCCTGCATGTTCCCTGCCAGATTAAACTCCAGATTGACTTTGGCTTTCCTAGCCCCATATCAGAATATTTGGACATTTTCTTTGTATTCTTCCCAAGTCATCTGGCCATGGTTCTACCTCTTGTATCCTTCCTTTTGATGTTCAAGTTTTTTCAGAGGCTTCTTGTTCATCCATACAGGCTTCCTGTCACTTGATTTCCTGCTCATTGGAATGGATCATTCTTGGGCTTGGAGGAGATAATCCCTGAAAATCAGTTGACTGTTGTAGAAAATCAAGAAAATCATGCTTATGTAGAGATGCTTATCCCTGGTTTGCACATGAACAACCTTCTGTGACTCCTCTGGACGGAAGAGCAGTGGCTCATTTCAGAACAAAAGCATTTCTGAAAAGGGCTGAGGCCAGCAGTTAGAAAGCAGAAATGCAGGAAACAAATCCAATGGTCATGAATTATTCAGGACTGAAGCTTTAAATGAAACAGTATTCCATAGTGGTAGATGACAGACCAATCGGCAGAATGACAGAAATATAGCAAGGAACAGCAGAGGTAAAATGGTCTCATTACTCTCAAGTACACACTCATTTTCACCTGTCTAATAGGCAAATTGTGTATGTTTTGATGAAGTTGAGTTGTTCTCATTTGTGCTGCAGTCAAACAAGGCTTAGAGATCAAAAACCTGTTTGGTGTTCTTTGTGTGCTCACATCAATCAAGACAGGCAGAGAAGCACCTTATAACTTTGATTCAAGGTCTCCTCAACCTAAGAAACACACAGTGGTCCAGAGCTTTAAAAGAACTTTAGACTATGTTCAGTTCAGCATTTGCCTTGAAGCTGAAGCATAATTTTTAAAATAGACATGGCATCTACTTCATGAGTTCTATCAATTTTAAACAGAAATGAGGTTCCTAAATGCTACGTGCCTTAGGCAATGAACAGGTTACTATAGCTTAAACAGTTACTGTGCTACAAATGAACCGTCATTCAGCTGAACCATTATCCTCTGTGCTTATAGTCCCTGTCTCTTTTGAACCCCAACTCCTCTTTCAGCATGATGCACTTTAACTTTCCAGGTTCTTCGATAATATTTCTCCACACGCACTGAAGGTGCTGATTTACTTGTTACTGTTTTCAGAGTGTGGTGATGAAGGCCTATTCTGTGTACCCAGGAAGGGTACAAGGCCTAGTAAGGTGAAGAGCTGTTAGACAGAGGCATGAGATCTTATGTGTTTCTGTCCAAACTAGCTATACAAAGAGTCTGATTTAGCTACCGAGCCTTGTAGAGAAACTGATCTAGTTGATTGCAAAGCAATTCTGGCAGCAGAGCAATACGTATGAAGTGTGGGCAATGTAATTACATTTTATATCTCTTTTCATGTAAGCAAATAAGGTATAAAATCTCTCTGGTTAGGCACAGAAAAGTCACATTTGGTATTTAATATTATCAAGATAAAAGATTGGTGATTACTTCATTAGACAGAAAATTATAGTAATTTCTCATTAAGGATGAACCTACCAGCCACAGAGTGTAAATAGTTGATAAAATGATTAAAGAGGTAACTCTTACCTGGTGCAGGTCCCACCATTGTGACATGGATGATAATCACATACAGGAACATTGCAGTTCTCAATGTTCCTCCCTCCAAGAGCCTCCTCTATGATAAACAACTCTTTGTTGTTAACTTGAAAATCCCTAATGCATCCTTTATAGCCATGTATCTGCCCAGCACATCGATGAACCTTTTCATGAACAGCAACATTTCCAAGGAAGATTGATCCAAAGCTGATCTGCAGAAACAAGAAGAGAATCATCAAAAAATAATGTGATTTGTGATGTTACTGTAAGCAATGAATGATTAACAGTGAGAGTTAAAGGAAATAGCCACTACTTGAAGTTGGCCAAAAACTGTGATTCTTGTTGAAGGGATTCTTTTTTTAAATGTGGTTCTCATTTTAAAAAAGCTAATTCATACAAAGCATCATAACCACAATGACTGTGGTAAAGTTATCTCATTGCTTCCCTCATTTCTATATTGTGAGTTTTACATCCATGGTTGAGGGCTGGTGTAGGAAGTGTAGAAGCTGCAGACTTGAAGATAAAGCTTTTCTTCAGGATCTAGGACCTACAGGACTGCAAGATAAGGGGAATACAGAAACAAGATTTTACTTTTTTTGGATGAGTAACAGAAAACAGATTGCTATACTGAAGCCCAGGGGAAAAAGGAAAATTTAGATAGCAAATTCTAGAGCCACAAATACCTAGAACTTCCTCATAAAGATGACAAGGAAACACCTGCAGCTATTGCGTACTGGGACTGACCAACTCATATTAGTGCTCAGTATGGTATTTCCTGTGCTACCTGACCTAGGAGTCAAACCCTTGACCATTACATTTAAAGGACCTATGACTCATTTAGCACTGTGAATTCCACTCCTTAAGCTGATGTCTGACTTTATGGAGTTCTGACATGGGGTTTCACTGTTCCTAAGTTCCTTTGCTAAATGCCTGTCACTAAGAATTTAAAAAATCATAATTTATTCATAACTGTATCACACTGTGTTGCATTTATTTGTACAATAGCATCAATCCAAAAAAGTGGGTGAAACCTAGCCAATTTAAGTCAAGTAGGACTAAGCGAATGAAATAAAAAAATAAATCACAGCATGTGTAAAACAAAGAGATAATTTACCTGAGGAGATAACTTATAGTGAAGGGCCCCTTTGCTATCATATTCAGATATCAACTGTAAAGAACTAGGAACAGAAAGAAAACATGATATCGATTTATCTGGAGTTCACACATCTGTATGATTTTGCTTTGCTTTTGTCAGTCCTGGAGCTCCATTGGTGAAAATTTCGAGTGAAATTTGGTGATATAATAAACATGAATACCTCCAGATATTCCTTTACTTCTAATGTCTTTCATTTAGAAGGGAAAGAAAAAAAACACTACTTTTTTTAGAGCATGGTTAAAATGAAATCAGATTTTTCATGTGGAAGGAATTTAAAGACATCAGCTCGGCACTTGTGGAATTCATTTCATATCACTTGACTTTATCCTCTTTCAAACAAAGCTGTAAACCAGCGTAGCTACAGACAAGATTTGTAAGTACTGTTTGCAGACAGACAATTTCTCTCTGCTTGTGAACCTGTTACAAGAATTAAGCAAAGTGTTGGACAGAAATGTAACATGTCTATGATTAATAAAAGTGTTTTTAACACTTGTGTTGCTACATAATCTTTTTATTATTTGGCTCATTTTGCAAAAACACTGGCCTTCGGGGCAGATCCAGCATACAGCAGAACAACTTCAGTAGGGTCTGCTCAGTTTCTTGCGTCAATGGATTTTATCATAACGTTTTAGGTGTTCAAACTCTTGCAAGTACACTGTAATACACATTTCTTTCTATAAAGGTTCCGTTCCGAATTTAACTGACTTAACCAGAGTACGTTTTAAGGAATCACACATGAAGAATTCCTGAAAGTCCTGTTAATAACATAACAGGCTTAAGAAAACATTATATTAACATTATGTTAATTTCTGTAATACTCATGCTTAAATTTTGAAATATGAATTTGAAAATGTCCTTCACTTGTAGCCTGAGTGGTAAGAACATTAGCCTGGCCAGTAACAGGAAGAAATGCATTAGTCCTCCTAGAGGTAAGAAATATCTCTTTTTTTCTTTCTTTGCTTGTGTACTTTGTAAATAAAATAGAGGCTCTGGCAAATTAGGAGCAGATCTATAAAGTGCAATAGTTACTTGTGAGGATATGACATTTATACTACATACCATGCAAGGAGTTATTCTGGATTAAGTATAATTTGGTGCTGTGATACACACATTAGTGGTTACAGCACTTTAAGCGCACTCATAGAGAGCATCTTTTGTACAGTTTTATCATAAAAGTATTCAGCTGCCGTGCTCCAGGATTGCTCTGCCACATGAACCAAACTGTGTTAAGTGGGGATGACCAGAACATTCATTTTAAAAACCTACTTGTGATATGAACTGAAACTTAACCCACAGAAACAGAGCAGTTGGTTCTTAGAACCAAGGAAATTTCCTGATTAGGGGCAGAAATATTCTGATGTACAATATTGGTGCATGACATCAAAGGTGTCAGCTGTCAGTTTTTATATGAGCAAGGTGTTACTGGCTTCTCTATTATTAGGTACTGATGGGTAAGTTCTTTCCCCAGATACTCTACGCGGAAGCTGCCAATAGTGTTAGCTTTACTTTCTGCGAGAGCTATGAACCTGAGACATAAAGGACGCGACAAGAAAACCTTCTGCAGAAGAATGTCAGGTTGATCATCTGGAAGCTAGGAATAGACAACTGATTGGGCTAATAGCAATATCTCACACAAGTTAATTCTTTGTATGAAACTCAACAAACACCTAGATACCGACTCCGGGAAGAAATTCTGTTACTAACTGTCAGTGCACACCATGATATGCGCATCATGATTAGCATCTCCACAGCTAATTTTCCAGCCTTCCAGTGAACAAACTTACGAAGTGAGCTGATAATCACAGTTCAAATTCTAAGATCTAAAAACATTTAAAATGTATCATGCAGAAACAATCTTCTGATGAGTGAAAGCACAACAAAGAGAGGTGATAACATAGAGACAAAGAATAAGAGAAAACCTCAAGATTTGGGAAAGTGGGCCTATTGCCCATTTAGAATGAGTCTTCTGATACCATTTTCAAAATGGAGACAGCCATTTTTACAATACGATTCAGAAGTAAAGTCCTAGCAACCATCCCGACACCAGGTTAAGTCATTGATGACTCATAACTGCCCTCCACTAGACTGTGGCTTGCAAATAAAAAGTAACCAGAATTACTGCTTAACAATATCTGAGTTGTTTCTAATAACACCATGGCCTAGTTAAATGACATTGCTAAAATATTTTTCCTCTTGCAGTGTCAGTGTCCTTTTCATGGGCTTTAAGCAGCTTCAGAGTCAGGTCAACCGAAGAAATTCATGGAAATACTATGGATGCTTGATGTGAAAAGACTTTAAAAGAAAAGTAAGGTACACATAATCATATCTGAGAAGGAATTACATTTCCTCCTTTAGAAAGAGTTAGAACGCCTAGTCCCCGTTGAAAATAACCAAAATGCATTCACTGACAAAATGTTCATAGCAAATAGCTATTTTTTGATGTTTTGCAGACTCACCTGAGATGCTTGATATGAGAGAGAAAGTCTATGTTGTACAGGAGGATTTCCATCTGCAGACATTTCAATCATACAGTAACCTTCAGGACTGCTTGTAGGCAACACATAGCTAGAAGGAAACAGAAGAACTCATTACTGTTTATGCTGTTGACAGCAGAGTATTCAAACCTCACATGACAAAGGCAAGGTGAAAAAGATGTTTCTGTCTCCATAAAGAATGACAATCTTTGAATACTAATAATTCCAGTTTCATGGATACTTGGACTACCCAGGAGACAAAAGATCTAAGTTTCTCCTACTAATGTCCCTCTTCTATTTGCCTTCCTACTGTTCTTGACTCTAGTGTTTGAATAGTATGCAGAGACAAAGAAGAAAGAGATCTTTACATGCATAAGTAGGTATTGATAAATTGCATGTGCTAACTGTGGCTGACATATGGTCTCCCTAGTACAGAGGGTTGTTGGACAAGTAACATCAATGTTGAATGACGCTGAACTCCCTAGGTGGAAATTTCCTTTTCCTGCCCTACAGGGCAACCAGAAATGGAATAAGAAATGAAAGGCTGCATACCTCTAAGCAGCAAGATTACATTGTCATATAGTTATCGCTACTTGGGAAATATGCTGTTAATGTAAACTCTGATACTGAGCTTCAGAGATAAAGAAGAATAGAAGGTGAAGGGAATTTGTAAAGTAAATAGTAGTGAATGCTCAGCAAAACACTGAGAATTCTTCAGGTCCTTTCTATGATGAGAGCTGATGAAATGCTATTAGTATTATCAGCAATAAAAATTCAATCCAGCAAGATGATTTTCAAACATACTGGTTTTGTATTTAGAAAGGAAATTTGCATAAATTTTATCACAGCAATGACAGAATAGGAGAATAGTAGTCAATAGATTCTGTAAAACAGCTCTGCTATTTCTGTAGAAGTACTTCCCAACTGCACTTTGCCTCAGTTTCAATTTTCACATGCTTTAAAACAGAATGTGATAGGTGTCCTTTTGGGAAACATGTTAAGGTTTACTGGCTACACACATTCTGCACATGAAACTCTACTCAGTCAAATCCATATAATTAGGTTTCCAGAGTAAGGTCTTAAACAAGAAGAATGTTACATTTTGTGTAATGTTTCACAAATGTTACACAAAAAATTTTACAAAATATTCTGAAAAAAATTTATACATTTATATGGACTGCCGTATTTTCCATTTTTATAGGTGAACAAATGCTAAAGGACAATGACAGGAATCTTATAAGCTATTTTGTGTTGGGATAGACAAATTTTTATGTTAGGCCATAGGTGTATGAAAGAATTAATGTGTTTTAAGTCCCATTCTGTCCTGAATGACAAGCATATATTCCTAATCATAGAAACGACCTCAGTACTGCCAAAGACAAATTTACTTGTGGATGAACCACATCAAGACCTGCCATGCTCTCAGATGCCTACCTGTTCATTTATCAGCAGCAGGTTGATTTTGTGGAGTTGCTGTGGTATGATTTATCCCATGTTATGCCTTGAGCTTTGCTTTTCTACTCCTGTGTCTACAATCTTACTATTTTATTCTCCTGTCTGTAGATTCAGTATGAAATTTAGAGTCTCAGTTTTCACCTTGGAAGTTACTGGGAACACTGTATTGACATAAATGGATGTAGTATTAGGCTGCTAATGAATATTCAGAGCATTCACTGCAGTGCAGTGATTCTGAGTGATCAGCAAAAAAATAGTGCATCTACCAACACAAGTCTCATAGGCAGTATATCTCTATCAGCAGGTGACGCACCTGTATCAATAAATCCTGCCTTTCCAGTGGTTATATTGCTTCTGGTTCCAGAGTTAATTCAGTCAATACTAACTTGTCGACTTTTCCCTGTGCTCTGCTGCATGGGGTTGAAATGTGCTAAATTACTTCACCTTTGTAAGCATGCTACACTTTTCCTACTTTTGAAGCGGGAACAACTATGTTTTAAATTGTTTTTAAAAGACCGAGATGTTTGAATGGCGTCTTTTATTACCACCTTTTGAAATGTGATCTAGACTCCTAGACTATTCAAATGAGTTTTAAAAATGTTCGTTTTCTTTGTTTTTTTATGTTAAAAAAAATCCTGTATTTTTTAAATGTCTTTTAAGTTAAGTTCCTTCTTAGGTAGTCTAAAATTAGCATAACATTTTGATTTTGAATGTAGGGAGCCAGAAGCAATGTCTGCTGTTCTCAAGATCAGCTAATTTTCACAATTTCATTATAAAATGTAAATTGAGTAAACAGAAGTTCCTCCTTAATAAATAATAGTTATATTGACAGATAGTGTTGCGATGTCCTTTTTAGATACCTGGAGTAAGGACAATTTTGGAGAAAGTACTTCCATCTACTGTGAGTTCCAACCAATTCTTGATATGTAAAATATACTTTGAATTTTATTTACTATTCCTATTCACATTTCAGCTGCTGGGAATTGTCCAGGTAAATTACAGTGTATAAAGACAGCTTTCTCAGTTAAAAAAAAATGAGCTCGTTTAGGATTCTCTTGGGGAAAAACAACTCCTAAACTTTCCGTGATGCTTTCTACTCTGAGTGGATATTGTAGTAGACATAACACACTCACAGCAAAGCCTACCGTCTGCCCTTGCCTTGTGCCTGCTTTTTGGGAAGGTTTCTGGAGTCCACATCTGCTGCAGTTTCTAAATCAATTCAAGGTTTTACCCCTTAGATCACACATTATAACAGTCCAGCCCACAAAGAACAAAAGTTCAAGTGATGTGGAAAAGCTGATAAAGAAGAATGTTCATCTAATGAAAAAGATCAATACAATCTATGTCAGTTTGAATATCTTCAAGCAATTAGCCATCCATCCAAGCCAAATTCAGCATTGTAAACTTTCATTGCGAATGTCTGGTATTCAGGCATTCTCTTTGTTTTGTATACATAATATCTCTTGTTTTGATTCTTTGCTAGGGGAAAAAAAAAAGTGAAAGTTTAAAAATAGGTGCAATTAAAATAAACCTTAAAGGTTACTTGATGCTGACATGGTCTTTACTGCAGTATCTTTATGTAGAAAAGCCCAAGTATCCTAAATTCATGTAGATAATAACGCAGTCATCCCTACATAGGCATAACTGGTGATTCATTCTACCTTAAAACAAATGTGTCAGAAAAAAGAAAACACACATTCTAAAGAAAAAAAATCCCAGTATCTATAAACAGCAACTATTATAGAGTGATTTTAATCATTAGGTCTCAAATTCACAAAGGACATAAAGCTTTTTTTTTTTTTTTTTAAGATTCAGCAATGAAACCTCAAAGAAAAGAACTGATTAGTTCAGTGTTAGCCGGTAGATTAGTGTCTGAGTTGTGAGAAAAAATACATAGCTACTTACTGCCCTGTGTTCTGGAGTGCACATTAGGAATGCTACCACTACTTTTATCAGCATTTTCTCCTTTCTCTGCAAGGATTTACAATCAAGTAATACTTGAAGTTTCTCTCTGTCTTATGTCACAGAAAAGAAAAACTGTCATTTGAAATGTGAACAAAATGAATATTTTTCATGCTTACATTACCACAAAATTAGGACTGTTTGAATTTGCTAGATTACTCAAATATGTTTAAAATGGCTTTTAGAAAGAGGCAGAGCATGGAAAATTGCAGCCCAAAAGACATTTTTCTGAGAAAATTATGAAAATAATGAAAAATGGTAATTAAAACAGAAATGCTGTCTCTTTACTATAGTATTTAAAACCACAAAGTGCTACAGTATGGACATATGCAATTATACAGTTTTTAAAAACAGTGATGGAAAAAAGAATGCACTTGAAATATTCTGCGGCAGAAATGACCTGAACTAAAATATCACTTCATGTAGCTCTATAACTTGATAATATTTTTCTTATAGTCTAAGATAAAATCTGTCTTCATCTTGCAACTGGATAAATACAGTCATATTTTTGTACGCATCTCATAGAAGCTAGAAATCCATTATCCACATTAGAAAAGATAAAATGAAACTGATGATTTATTCTCTTGACAATTTTTCTTTATTTTTCTAATTAACCTCATATTATGAGATACTGACCTCACATTAAAAACACCTGAGATGAAAATGGCTAATCACTGACATCTTTAAATTTTGAAGTATTTTTAGTTCAGTTGTGCTTTTTCACTCGTTTGGATGCTGAAGGCATTTCAGTCCATCTGCCTCACATCTCAGTGGCATATTTCAGTTGCACTCAAAGCCAGCGTATTTTTCTCTCCAGAGGCAGTGACAGCAGAGAATACAATATGATTCCTATTGCAGGATTATTTTATCAGGCACCAAAATTGTGATTCATGCATTTCACACTCATAATGATATAAAAAGGATTCACAGAGCAGTAGGGAGTTGAGTGTGTGGGGCATAGGTATGGGAAACAGTTTTATGAGGAGGGCATACGGGAATATTTTGCACAATCATCTGAATAGGTCTGGAGCTATATGGAACCCAGCCTGTTCCTGTAGATGCTAAAGTGCAGGCCTGATGTAGTAAAATATTTGTTTCCACAGATTCAAAATAAGAAGAGGTTCAGCCTTCTTTTCTGTGCTTGGCTTGGAATAACGTGATTTTTTCATAGTTACTCTGGACTTTATATAAGCTCATTAAGAACAAAAATTAACAAAGGATTTACCACAGGGGCTGTTTCTTTACAAAAGACTCATGGACCTCAACAGATGCAAACCAGAAGTTATATACAGTGATGAATGCCATTATTACTTACATCTTGATTAATTACGTGCATAAACACTGACTTTCTAACAAAGTGCAATGTTTACGTAACATCCTCACAGCTATGACTCAGTTGTGGATTATAGAATCATAGAATGATTTGGGTTGGAAGGGATCTTAAGAAGCATCCAGTTCCAAACCCCATGCTATGGGCAGGGACACCTTCCACTTAGGCCTGGAAATTATATTGAAAGAACTAAAACTAGCTAAGATTGAGGGCACTTCTACATCAAAAGTTATCTGGTATAATCTTGCTTAAACAAATTTTTTTGCTTAAATTATCACAGCTACTTCTCCACCTGAGAAATTAAATCATACTTTTTTTTTTTTTTCTTTCAAGCTAGTCACCAGGTGGCACTAAAGGAGCACAGTAGAAAGCACAAATGCAAAATTCATACTAATGTCTCTGCTAATCATTGGAAAGACTGACTCCAGCCTTAACTGATAGCATGATTGCTTCAGATTCCAATTTATATCAAGGGAAACAGAGTAAAGTATCTTAAACTGATTACATATTTGACAATATGGATGAGAATAGGTTCGGAGAGTGGAACTTCTGGAAGACTTTTACCTTCATTCATGTGTTGTAATTACCTAATGTAATCATGTAAAAATGGTGCATTCATGGATGTGTCAACATACTTCAGAAAAATTAGTTTATAGCAATTATGTTTTGTATAGAGTGCTGAAGGCGTAGCGTTGTTTCTAGAAGATTAAGGAGAGGCATAACAAAATTAAAATATCAGATCATCAGACACAAAAAACCCTCTAAGCGTTACAAAGATAACCAGCCTCTGCTCTTATCCAAGCTAAATTATCACGGTAAGATTTTTTCTGATCAAAGATCTCGCACTGCTAGCAGACTGTGGTTTCTGGTCTGCTGAAAAATTATTACAAGGTAGTTATACTACTGTCCATTTTCTAACGTCACAGTTGGAGGTTTACATTTAGAACTATTTACTATTTTTCTCCTACAAGCTGACAAACACTAGCCCAACTTAACAGCACATCACAGGAAAAAATACCCACAAAAATCCTCTTTACTGAAAAGGTGTTGATATTAAAGACACAGTCTAAAACGACTCCTGCAAAACACTGAAACAGTGGCTTCATTTACACCCTTGATTAACCAGAGCAGTTGTCAAGGGAACATCTAACCAGCTCTGAAGCAATACAGGAGATTTTTCAACAACAGTGGTTTTATTTTTGACTGAGCACATTCAGTTCACAAGTGTGAAGATCTGTACTGTGTATTACAGTTCTAATAATCTCTTGGTACTTCTTTCCTAAATTCTTGAATTTACTATTTTTTATTTCCTTAAAAACATATATTTAAAAAATTTCATTATTAAAAATATGTCTTTTCCAAAATTAATTTCAACATACTGCTTCCATGGAAACATTCACATGTCTTTTTACCTTTTTCTATTCCAATAAGGTCAAATTTTGGTATTTCTTACCGCTTTCAGTTACAACATGAAGAAGTGATAATTATAAAAATGAATGCTTCATTTTATGTCTGACATTTTATTTGAAATCAATGAAACATCTGTAGTAACTTACATCCATTAGACATCAGATTTCAGGTTTTCTAGTTGCTATGAGCTGACCGAACACTAAAAGCATACTGGTAGGGGGAGGGGGGGGGGACAGAGAGACAATGGGAGGGGGTAGACAAAAGCACAGAAGATGAAAAATCCCAAA
>Ga0065711_1033320_pt1 | contig 25713 bp, 12 predicted proteins | sample Hoacrofraction12_FD_59098 | JGI IMG/M metagenome (GOLD analysis project Ga0065711, IMG submission 59098) | Hoatzin crop microbial communities from Cojedes, Venezuela - Epithelial fraction 12 v2 (version 2) | ecosystem: Host-associated > Birds > Digestive system > Esophagus > Crop | place...
TTTTTTTTTTTTTTTTTTTTTTTTTTTTTTGTAATCTACTGAAGGACTCAAGGATTATGTCTAATAAAATTGCCCTTAGGATTTTATTCTGGAATGGTCCCAAATGTTTGCTCTGCTATGCCAGGTCAGATCCATTAGGAAGTGAAATGTGACCATCTCCAAATGTATTCTGCTTTACTGATGCAAAAATATTTTATGAAGAGGTAGCTGAATATAAAATAGGCTTTTCTTCTCTATGATGAGATCTCAAGTAAAAGCTGTATACTAAAAGCAGCTGGGTGTGGGGGATTCTTTTCATAAGCTGTTTCACTCAGGTTTCATTTCTGTGGTGAAGGCAGAAAGGAATCAGTAAGTAGCATATTCTGGCTTACTCTAGCACAACATTTTCCTTTTTTGCTGCTTGACATGGATATTATAGAGTAGCAGACTGCACACCCACGGAAGTTACATCTTCCTTTTAAACTCTCAAAATAGGAGTTAATTAGCAGGTCAAACTCTGGACAATTTTCATAGAGATCCTTACTCCATCCTTACTTGTAATCTCAAATGCTGGACTTGGTTGTTTCATTCTTCTGTCAAGCTTTGAGATCCCAGCCAGCAGGAACAAATTTCCCCTGGTGATTACCATCCATGATTTCACTGCCATTGCAAGGCTACAGTCTTTTTTGTCAGAGGCAAATTTCCAGTGTAAACCAGTTCAGTATTCCATGAACCTATTGCTACATTCAAACATGAGTTTACTTGCTTCCTTTGTTACAATGTTCGGTCTAAGAGGTACATTTTTTTTCCAGTCTTTATCATTGACTTTAAAATTCAGTATATCATCTTTTAGACCTTACTAACATCTATAATTAACTTAATTAAAGAAGCTCTGGTTTGGTATTAGTTTCAAATTCGTAACAAATTACTCCACATTTTTACTATTTTTTTAAGTAAAGCTTTAATTGAATTGACCACCAGCCTTAAAATGACATGTCGTTCAAAGTTTGAATAATATTAAAGGGTAAAAAAACTACTCAGTGCCAGACATATTCAAAAGTTGCTACTTTGTCATTGCATTTGTCTTCCAATTTACTCTTCAGCATGTTCAGTTCAGATCACAGAGTGTGGATGCAACTAAGATGTAATTAGTATCTCAGCTTTAACAGAGAAAGATGGTCTCATGGTCTAAGTAAATAGCAGTCAGAACAGCCTTCAAAGAGATCGCATGACACACAAGGACTTATTTCTGCAGTAAACAATTGTTTCTTATTCTATAGGAAAGCACAAAAACACAACTGATAGGAACCTTGGACTAGCTCAGAGCTCTTTAAAGTGTACCTAAGGTGATGTGGGCATGTTCTATTTCTGGTGGGGCAGGTTGCAAGTGTAAATTCTTATTTTCCATATCCAGAATTGTTATAATTTTATCATGTAGTCATACTCTGCTGATATATCTGCATATGTATATCACGAATTTCTTGCTGTCATGCAATAACCCCATGGAAGGTTTCAATAGTTAAATAAATTTATTTTTGTTCCCTTAAAAATATTTGCTCGGACTGATCACAATTTCTGGTTGTCCTTGGGCTCTGATTTGGGGCTTTAGTGGCAGTTATCAGAAATCTGTTGATGAAATGGATCTATGAATTCTAAAACCTATTGTGCAAAGCATCTCAGGTTTGGTAGGTTTTTGCCAGAATTGAGGAGGGGGATCCAGCTGAGAACCTTGACAAGTGCTGGTAGCTCTTTCTACTTTCAGTTCTTTACCATCAGTGAAACTTTCAAGAATGGAAACATTGCCCTGTCTGTAAAGATACGGGGGAAGTTTCAGTTTTTGCCTGTAAAATTTTGGGGTCTGGTCTGAGAAGTCTTTTGCTGAAATCTATAAATCTTTCTTTTCTCTTTTTTAAAAAAAGAGAATCTTTTTTTTTCTTTCTTTTTTTTCCCCAGCTAGTTCTGATATGCAAGCTGAAAACACACATTTCATAGCTGGGTGTCCGGATACACAGAAAACTAATGCTCCCAGTCCAGTAGCACTCTTCAAGTGGCTGGCAGAGCCCTAACTGAATAAGAAGATGGTTACTTCCAGAGTCTAATTTCTCAACCACTTTTTTCATGTTGTATACTGGCAAACTGGAAGCAGAAATAAGATATATTTTCATAGGCATTTGTTAACCAACTTCTGTAAATAAACTGTTGACCAGTGCACAGATTGTTAATGACAGGGAAAAAAAAAAAAAAAGCTGAGCTGAGAAATACACTAAAACACATGGTTCAGAAATAAAGAGGAAATGAATTAAAACGTGTATCTAATTACTCCAGAAAAGCAAAATGAACATCTGGTAACCTTTTTCTTTCAACTAAAACCAGAATAACTAAAAGCTATATATTTCTCTGTCTTCTCCCTAATAACAAGCCATGTTCAAGTGTATTTATCTTAACACCTAGTACAGAGCATTTAGAACAAATGATGAAATGACAAAGTTAATGCCCCTTAACATGACATTCAATTGCTGCTGATACAGAGTGTGAAATTTCTATTGAAACTCTGTTGAGATCATTGTTTTCTTGGACAGAATGCAATTTCAGTATGTCAACAATATATTATGTCACTGAAAAAAAAATCAAGTATTAAGACTTTCACTGTCCTGATGATGTCTTTCACTAAAATGAAAATATTTAAATGGAAGACTACTTTTAACATACATTAGAAAATAACTTCAATGGAAAATAAATAATAAATAGTTCATAGTCTGCTATTTAACTAAATACTGAAGATATTTTTAAGGATATTAATGAGCTATTAACTCAGGTAATTTTTTTAAGACCAGTTAGTCAGATGTAGTCTCTCCATAAGCATAAGTAAACAATCTAGAGTACAGATTTTATATTTTCCTCTTACTGCATTACAACTAATTTGGAATTTTTGCACATCTTGTTTTTCAGCAAGGTGTTCTTTTTTGTTATGAGTTTGAGGCAAATTGAACAAGGTATTTGAAAGAGACAGAAATTCATAACGTCATGATTTCTTTAGATTTTTTCTTTATTTTTTGTTTTATTTTGAGTGGTTTTTTTCCACTTTTATTTGAGTTTGGCACACTGCTGACCAAACCTGAAGTTCAGAAATTGCAATGACAACATTTGCACTAACTTCAGGAAGCTTTGGATCATGTAGACTGTCTTAAAACTGCCCAGCACAGAAGCTGCAGCTGTATTCTGATGTTTGCCACAATTAAAATATGTACTTCTATTTTCGGGTGAGTAAGGATCTTCACTAATTCTATCACTTTGCACACAGTATAATTTTCAGTTCTGTGTGTATTGAAGAATGGGCATGGAGGATTCTGAAAGATGATTAGAAGTATCAGTTTGTGGCAGCACGCCACAATAAGTTACGGCAGTCACAAGGCAAGCAAAAGCAAGCAGAAGCAGCAGCAGAATCACTTTAACAGTTAATCATAACATTTTTATATCCCCTTGTCTCCCACCCCCAGAATCTCATTGGTGAGGGTCTTTTGGCATGTAGCTCCTTTGTTCTTCTGATTGGTCATCATGTGTCCGTTCACACGACCTTCACGCTTATCGAAGAGTTGGCTTTTCCCATCCTGTTTCTTTGTTCCTTTCCTCCTGTTTTTCAGCCACAGGTGCACAAAATAATTAGCTCATAGATATGGCTCTATTCCACCAAGACCGTCAAGGCTGCCCGTGGCCCAGGCGATTCCTACATCAGTTTGTGAAGGTCTTAGTCCTGTTTAATTTAATATACCACTCTGATGTCTGGGATCAAAACAGCAAAACCTACAATATTCCCCTAAGACAAATCCCTTTTCTAGAAGAGCTCTCCGTGTTGAAGACCATGGCGGGCTACCAGGTCCCTTGTCTATTCTCTTCCTCTGTTGAAAAACGCTATTTGTTTGACAAACGAGAAGATTTAGGAGCAGATACCATTTGCTGGTACCTGCTGTCTCCTGGAATTTGTGTTCACCAGTAGCACTATGTTCCACTTTTTACTGCTGGTATACCTGTCAGTCCTCCTTTCAGACTTCCTACACTAGGCGGTGACTTCTATACCAGCAGCTGGGGTAACTGGATTTCTGCATTTGGGTTGAGATTCATAATGGTAAGTTTCCTCAGCAGATCTAGCGGGATAATACCCTCATAGAGGCAACAGCATAGCATTCTCAGGGTCTGAGATGATTATGAAACAATTCTCATTGTACTTTGATATTTTGCCAGTACAACTCTTTTCTTAGGCAGGAGATTCCAAGTGAGTATTATCTTGTCTGACTGACTTCAGTGAAGCTAGTAGTGCAGAAAGATGATGGTATTACCCTACATTTGCAAGATCAAAGGTTCCCATTGTAATTTATACTGTGGATATGTGAGGTTACTTTGCAGTTAAGATTCAGCCACCATCATGAAAAACCCCATGGAAGTCACCAGCATCATTCTGAGGAGGACTTTCAACAACACAAATTGTTAGATTTCTTCCTTGGGCTTGTAGCTGACAAATATTGCAGAAAGGAGAAATACAGTGTGTCCAGTTCCAAATAGGATAAAAATCAGAGGCTATTTCACAAAACTCCTGTAATGTCTTTTCTGCTGTGCCAGGTTTATCTACAAAACCACTGGTAGGAATTTATCATTGATCATGAGAGCTGTAATTAAGTAGTGTCTTCTCACTGCGTTCTTTTAAGAGACAGTAGAGTGTGAATCTATGTTACTTTTATTACCATTCATTCATTTCCTATACTGAAAGTTGTGTCTGGGAGGCTTTCCAGGAAAAGGGAATGGGCATTCTCAGACCACTTCCACTAGAGCTTCTCTGTGTGGTGGAAAGGGAGGATATTGCATAGTTGTAAAAATGAAAGTTTTCAGTGGAAGGTTTGCAGTGGACTACTTTGCACAATTAGAGCCTTGCAAGGTACAAATGATCTCATGGGATAATGACAGAAGAACAGCTGTGAATGAAGAAAAGAAAGGAAGGTAAAAATAAAACAATGTATTAGTTCCCTTAAGTAAAGAATGCAAACCCATTACTTGATTTTTAAGCTAGATGCAAGTATTTTGTGTTCCAAATGTTTTTCTTACAATGCAAGATTTATAGCTTGGATATATAGAACTCTGAGAACCAGATTCCCTAAAGATTTATATATTCTTTGTCAGAACGGAAATCCTTACTGCTGCAATTGGGTCAGATCCTAAGAAACTGCCTTTTTTTCTTTTTTTTTCTTTGGCAAGATTACTGGACATGTCAGAGGAGGAAGGAATGTATTAGTAAAGGAAGGGAGTGGACATGGTGGAGCAGAGTTCAAATCCAATAATTCTTTATTAGCACAGTGGCCATTAAATAAATTCTTTCCTATAAATACACTAACTTAACCCCTCTGAAAGGATATGTCAGTTGCACAGCGGAGAAAAACTAGCCAGCTACGCTAAATCACAACAAGGATGGGTGACTATATACAGCTGTGTCAATTTTCATTATAATACAGAAGGCTTATGCTACCATTACCATGGTTAAAATATTGGCCTTAAAATTAACAAACTTGTCATTTATTCATTTTCTCTCCTATTATTCATATTTAATGGCAGACACTTGACTTTAAGACTTAAAAAAAATTAGCTGTTCTGACTGACACTCTTTCAGATCTTTTCTTCTTAATTTAACTGCCTTTTTGCTTTCAAGTTCACCACAAATACTGAACTACATTAGGGATCTAGTGTAGAAGAATGCTTTTACTGGATTATCTGTAGGTTGAAAGCAAGGTTCTAACAGATTTTATGTTCCCCAAAAGAACAGTAATGTGATATTTTTTGAAGAACAGTACTTCTGTTGATCTGTAACATGCAAGAAAAATTAATGACCAGCAAATGCATATTTTCCAGTGTTTTTCTCTGTCTGTCCTGTGCTTTGTAAAAGGTCATCTGATGACTTAGATGCCAGTACATCCTTTTATTTTTAAAGGGAGTTTATCCCTGGCAAATTGAGTCAGAAAAAGAAAAGCTATCAAGATTTTCTCTAAGGCAGAAAGAGAATAAAGGTAGGTGAAGACAAAGGTTTTAGCTTTTGTTTGGGTGTTGCACAATCTGAAGACTGAACATGATGCAGGAGACAGAGATCACGAGAAACAAAGTTCTGCCTGCAGTCTGATATCCTGACATCTCTGGTCTTTACTTGCTCTGCTTCTTGCTGAACCTCAGACAGGAAAGCATCAAGGATTTTCTCTGGCTTTTAGTCCAATCTAGATAGATTGGTTTCTAATTTAGACATCTGCCATTTTTCTTCCTCACATGGCATCAGCTTTCCCTAGTCTTAATCCTATTTTATTACTGGATATAGCCATATGTAAACTGTGTGTATAACCATGCAAGTCCATGAACTAAATGGAGAAAGAATCGAGAAGGTCAGAAATGTCTTTCTTCTCTTCTCCATTGCCTGGTTCCTATGACCTTGTACAACCAAATGAGTGTCTGCACCCCTGACTTCTTTCTTACCTCTCTTCTCCTTTCATGAAAGAAGGTGTGTGGGATTACAAGTTTTGGCTTTCCACTAACTGCAGCAAAGGGAAATCTTAACTATACTGCTCTGTCCAACTGGGTACAGGGCAAACCAGGCTAGCCCTCTGAGGTTAATAATGGAGCTGGAATATGAACCAGAGCTTGTCTATCTGTGATTTCACATCATTCTGGCAAGTGCTTGCTGACTTTTTTTTATGGCCTTCCTTGCCTTCTGTCACTAAACCCTTGTAAACAGATTTTAGTCCAATGTTTACTAATATCTTCATATCATCTTCTGGACAGAATGTTGTGCTGTTATCAAAGCCAAGAAAGAGACTGCGACTGAGATGTGTTGATGATGTGTTGGCTGCTTTTCAAGAAAGCACAGATGCTCTGAACACCTTTCTAGAATTCTTAAGTACTAAAATGTCCTTCTGATAAAATTTACAGAGGAAATGGAGAAATAAAGATTAATGTCTTTTTCTAAACAGGTATGGCTGCATACTGCTGATGGTAAGCTCATATGTTCTGGTTAGCAGTCTTATACACAGGAATCAATATATTGTCTAAACACTAAAATTCATACCCTGATTAGCAAATTAAATGGTGTAAAGACATCTGAATAACGAAAAAACAAAATAGAAAACCAACTAACCAACGAACCAACCAACAAACAAAACAAAACCTTCTTGCACTATCAGTTGTTTTGAATAAAGTTCTTAACAGAAACAGAAGTATTTTTTCAGTCTATTATATAAAATAAGGAGAGATACCGTGTCTGGTGGGGTTTTTTGTAATATGTGTTTTATATCAAACTTGTATCTTTACTTTGTGAAAGGGAAGGGAAAAGGGTCTTTTTAATTTAAAGAAGAATATACTAGCTTTTTCAAAAAAGATAGAAGGCTGAAATAAATCTTATTTAGCAAAGCCTTCAGGAACCACAGAAACCTCTCTTTAACTGCTTGCCTGATAATCACTAAGCAAGAGTCTATCTTTCACTTTAGATGGAAATGAAATTGCAATTAGAAGAGCTGCTTCCATCATTTATTTCTTTCCTTAAAGTAAGTGTGGGAAAACTTGCATAGGTAAAAAATAAGAAATGAACCAAAATTGACCATAAGGTCAAACTGAACTTGAACCAGTTGCTCTGAGGTTTTTTGTTGAGTAGACATGCTCAGTTACAGGGGAAAAAAGCAATTCTTGCTGTAGTTCTGAAAAAGCCAAAAAGTCTTGAAAATCTTGCTGAAAATAACAGCTTTTGTGAGGTTTCCAGCTAGAACCACAGGAAATGTCAAGCAAAAAAACACTGGCATGCACAACTTCACCTAACTGCAGATCCTTACTGTCTGGACAGGATTTCACCTATTTAGTCTTTTTAGCACCAAGTTAGGGCCTTGAGGGCACTAATGGCCCTTACTGTCTGTGTTCCCAGCTGGTCTCCAGCTCTTCTGCAGCCTTGTGCTTCCCAGCCATCTCAGGGCCATGTCTGACCCGGATCCCCATCTTGGACTCAACCCACATACCTGCCTACAAAGCTGTAGCGGGCATTTGGACACCAAATGCTGGTACCTAGTGCTTCCTGCCTGTATGCATGCTTTCTTTCTCAGTCCTAAGGACTCATGCTGTCAGCCTCTTCCCTCAGGGATGAACAACCTTCAGAGATAAATCTACCTGCACTTCAGCTCCTGGTCTGTGTCTGGAATAAAGCAATGGTCAAGAGGGAGCAGGGCAGGTAGGCTGGGGAATAGGAGGACATGCATCTGCATGGAGTGAGGCAGCATGGTGAAGTGGTGGGGTTAAGCCACCCCGTGCAACTGCCTGAGCAATTCCCTGCTTGAGGCAGCATTTTCTCTTAGCAGGGTGCCTGGTCAGCATCTATGCAGGAGGGGGAACAGCCACACCACTGTGTCTGAGCAGCCCTTTTTCAGCCCTTTCTAGTTGAAAATATGTTAACAACTCTCCATTTGCTGTTAGCCACAGGAACAGGTTCCTCACCACAGCAAAGAATCAGCCTTGTAACTAAGTTTAGCTGCCTGCTTATCTACAGCAGTTAACAGCCCTGGTCAGCAGAGGGGTTTCACATTGCATTAGCTTCTTGAATTGTTTGATAAGCTGGATGCAAATCTTGCTTTGCTTTGTCTAAAGTAACTTTCTTCCTAGATAAGGCCCCTTTACTTTTCTTCAAAACTCCAACATCCAAGGCTTCCTGAAACAGTCTTTAATTTTTAGTCCTTTCAAAAACTTTTCAACATCAAATCCACTTGTGCCCATTTAATTTATATTTTTGTGTTCTGGGGAATGAATATTATTATTTTAAACCAGTATCCTTTTTTGTTTATTCATTTTCTTTCTTGTATTCTCACTCTGATCTTATCTCTGTACTAATCATTGAAGTACAAGCATCAGGCTGTAGCTCTTTAAGAAGTGATGGCTGGTGGCTTTCAGAGCTATAGCCAGGCTTAGAAATGTGAATATGGAATGATGCAGCAAAAGTGGAGACTCTACAGTTGCCTGAACAATAATGATGTGGGTTGTATCACAGTCTATTGGCTGCCACTTCAATCAACTGTAGCTGAGCACAGAAGAAACACAACTCCTCATGTGTATGTGTAGCTAAGGAAAACCTGGCCGAGCAGTTTAACTCAAGTAATCTTTCCTTCTTTCTTTTATCCTAGTTTCTTATTTATTTTCTGGCAGGCATCAGCACTCCTGGGAAAACATTCCTTGTAAGTAATAAAAATAAGATTACTTTCATGTACCTTTTGATTGCCAATGTTTTTCCAGCTTTCAAAGAGCCCTATTTCCATACCCTTTGGATAGGAGTGTGTTATTGTTAAGCAGTTTGATTCAATTCCATGATTTGTAGTAATTATGTTTAGTGTTATCCTTTGTTAAAGGAAATAGAATAAGTCTTTAAGCTACAACGTTTCTCAGTTGCCAGTAAAATCTCTGCAGAATGAAAGCCACTAGAAAGAGGTGGCATCAGAATTACTTAGTCATGTAGCTTTTTAACATGGATGATATGTTTTTTACTGCTGAAGAAATCGTAAGAATGTATGATACACCACTCTGGTGTCAGTAAACTTTTAACTCACATTAAAAATTAACTTAAATTTACCTCAGGTAGGAATCACTCTTTTAGTTCTATAATAGAGTATTAGATACTCAGAAGTAATAATATGCACAACTGATTTCATAAATCCATGCTTTACTGAAAGGAATAGAAGCTCTGATTTCCATAATAAAGTACAGTCATGTCGCTGGCTCATTATTGACCAGTCACATAACTGACAATAAATGTTACTATTTATGATGCAGTTATGAGATCCACAGAAAGATCTTAGTATCAAATAATTCATGACTCTGCAACAAGACCACGATTAACTTAGGTCAGCTCCTTGAGCTAAATGAGAGTACTTTTGTTTAGCTGAGGTTACTTCTTAAAAAAGGAAAAATTATAGCTAAGTATAATTCTTTAAACTCATAAATATGTGTAGCACTATAGAGGCATAGATCCATGTGCACCAGTCGTACTTCTGCTGCTAAAATCTTTGCAATAGTTAAACTCTAAGGAGGGAGTGAGACATTGTTAGACATAGTCAAGTGTTCTGGGGTGAGGAGAGGTGTGAGAATATAGTTTATCTGCAATTTTTCAAAGATCCATCAGGAAGCATTAATTTATTGAGACTGAAAATGTTACTGAGAACATAGTAATTTTGATGTTACATTTTCAGAATTTCAGTCACTGGTAGGAAATGTCTCTTACCCCAGACCTTGTTCTAACTGTGAATAATAGGTACTAACCTGTATTTAGGCTATTGATCTGACACAGGGAAGCCATTTTTTTCCCAGTGTTGCTTTTCTTATCTCAGAAGACATCTCAAACCTGGATGTGTTCAGGCTATAAATACAACTCTAGAAATAAAGAAACTAAATCCCCCAAATCCAAGTATTCTATTCTTTTTTGTAGCAAGGAACTTCTCAGCTAAATTATTTGGAAGACAAACATTATAATTGCTTTCTCACGATAGCTGCATTTGTTTGCTTTCATAAATTCCCATATAGCATGCAGTCCTTTCACTTGCTCAATATAAGTTTCAAAATTATTTCCCTGAAATTTCTCTGAAAATACAGACTTAACTGTAAGTGACTCAGGAGATTAATGATGATCTGCCTATTCTGTTTATTCTCTTCAATCCTCATGGAAGCCCCTGGCACTTTAGTGTGTTAATATTTATCAAAAGGAAAAAAACCTAACAGTCTCTTAAGGCAACTGTACAAAATATTTTGTATCTTATTATAGTTGAATCAGTAAACTAAGCTTGCAAGTACCATGGAACAGAGTCATGGGATTTATATTTTTTATGAAAAATTTGTATTGCTTGTCATTTTGAGAAAGTTATTCAGAATATTTGGTCCTCTTAACTTTGCTGAGGAAATGGGCCTAACTTTCAGAACATCACCTAAAAGAAACTTTGAAACTCTGCTGAGTTCTTAGCGTGCAGAAGGCTTTTTGTCGAAGTGCTGCACCTAGTAATCATCCAACTGCCTGTAAAAAGCAGATTAACATGACTAGGAATACCCAACTGGCTAGCAATAACGAAACTGAAGACGGTGAAACACATATCCATTAATTCCTCAGTAATACTGTTATGATTAATAGTAATACTGTTATGATTAATAATGTCAGCAATGAACAATCTATTTCAGAGTGAATGTTTCTTAATGAGGTTCTCTCAGTACATGTTAGGAGTACACTAAGGAGTTTTTCTAGCTCCAATTCTAAGGAATCCATCATTCATTTGTGGCCGGTCTATGCAACAGCCTAGCCTGCAAAATACGCAAAGAACTTCATTCTGGATGGAAGAATCAACAAATCAATAAATAATTATGCTAATTTTGATACTGCACGATCAGTCTGAGACCTACTAAAAAGATCAGAATTTTAATACATGCTTTTGTGGCTTGAAGGTACTCAGTATCAATAGTGATACATTTTAACCCATGATGTTGTAAAGTTAGCTATGATTTCCAGTTGCACAAATACTGATGGCATCTTTAAGGAAATAAATAAAGTCAACAAATTATTAAGGGGTATCCAAAAAATCTTTTTAAACTACATGGGATTTATCATAATGACTAGTCTTTTTCCTCAAAGAAAGCCTTTTCTCTCAGTTTCATATTATTCTCTTGCAAGTTTTAAAATCTACATGGTATGGGACAAATCCTAAGAAAAGTTCTGACTGATGAGTAACATTCAGATCTTCACTCCTTATTTTTCAAAACTACAGAACTTCACAACACATTTTATTCTCCTATGCCTTAGTTGCATTTCAGTATTGTAAACAAAGAATGCCTTTTCTCATACACTCCTGTTTCAGTAAGCAAATGCAAAGCAGTTACTTTGTTTCCCCAGAATTAATGCATTTCTGATGACATTTGGTTTAGCTGGCTTAACACTCTGGCATAAATAAACAAACAAATATATACACACATAAATAGGAAAAAAACCAAGAAATTTATCGTTTTGCCATCTCACAGCATGGAAGCAGAGTAGAGCTTATTGTTATCAACACCAATGACTTCTTTCTGGTGCTCAGTACATTTGAAGCACTGTTTTCTCCAGTTTTTCCTCAGTATTCCATCTTTAAGGTCCCTTCCAACCCTTACCATTCTATGATTCTATCTGCAGATGAATTTGGAAAGTGCCAGGACTGAATAGCAGAGTGGGTGTATGAATACGACTGAAAATCATTGCCTGAACTGATCCTGGCGTTTTAGTTTGCTTCATGATTAAATTCAGAATGAAGACCTTGAAAGCCAGGCAAGTTGTGGGGAGAAAAAAAAGTCTGGAGGAAAGTGTCCACAGAGTTTACAAACTAGTCAGTGGAATACATCTATGCATTCTGGGTCACATTTCAGGGTCTGATCAACTTTTACATACGCACAATGTGCTTTTGAGCTCATTGTTGTACTTGTCTGAACCCAGAAATACTTCTTGCAAGGTAAAGGACTAGTGTTCATGTAGGACAATTTGCTGATGTAGGTATGTGTAGGGGCACTATGTATGTTTTCCAAAGGACAAGTCCATTATATTAAAAGTAACATCATTTTAAAAACTATAACAACAATGATAATAAAGAAGCCCACCTACAAATCCCCAAACAAAACCCACAGCAATACTGGGCATAGGGAATCCCACTTTTAGTTGGCTGTTCTAATTCCTGTGCTACAGATTTGTGGTCCTTCTGTTTTTTCTGTCTGCATACTGAATTTTGAATCATATTCAGCCCTGTAGGAAAACAACTTAACTGAGAGTGTTGGAGAATATCCAATAGCCTGAACTAGGAAATACATGGGTTTTTAAAACAGTCCTCAAGGAAACAGGTGATCTAACTCCCCTCTCAGATTGTGGCCAGAACTGGGCCTTGAAATGCTCTGACCATGAGATCATCATAGACAAGAGAAGGGCACCACTTACTTTGCCCTAAAGAGAAATGATTAGAGGCAGGCTTGCTTATCAGGAGCAAAGGCTTAGCTGCTTCATCGCAGAGGTCATATACCCTGAGGAACTAAATGTCTGCTCCATGCACTTACGGCACTGAGAGTTGGTTGTTAAGACTCCTGTTTGTCTTCAGATTTTGGAAGACTGAATTCCGGTTTTTTATTTAGCTGATGATGTGGATAGCCAACAGTGAGAAATATAACTGTTCCAAGATTCATTTTTAAAAGAAAATGCCTTCAGTCCTTATGATTATTCATCATTGTTATTTTAACCCATATTTGCTTCATTTACCGTTCTCAGTTTACTGAAACCCCATTCTTATAGACCTCTGCAGTAAAATACTGTTCTTGGATAGTCATGGACAGATAGTAGTATAGTGAGGCTGTAAGAGGTAAAGGAAATAAACCGGTCATGACCACAGTGAAGTTTCCGTACCTTGTAAAGTTTCTTTCAGTGTAAATCTAGAGAGACATTACAACCTAAATCCCATATATGTACAGTAAGTGGGTTAGAAGTTTGAATGAAACCTCTAGTTGGTTAATGGACATTTACACAAAAGCTTCATTTCTGGTCACAAGCACTGCTTATCCTGCAGAGACACTAATTCAACCCCTTAAAGTTTCTAAGGTGCTGAAGAAGACAAGTGTTTCGGGGAGTTTCTGGGTTCTATTAAATTTCAATTAAATTTGGTGGCAGGCATACATCAGTAAATTTCTTACTCAAATACACAAAATATAGTAATGGTATAAAACACACACACTGAAACCAGTATTTCATTACGTTTGTGAAGGAAAGTGTATTTTTATATATTTTTCTGGTTTTAGTGTTATGTAGAGTTTGCAGGTTTATATGGTGCTTAATTTGTTTATCAGTTGCTGGGGATGTTTTTTCTGATTTTCAGTTTTGTTAGCTCTTTTATGGTACTCAGCAGGTAGTGGGCATGTAGTAAACATGTCTTGAAACAAACCACAGGAGAGATTTAGGAAAGCAGAATAAGAATTTGTTAACCCTCTAAGTGGGAAGGAAGAAAAAGCAGTTGTGTATGTCAGTCTATAAAGCCTTCTGAAATGCAGCTGGCATAATATGACTTTGCATATTCTTCAGAAATATATGTGGATTTACTGTAGAACACAGGTAGCTGGTAACAAATAGCAAAATCATCAGCTATGAATGGTCTTGTGTAGATTAGACAGCAAACTTCCTCAAACATTACAAACTTCCAAAGGAACCTAAGGCAAAGCAATAGTTTGCATTCCTAAATCTGGATGCCATCAAGACCTACCTCCAAGTCTGAGTCATTTCATCTTGACTATTCTGTAAGCCTCTTCAAAAACATTTCAGACGATTCTTAATCCCTGCTGAAATATGTGTTACTTTCATGTCTGGTCTGTGTTTCAGCAGGAACCATGTAGGCATCTTTATTTTATCTGCCTTGAACCTTTCTTCCTCATTGTATTGAAGCTAGAACAAAATAGGTACAAAAATTTTTTTGTGCAATTTTGCTTTTTTTCTTTAATTTCTTCTGTCTCTCCTCATATCCAAACTTATCCATGTGGGTAATCGTTGCTTTGATATATATACCTCTAAATAGCTTATGATTTATCTTCAAGTAAATTACAACATTTCTTTTGCAATTTTTCATATTTCTTTAATTAGTAAAACAAGGCAATACCTCTTAAAAATCTAAAACAATTGTCACTATATTTCCTACTGAAAAATAGTATGGTTTGTATTTTCAAGTTTCTCTGTCCTGTAGGATGTGGCTTCTGTTATTATCAATAGCTTTATGGTAGGCCTAAACTGAAAAAAAAAATCCACCCACTAATGCCTGCATTGGGCTTTCAGCTTTTAATGTTAGGGTCTATTTATGCTAATATACTCAGTCTCAGAAATAAAGTCTAGATGTAAGGTGAAGTATGGACCTTTTGCCTTGGGAGAAAGTTTGTCTGAGGGATGGAAGAAAAGGTGGAGATAGACCTTTTGTCGCAGCTTCGATTCCGTGAAGAAGAAGTGGCCTCCTGGCTGTATAGTCTATTCATCCACATTTTGGCTTTGTTCAGCTTTGTTCATGCTGGTCGTATTGTAGGAGTCAGAAGTGCCTATTAAATTAATACTATAAATTAATTTTGAATAAGTAAAGAAAAACACCACAAACTTCTTTATTTTAAACTTAAAAAAATATTGAACTCTGTGATAGTATGAGGTAAAACAGCATTGTTTGTATGGAGAGATCTTTCTAGCAATCAGCGTATTTCTAAGCAGAATAGTTTAAGGAATCTGTAAGATTCAGAAAGTCTCAAACTATCTAGGAAGACACTGGGATGAAAATTTACTTGAGCATTGGGGACTGAATTTATCAGTAGTTCCATGCAGACTCTTCTGCCTGACCTACCTACCTTTCTCCTTTTACAGTCTTTACACACTGACCCAGTAGCCGGTGGCACAATTTGTCTTATTCTAAAATAGGTCTATGAAATATGTCAGACGAATCGTGTTCTAAAAGAAGTCTGTTTGTAACAAAAGCTTCAAGACTGGTGTGGTCAGCTGCAGATATGTGTGTACATTGCTGATGCCTACAGTTCTACTCAGGCTGTAAGGTTTTTCTGTCAGTGGATCTCTCCTTCCTGCTTATGTCCTGTGACTTGTGCTAGATGAAGACAAACAATAAAATTATTATTCTTTTCGTGAGGAATGACATCTGTCTCACTGGACTTTTTTATGGATGGACTAGAAGAACATGTGCCATGAGTTAATGTAGGCAGATTTAGCCCTCCTACGATGGAAGAAGTGAAGGCTTTCGTGATTTGTAGAAGGTCCTCTGGTCCTTCATGGCATCAAATTGCACCATGAAAATGTTCACAGTTATTTTCAAACAGGTCAGACATATGATATGTTTGCAGCATTGTGACATTTTCTTGATGACTTCACACAATAAAACAATTATTTTTAAATACTAAGATATTTGGTTTGGTTCATTTAAATCTCCAGCATTTGTCTTGTTTTCATAGTGCAGGTGGTAAGAGGAGATGAAGAAGTTGATGTATTTTTCAGACCGAAAAAATATTGTTAAAAAAATGTGGATATAGACTAATTTTTCACACTGTTGATCTCAGTGTTAGAGTAAGAAATAAAATTGTTATGAAATTCTACTGGCCTATTTTTTTGTGAGGGGGAAACAGGGAAGTAAAGGAGGTTTTATGTAGCCACAAATGTTCTGCACATAAAATACATAAGAAAGTACATTTAAAATGTTACTAAGGCTGAAAAAGCAAGACTCAGAATTAATATACGCCACAGTGAAGGCTGCCTGCAGAGTCTGTCTTTTCTGTTCATGAACTGTGATGAAATCATTAACTATCTGATCATATACTTCTCTTTTGATACAGTCCCTGCCTTATTCAACTCATATGAAGAAAGGTGTTTTATTTCTTGTTGCCTCATATCATTCCTCATACATTGAAAACTTTTAAAACCTGAACTGAAGAGGTAATTATTAATTTCCTTCTTGTACTCTGATACAATGTGCTTCACTATACCGTTTGACCATTCTTCATTTTCACAATGGATCTCAGCTGTAGAGTGGCATTATCCTAGTTTTAAAGATGGGTCCTAAAAAACCTAAGGACAGAAACAGCTGACTGAGTTACAGCAAAAGGCCACATAGCCACAAAGGGATTCCACTCACAGGTTAAGACACTAAACTGTAAGTTTCTAAAGATAAGTATATTGAAGATCTCACTATAGTCAATGGAGATTTGTTTAATAACATTGGTGGAATGCAGAGAACTATTTACCTCGCTTAAAAGCAGACATCCAGAATTCATCTTAGTTGCCTAACCATACAGATCTGATGCCACTGAAAGTCCCTTATCCCAACAGCTTTCCAGTAGCTCCTTCAAATATCCTGGAGGACTCAAGTCATAGATGTTGGTCCTGGGGCACTCAGCTAGAGCAAGGAATTTCACATGGTAATCAGTGCCTTTGTGTAGGCAAGCTGAACAAGCCAAGATATGTCTATCACTGTCAACTGGATCATTCTCTAAAGAACTCTTGGGGAAATCCTCTTCAACAGTAAAGAGAGCTTTAACACCCAGCTCATGCAGCCAACTAATGGTAGCGATCTTATTCAAGTGAGACGGTCTGTGTGTTTTGTAAAAACCATGTTAACTGATCGTGCATATGGTGAATGTACTGTTAATAAATTGTCAGCCAGACTTGCATTAAAAGCTGTAATCTGATTGTATTCTTGGGACCACAGTCTGAAGCCTTCCCAGTTCTTCGATGTGAATGCCCAACACTGACTAGACTTTGTGTACCAGTGGTGTGTAGTATTGCGTGAGCACACAGCATCCCTCACTTCAGTTGTACTTGTGAGCATATACGTCTTGGGTCCTGAACGTCATTCTGGATGTACACGCAAGGAGTAACATCTAATATCCTACTTCATCCTTTATTCCAAAGTCCAGGTTCATCACCAGATTTACCTTGTCCTGAGCACTGAATAAGCAGTTCCTGAGGCTAACATCAGGTGTGATCAAGTAATTAAAGACTGAGCCATGCCTGGAGCCTTTAGAAGTGAGGTACTACCTCATGGAGTGACTTTTCATGTGTTCCTATGAAGCAGCTATTAGAAGCCTATCAGAGTAGTAACACACCACTTTTCTAGATCATCAAGGTAGTGTTTTTATTTCTCCTGTTCTTGGTATCCTGGAAGTCAAAGCCTAATCAGCAGTAAGAACAGAATTGTACTACAGAGTACAGTGAAACAGAAGGTGCTTGTTCAGGTGGGTGACGCTAAACTAGCTGCCTGCAACACTTGTGCTAAGAATAATTTTATTCTTTGGAGTCTTTGAGAGAACAAAGTGTAGAGTTATTTTGAGCAAAATAGTTCATCTGATAGTTTAACAAAGGGTTCTGCTACCTATACAGGAAGACTTGAGCATTATTTTATGATCTCAATATTATGTAAAAGATGGATTCTTGTTGAGTGTAATGGTCACCAAAACTATATCCTTTAGCACAGCCTTACAGATGCTATTAAAGCAAAAGACAAAACTTTTTCTGAGACTGTGGAAATTCTGCAAAATTACCTGTCTCCAAAGCCACTTGTGATTGCAAAGCATTTTTTCTTTTATAGATAGAATCAAGAAAATGATATATTTGCTTAATATGTAACTGGATTAAAGCAATTAAATGAGCATTGCCAATTTGAAGGGAGTTTAAATGATGCATTAAGAGAATGGTTAGTGAGTGTTATGCAGAAAGTAATGCAGTCCAAAGGCACTCTTTGATGGAAGCAGAAATGACCCTGAAATGTGCAGTAGATGTTGCAATTTCAAAGGTGACAGAGAGGTACAACATTTCATGAAGCTTATACAACAAATAAATTAGATAGTCTCATGAAGCACAGCACAGAGAACTGAAAGATTAGGTGCCTCCAGTGACAAAACCAATCTCCCAATACCAATAATTGGTGGTTCAAGGACAAATTCTGAAGGAATTGAAGTAACAGCTACATTCAGAAAACGTCTGGGCCAGTGCAAAAAATAAAGCTACCGTCCCATAAAGGCAATTATAAAGAGTATCTAGCTGATGCACCATCTTGCAGGTAACCACTATGAAGCTTCACGTGATACTGTAGCATCTCTAATCTAGTTACTTTAGAAAACAAAAAAGGGAGGAATAGTGCTTAAAATGGAGCCTGAGAAGGGTTCTGTATTTTTTTTGTCTTTTAACAGCAGAATTGTAAACCCCTTGTTTAGGAGAGTACAATACAGAGCAACCTTAGTACTTCTAAGAATGTGTACAGAGGAAATTCTTAGTCTTCTGGATGTTATTCTGCAGAGGTAAGTGATAACGGTAAACAGCTTATGCTAATCCTCTGTTTGGTAATACAGCAGTCGTGCATTCCTCTATAAAGAATGTCTGAAAGAAATTCAGCTGGACTGGCCAAGTGTTAAGTGTGCAGGCTCCAAAAACAGTTATGAACTCTTACCCAAAGCAAAAATTAACTGAACTTTTGAGTAGCTGATATCTTTCTGAGATTATATGTAGAAGCTTAAAACATATAAATGCAAAATATTGTAACTGCTGTCTCTTCAAGCACAATTTTTGCTATGTGCATGGTGTGCTTTGCCAGACTAGAAGATACTTGTCTCATTAGTGATTGGCAAGCACTTCTGAGGGATGATACTGATTTAAGCCTATTGGCAAATGGATACTGGAGATAGCTACAACCAGTACCTTACAGCTTTTTCAGCCTAATAGCTGATGTTTAGAATGGTATATCTGCTTGCCCTTTGGCATAAACAATGGCTGTTGGTTTTCATGACATAGCTGTTGCTCAGTGTTGTTTGGTTAGTATATACACATGGGGGAGGTAGTGCTGAACACCTTAAGTGTGTGTAAGATGGAATACAGTTTAATGGAGATGATGGAAATTGTCAGTGCTTCAAAAAATCAACTTTATTTGATGGTTGCACAATAAAAAAACCTGGCTTGCCTCCTTTAAAAAAAATTAAATATATAAAGTAGTTGAAACTATTTTTAAAGAACTGTGGTTCTTAAAATCTCTGATTTCATAGCATGGTTACTCTGCAGCATTGTTTTTGCTTTAAATAATATTGGTTACACACACTTATTTTATGTCACACAGTAAACAAAATGGTGATAGTGGATGATCTTGACAAAACCTAGGTACTCAATCTTCAAAAAGTCAAGTTAACTTTGCCCCATGTAACAGTTTCACCAGTTTTACAGTTGTAAGTCCTAATGTCTTTGCACCTAGATCTCTGATCTTTATACAATCTCTATATTATCTCTATATATCTTCTTTTAATCTCCATGGTTCGCAGGTAAAGAAGCTAAGAGTTGAATCATCCAGAAAGCTGGGATAGATTAAACCACAGAGCTGATGACCACCAAAGGAAAAGAAGGGCAAAAATTCTTGTTTGCTATGACTTCTTTTATTATTTTTCTGGACATAAAACGAGATAAAGTAAATTGCTACCTGGCATATATCATACGTGGCTTCCTACTGCTTCCTTCACTTACTGGTAAGTCTGCACCTACTAGAAAAGCAAAGTGTCTTGCAGATATGGGGTATTAATTATTCCAGCTCCAATGGTTACATTTTGGTGACATTACCATGGACAAACCCCAAGATTTCAGAGAGAAAAGTGTCAGTTGTCCTTACTATTGGTGATGCTGCCAACTCAGTGTGTCATGTATATTTTCACTGATATTCATTGAGTATTTTAAAGAAATGTTTGAGTAAATTTGATTAATAATTCAGCCTTGAGTGTTCAAAAGTCACAAGTCAGGCTCCAACAAACCTTGTAAAATGATGCCTCTAGGGTTCTTTTAGTTTGTCTAGCAGCATTTGTAACATTAGTGCTCACTTTTTGAGAAATTACCCATCGTTCAACACAGCAGTATCACCATCCAGACTGTAATAGGAAGTACGCCAATATTCTGTGATGGGATTTATCTATGAGTGCCAATGATATTACACAAATAATTAGGTGGCAATAATGTCACATGATCATGAAATCAGAGCTGCCTATCTTCTTTTTGTCATCTTCTGTAACCAGTCTTAGACCTGCTCTTCAATACTTGGCTTCACTCTTTCTGCACAATCCAATCTCTTTCCCAGCAGGTGTCATTCAGACCTTCCCTGACAAAAAAGGGAGGGGTCATGCATGTGGATCTCCAGATGTGTGTGCATGTGGGAGCACAGGGATGAAGAAACTTGGAGGAGATAGATGATGAAGAGAGAAGTCATGTGTCACAGCATAAAGCAAAATTTCACAGTACAGCTCCCATTATAGGTTGAAATCCCCAATTCATGATCCATCAAGAGAAAAGATTTAAGTGAGATTGCCTGAGAAAACACATGAAGTGTTTACAGAAAGAAGAACAGGATCTCTGCCATCACTACCAGCACTCCAAAATCTCTCCTTATCCAAATGTCTGAATTTCATATCAATATATGGTGGTATTATGGCACATTTTTTGCTATCAGTGAAAAAGACGGGATGAAACAGTGTTGCCTTTTGTAACCCCAAACCAGGAGGAAATGATGTTTCAGACAGACATTATTAGGGCTCTTTGCATCTGTATCTCTCACATATTTAAATTATTTTATTGCCAGAAAAAAATCTGCAAAGGAGCAGGACGTGAGAGCTGAACTTGCCCTGTGCAAAAACAATCCTACATGTGGGGGTTTTTTCTTCTGTGTCCTAAACATTATCCAGATAAGGAATTATGTAGATGGAAATAGGAAGGCAAAGTTCAGTGGGAAATTAAAGGAATCAAATGACTAGGAATTTTCCAGTATGACCTGAAATTGGGAAAAATGTAATACTCTTTTACACAATGAGCACTGATGCCATGTTCCAATAATAAAAGTGAACAAACATAAGTACATACAGGCAGAATCACATTTTTATTGACTGAATAGTAATGGTGGATATCTTCTTGACAGGAAGATACTGCTGTTTAATTATCCTACCAAAAACCACTCCTACTTATGATGGATCTGATTTTTTTCAGCTACTTCTACAAGGACCGGTTCTGTGTTCTGACTGATTCTGTCAAGTAGCTGGAAATATTTTAGTTCCTTCATCATTTTTGACTATAGTAAGCACCTTATTCTCATTACTTAAATGTTTCAAAAATGTCCTTTGCCATGCTTCAGTAATGATTATCATATAAATTAAGGTGTGCAAGGCAGTTTCACTTAATATACTGCTATGAAACCAGTTACTAATGAAAGAATTACAATGATTTCCAGAGACATATCCTACAGGCGTAATACCTCTACATTCTATAGATATTAGGATTTATCTCAGACCTCCTAAATCAATTGAAAGAATTGTCTCAAAGGCTTTGAAAGTCCCAAAATCTTTGAATCAGGACCTGTAGGGAATATCAGTAATTTTAGGCACTGTCTTTTGTTATTTAAGACTCTGAAAGAACATGGATTAAAATAAGCAGCGCACTAGGATTGCTTTGCTGGCTGGAAGGGAATGACTGCTGAATGCACATCTGACATCTTAAGCCAGGATTCTGGAGGCAGGATTTCACAATGTCAGGGCAATGCAGATGTTTGAATCAGCAGCCCTTTCAGTGAGACAGAGTTTATTATTGTGATGATATACTGTGATATAGCTTAACAACCATGGTCAGGAAGCAGTATATCTCACAGCACTAGAAGTTGTACAAACACAGAGCAAATAGAATTTCCTTCCCTGATAGTGCTTAAAATTTTAGAAAATCAAGGGGGACAATGGTTAGGCATAGGGGGAAAATAGGGAAATATAGTGAACATATTGCTCACTTGATAATATCAGTCATATCCCTGGCCTGGCTAAAAGCAAATTTTCTGGCATTATGGCAAAGTACTATTTCTAGGAAAGGATTAGAAGGATGGTAGTCAAAAGACTTTGCAGAGAATTTCAAAGAGCTTTTTAGCACTATTAGTGGCAACTTCATCAAAGCCTGAAGGTGGTTTCTTGCAAGTCTAACAAGCTGGTAAGTGAGGCTAGTATCTCCTCTTACAAATTAGAGACGATAAGTGAACCTAACTCTAGTGAATATGTCCGTTTAAAAGTACTGGATTATTCACAGTAATTTATGAAGGTCAAAGAAGCAGTCATTAACACTTATGTTCTTACACTGTAGCTATGTCTATTCTTGAGAAGTCTGTATTAAAAAACAGTGGCTCTACATGCAGAGCTGATTAAATTCAAATGCACATATTAATATTCCAGAAGATGGACACACAGAAATATCATGAAAAACAGGAGTATTTCACAGAGAGCTAGCCATGAATAAAAAGCCCTTCCAAGTACAACATGAGCAGGCATGCTGTTAGGATGCCAGTTGGCTTCATCATATGGCGATATTGCTGCCTTTAGTGTCTGTTTCTCCACAGACTGACACAATAAACCAAGGCTCTAAAAAGCAAAGGGCTTCTTAACCGCTCACTGACTCAAAATAGTGGTCTCCAAGTACTCTTTCAGACGTCATTATGCTCTATCATGTTAGTGATCCATGGATAATAAAAGCGCCTCATGTAAATCACTGGAGGATGTTCTGCTAGCTTGTTAGGTTCTCATATAATTTAATAACAGATTTATTTTATTTCCCTTTTGAGAAATTAAAATTGCTTGAAATGCTTTAGATATAGCCACAAAAGTGAAATAGTCTCCTGTGCTTCACAGTGATGTGTGCATCCCTACCTTTCTGTTCTCCATCCCCATTCCCTCTGTTTCTCCTCTTTAGTTCAGAAAAGAGCGTGTTTCACCCTAATTTTACCCTCGACTGGCATACTGCAGCTCAGTTCACAGGGTTCTTGTTCTTTCTACCAGTATCTTCAGTCCCTTCTTCATCTAATTCTGGATCACCTTGACCAGCAGTTCTGGTCAAACAGTCTGATGAGCACGACTAAATCCCCTGCGGGTGGGAGGGTTCTACCACTGCTCTGCTGGCTACAAGCCCTGTGTGCAAGCAGCTTTCGTGAAGGAGTCTTCCCACTTGCAGGACCTCTCAATGGAGCACCTTGCCTGACCCTCATCATTGGCATGAAGACATTTCATTACACAGCCTTTCACTGTTGCTCACAGCTTTTGAGATATCCTTCATCTGCCATAATATGTTATTTATCTCTGTAATTTCATGTGGAAGGCATATAGGTGCAGGCTTTATAATTCTGTCCAATATGAAAAATCACTGTTATTTTTCTTCTAGTAATATTGGGAATTCTGAATGACAATATAAAGCTCAGGTAGGAATACTTGGTGTATACCAAAAAGAACACATAAGGTCCTCCAATTTGAGCAACATAAAGTCCTCCAATTTGAGCAATTACCTGTACAAAACTTTTCTATTGCACATACAGAAAGGTATCTATTCAATTTCATATCCATTCAATCTAGTTCACTACCACTGAAAGTTCTATATCTTCTTAAGGACTGTTTTTTAGGGTCTTCAGCTGACTTTGAAACACTTGATTTTGGATCAGCTGCCTCTTTGGAGAAAACCTCCTCTATCAACCCCATATCACATAAAAGCTGTACCTACCCCTGACGTATTGGATTTAATTAGGTAAAATCAGCTGACAGCTCTTTTGCCAGCACTGCAAAAATTTGGATGCTTCAAAAAAGCTTTAATGATTCTTTGTTCTGCAAATTGCTGAACGATACTTTTATGGAAGTTATAAAAAATACATTGAGTATGAATGTAAATGGACTTTTTCATTCCTGAACAACTCAGATGACTATTTTTTGAAAAACAATGACAATAAGAGTTTATATTTTAAGGAATTGCATGATCAAGCACATTATATATTTCCTGTTAACTTAATTAGATTGGAAATAATTAGCAATGAAGGTCTCTAAGACAATTTAAATTATATTAAATTCTTTCCAAATTTCATTTCAAAGGAAAACATATCTGTTTCACAGAACCATCAGAATATATAACTGTATTATACCCTTACTAGGAATAGTCATAATGATACAAGCTATGTCTCTTTATAGGCTAAAACTCTGTTGCAACCTGATGACTCACACGGTTGGAACAATCAACGTACTCAGAGAATTTGTGAGGTTTGATATTGTTGCTAGGAAAATTAATTTCCTTTATGTTGGTTTCTGTGAGTGTACTGAAATTCATCTAGTACAGAGCAATTTCCAGTTGACATCATTCCACTGTATAAATTATCATGACACTGATAACCTGCTTGATTCTCTGGGAAACTTGTTGGGTGTGTAACATGAAATCCATCTCTGGATGGAAATGTTTACTGATGACTGGTGTCCAGTGTAAACCTGATCTTTATGATTCTCCAACAGGCACCCATTAGAGGTGAATGCAATAAGATGGAATTCATTCTATCCTAAGCCATGTCTATAATTTTGTAAGTTAGTGACTCTGAAGATGTTTATCCCTTAGTGTGTTATAGACTAGATCAGCAGTTAAACCTGTCTAAATTTTAGACAGCTGCAGTTAGATGAGATGCGTCCTATCTTAAATTTTTATTTTTTTAATTTGCTCTAAAACAAGATCTCTCAGTTGGTTTATGAACTTTTAAATCTGTTTTCTTCAGTTAAAAATCAATGCTTTCTAAACTCACATTGTGTTTCCTTGCATATCATGTGCTTTTTCTTTTTTTCTTCATTTTTCTTTTCTGATTCCTCAGAACACCTGTAAATCATAGAAACATGGAATGCTTTGAGTTGGGAGAGACCTTCAAAGGTCATCTAGTCCAACTCCCCTGTAATGAGCAGGGACATTTTTATCTAGATCAGGTTGCTCAGAGCCCTGTCCAACCTGACCTTGAATGTTTCTAGGGATGGGGCATCTACCACATCTTTGGGCAACCCGTTCCAGTGACTCACCACCCTCAGTGTAAAAAATTTCTTCCTTATATCCAGTCCAAATCTACCCCCTTTTCATTTAAAACCATTACCCCTTGTCCTGTTGCAACAGACCCTGCTAAAAAAGTCTGTCACCATCTTTCTTATAAGCCCCTTTTAAATACTGAAAGACTGTGATAAGGTGTCCCTGGAGCCTTCTCTTCTCCAGGCTGAACAGCCCCAACTCTCTCAGCTTTTCCTCATAGCAGAGGTGCTCCAGCCCTCGGATCATTTTTGTGACCCTCCTCTAGACCCACTCCAACAGGTCCATGTCTTTCCTGTGCTGAGGGCTCCAGATCTGGA
>Ga0065711_1033318_pt1 | contig 25712 bp, 10 predicted proteins | sample Hoacrofraction12_FD_59098 | JGI IMG/M metagenome (GOLD analysis project Ga0065711, IMG submission 59098) | Hoatzin crop microbial communities from Cojedes, Venezuela - Epithelial fraction 12 v2 (version 2) | ecosystem: Host-associated > Birds > Digestive system > Esophagus > Crop | place...
GGAACAGGCTGCCCAGGGAGGTTGTGGAGTCTCCTTCTCTGGAGATATTCAAGACCCACCTGGACAAGGTCCTGTGCAGCCTGCTGTAGGTGACCCTGCTTTGGCAGGGGGGTTGGACTAGACGACCCACAGAGGTCCCTTCCAACTCCTACCATGCTGTGATTCTGTGATGTTCCCAGAGGACAGGCTACAGCTCATGCAGACTGGCAGATCCTCAAGCCCGTACATGTCTCTGACCATGATACTCCATGTCTCAGTGCTGGGGAGCTACACAGAGCTTATAGCTCTGTAGCACCCTTCGCTCTGCAGGTGGTAAGAATGCAGAATGAAATATTTTTACTTCAGCAGCCATGGCCATCTAGATAACACTACACTACTTTCTTTCAGTCCTGCAGACAAGTATCCCAGGCTAGTCCATCTGGCAAGTGCAGAGGGCTGCTTGCAAACAGAACAAGATGTTTTCTAGATGAGGTTTAAAAAAATAAAAAGAAATTATGGACTTCTCAGCTTTCTACAATTCTGTTTGGGCTGTTGTGAAAGGATACTGGTGATTTTTAATCACCTTTCACACAAATATTTTCCAGTTAGGTTTACATTATTCATGCATCCTCTAAAGCTTTTGCCTTTCTTTAACATTGAGCTTAATGAAACTTCTTTGTGATTCATTTATGAATTCAGGTTTAGCTTGGCATTTTATGAATCTGACATTTCAACACACATGAAATGCCAGGCACTGGTGATACAGTGATCTATTTGTGATCTGTTCTATAAAAGAATATGAGGAAGGACTATAATGGCATAAAAAGGAATCACACATAGCCAAGACCTGATCTATCAAAATAACTATTGAAATTTATTAAAACATGTAAGTAGCCCTTGTGAAAAAAATAGAGGATGAGTAGACTATTCTAACAGACCCCTCATTAGAACTGGTCACAATATTTGTTTTTAGGGTTTTATTCTCACCTTGCTGTTACATGTTCCTTTAAAGTTTTCTGTCAGAAAAACAAAAAAAAAATTCTCAAGAAGAAAATGAGATATTTTAGCTTAGAAAAATTGTTTTGATACTCCTAGGTGTGTGCCCAAAACTTGCACACACACTTTTGCCAGATAGCTTGGCTGCCACCGACTCTGGCTGTGTCTCCATGTCCCCATAGCAGCCTGGGCAGCAGCTCAGGGGAAGGATGTGAGGGGACCCAGCACAGGAGCACAAGAGGAGGAGGAGGAGGTGGAGGAGGGGTAATCCTGCAGTCAGGACCCAGCCTGGGACCAGGACAAACAGAGTGGTGCGACCTTCCCCCGTTCTCAGCAGAGGCAGCACATCCCAGGCGTAATTCAGGCCTGAAGACAGCAACTGTCCTAGGGAAGAGCAATTATTTATTGTAGAGAAAAGATTCAACTGCAGAGAATTCAGCCTTAGCTTTTGTGCCTGTACCTGTGTACTTTATCTCCCAATAAGGCAATATTTAAGTATCCTTCACCTTTTCAAGAGCAACCAGTTATTCTCTACAACCACACAAGACTAACTAAATTCAGTATGTGACAAAAACAACAAATATTACAGTTGCATTATGCCAGTTTATCTCTGTTAAGCTATTACTGCATCCTTTATTCCTGGCTTGCATTTAGGTGTTATTTATTAGTGACTCATATTCTTTCTTGTTATGATGCATTTGATAAAATTGTCCATTTCTGCAAAAGAAATTAAAAGACCACATATACCATTTACCATGTCACATACACCATTAGTCACTGAGATGTTTAATGAACAGAAGGAGGTCAAACCAGGCATTAAATTTCCCAGTTGGTCAGCTACCACTTGTTTGTTCTGCTGTGTATTTATTTTCTCAGCTCCAAGTAGCCACCACCACATCTCTTGCCTTGCTGTTCATGCTTGGGCACTCTCAATGCAACAAGTCAGGGCCATTCAGACCACCACTGATCACACTAGAGAATGGCATTTAGACTGCTTTGAAGAAAAACGGATAGCTGTTCTTCAACTTTGGGTAGAACGATTCCAATGGAATATAAAACAGGAGCATTAAGTAGTAAACCAAAGAAGAGACCCACTACTGACTACTGAAGAACAGCTGCCTTATAATATTCCCCAGGCTGAGTATTGCTCTGCTGGGGATACTAAATAGTCCACCGCACTCTGGAAAATCCCAAAAGCCCATGTAACATATTTAGATAGCTCAAACAAAAGAACTTCAATTCTGCAGAGCAGAACTGAAGAACACAAGGATTTTGTGTTGTGTTGAGTCCTCAGAATAAATTAATAGATTTGAATGCAAAAGAAGTAACCACAGTAATTTGTCACCTGCTCTGTTTGCATAACCTTATGCACCAGGCACAACACTGTAATAACAGAGAATCTCACTAGTTCCTCCATAATTCCTACATGAAGTCCAACACTTGTAATAACAATCCTTTTTATTGGGAGCATATCTTCAGTGGAAAATCTAGCGCTTCTCTGAGGAAACTGCACCAGTATTTAACTTTGTTTATTAAAAGTGTTAAAAATACATATTCAAAGATAGAATTTCTCTAGCCACAGCTTCTGGGCATTGGCATATTTTGTACTGTTTACTAGATTAAAAAGTCTTCAACTACCCATTGAAAAGGTGAATCTACCTGTGTGCATACATTTGTGTTGCAGAAAAGGAGAGTTTTATCTTCAAACCAAGATAATTGTGTTCTTTAACAAAATATAGGAAGCAGAGAAATGAAGAAAAGTATCATATTCAGAGCATTTCTCCAAGGTTCTCCTCCTAAACAATTGGTAATGTATCACAAATGTTTTTCTTGAATTCAGTACAGTATTATTACGAAACCCTTTTTTGTGTATGTTATCGAAGAGAGAAAAAATAATGTCATTTTTCTCATGACAATGCAGAACAAACAGAGATGCTCCTCTCTATGGTAGGACTCATGAAAACACTCTCTAATAATCAGCCTATCATGAGGTACTGGCTTATTGTATTTAAAGAGCCTATACTCATAAGTAAATCTATTGCATGCCTGTTAACCCAGGCATTTCTTTCATACAAATATGTGAAACGTTTATTAATGCATAACACTGACAATTTTTGCTTTGGTGTCAAGGTGCAGTATCAAATACAAATTTTAAAAAAGAAGCATATAAATCATAGTCATTAGTGGTTTGATCAGCTAACCTTTGCAAAGAATAAATCTCATTAATACTTTGAGGCAATAGGAAGCCACATTATACGTGCTGTCGTCAAAACAGGTTAGTTACTGAACAAAGAAACAAACTATACACATGTGTATGATACCTAGTGCCTGCTAAAAATATTCTCTAGAATCACATCATTCATTTTTTTTTATACCCTGTTGCATTTTTTGTACATTCATTTGTTGCAAAATCTAACTTAGTGTACTGGATTTTTAACCTCCTCAGAGACTAAATGCAAGGTTGTGATTTCTGATTATCTTTGCCATGGCTAAGTAAGGCAAATGCCCAAATCTGCTGCCTTTTTTGTTAAACGTGTAACTGTTTTCAAAACTAGCCTTGGTGCAGTGACAGCAGCCCACACCACTGGGGAGAGCAGATGAAAGCTATGTGTGACCTGACTGCTCCCCATTGCCGTGTGGCTGGAGAGTGGCTGAGGACAGGTGGCCAAGGGTGCTTTGGTGGCTGGGGTCCCCATGGCCAGCACACCACTCCGAAAGGCCCATCAGGTTTCTTCTACCAGTGACCAGTAGCAAGGAAAGGGCAGTTTTCCCTATGTGCTGGCCCCAAGAGAACCTGCATGTTTTAACAGGTTCAGTCTTCTCAATATCATGAAGGCAGATGTCGCTTCCTTTTTCTGAGACTCCTCACAGGTCTGGGAAGGGAGTAACTTCAGCTGCAAGTGAGGGAAATCTTCAAGGAAAGTAGGACTTCAAGGTGATGTTTTTCACTTTGATCTCGCACATCCTCTCTCCAGACTCCAGATAAAACAATTGTGTTTGCTTTGTATCCCGCAGCGAGCGGGTGAGTGCTGGGGAGTTCGGGAGCAGCAGCCGGCTCTGCACCACCCCACCAGAGCCCACCCGGCTGAGTGTCAGCAGCAACACAGCACACGCTGGCGATGAACCAAAGCCGTCCCCGGGGTCACCTCCCATCGAACAGCTACCGAGTGAGGGAGACAAACTGCCTCTGTCCGCCGTTGCAGCCTCCTTCTGCAACACCAATCTGCATTCACTTCTGTAATGCACATAGGCTGTCATTAAAACCAGATCTCTAAACTGGGAAATTCAACTACATATTCTGATGTTTTTGGATTTAATAAGCTACAGTATATGCAGTGTACAGATTCAGTTGTTAATGTATAGACTCACAGTCCTCAAGGGGCAAGAACAAAGGACAGATAACGTCTTCTTTTCAGAATATCTGCTGATTTTCCTTCTTCCAGCTAAAACTAGAGGCTCAGTTTCATGCCACATTTCACAGCACGGATGGAATGCTGCAGGGCGTGCCACAAAATACTGCCAGGTTTTCTGCTCCATCGTGTGCAGTAAACATGAACGAGCCACAGCAACTGTCAGCAGTTAACAGAAAATAAGGTGTCTACCTGCTTGCTTCATGCTATGGGCTCATTAGCTGCTGGTTGTTGCCCAGGCTGAGTTTGATCTCTTAATTTTAGCATGTAGATTTTAAATAGACATGATTACAGCAGCCAAGGGAGATACTTGTGACTGATGCCCTACTTCAGCCTTCAGATTTGGAGACAGCAAGTTTTTAAGCAGAGGATTTTCCAGCTGAGAAGAGTAGTTTCGTGCTCAAACTTGTAACCATGGGCTAAAAACATGGAAATGAAACTTAGCTATGACAATGCACCTATACAGGCTAAGCAATTGTACCTGTACAGGCTAAGCAAATTAATACACTCTCTTTTCTTTTTAGTAATCTCATTACCTCTGTATCTGAGACAAAGCCATACACACAGAGCTTCCATATCACACAGAAAATGTCTTTGAGAGCACAGAAGACCATATTCAGATTTGTCATTTGTTGTTTTCTCAAATTACCTGGTTGACCAAAAAGGCAACACACATAGCAGCAGCCCCACTACTGCAGAGACAGACCGCTCTCAGCTAGTTTCGTAAGCCTGTGCCTTTGCAGGACAATAACCCTGCTTCAGGGTAACACCTGCTGACATGGCCAGGAAGAGTTGAACTGTGTAGGCACTTCTATTACACGCAAGATGGATATTTTTCTGAGGGAGTTTGCAGCAGTGCAAACCCAGATCACTTGCATCATTCTCCAGCTGCTGGATCAGCAGTGCTCACTGTAGGGAAAAGCATTGGGAGAAGGCTATGAGTGACGTTCTTGCAGAGAGGTAGCCAGCAAGACTGTCGCCTCTGACCAGAAAGATTGGAGTTGGAGCAGCATGTTCTTTCTCCTCCTGACACCAGCCAAGTATTTACAGCAGGCATATCGTATCCCAGGAGACACCAAAGAGGGACAAGCTGGGGAACATCTGCCAGTACCTTCCACCTGTGATATTTCCACACTTGGCACCTGCTGTCAGTCCTTCACAATCAACTCTTCTTCCCAATGTAGTTGCAAAGGCCTCTGAACCATAATCTGGATGACAGCCAGGTTGTTGAAGGAGAGTTTCTCTGTGCAAGAGATGAACTAAAATAAAGTAGTTCTTCTCTTATATCTTGAAAAGTAGTTTTAATGAAGTTCCATCTGACTTTTTTTGGTTATTGTTCAGGCAGGTATTAAAGATCTAACAAATTGTCAATAATTGCATTAATTGGCATTTATATTACAGTTAAATGCAGATGGCAAGCACCTGCAGGCTGGTTTCCTTATCTACATTTGCTGTTCCACTGTGGCTGTGTAAATCATTACTTTCAAACAGGCGGAGAAACAAAACATTGAAAAAGTGTCTTCTGAATATGGTGTAGTTACTTTCCTGAACAAGTTGATTTTGAGAAGGACAGTAGGAATACTTTCTAAAAAAAAAATCCTGCACAATTTCACTGAAGAACAGTCAGAGAAAGGAGACTGTACTCAGCAAAAGCAAAGTCTGTAAAGTGAATAAAGGGTAGATGAGCAGATTTTATAGGCAACTACCCACACACTAGAAATCCTGTTATTCCAACAGTCACAAACTAGGACCAGCAGCATTCCCCAAGTGAGCAGCATACGGGGAACCAGGTAACCCTGGCTGTGCTTGGAGTCTGGATCTGGAGTGATGTTCCAGTGCCACGGGAAGTTGTGGGCTTGCTGAAAGAATGATCATGTGAAACTCAGAAGCCTGGAGTAGAAAATCAGAGTAGATGATCAAAATAACAGCTCTTTCTTGTCTTGCCACAGTCAGTGTGGGCAGCCCTGTGCTGCACTTGCAGCTGAAAGACAACAACAGCCACAAGTTCCCACTGCATCAATCACCAGATTTTCATCCCTTTTTCTGTTTCAAATACTTGACAATACCAACTATTTTCAGCTAGATGAAGGTTTATCTTCACTAGCCGAATAGATATCTTATGCCCAACAATTTAAATAACTAGATATCTGAAGAAGAAATGTGGCTATCCAAAAGCAGCTGAGTTATTTACCAAGTTGCTAGGTGAAACATGTCGCTATCCTCCACCTCTCTTCATCACCTTTGCCACAGCTCCCAATAAATTAGTTGTGGTACAATGGCGGAACATAAATATTTCAGCTAGGAATGCTTAAATTGCAAAAACCTGGCTGTAAATCCCCCAATATGTGGTAACGACTCCCTCAAAAATCTGCTGTTAAAGCCAAGTATGTAGATAGCACAGGTCATATAACCAGCTGGCTGTAAGTTCCTGAGAGGAAGGTCGCTGCTGATGACCGCCAAGTGCTCCTGATGCTTTTAATACCCTTTATTACTCACAGGGGTGCTACCTCTGCGATCCTCCCCTTCCAGCTTCCACCAAAGCTTGCTTCTGCTGCTGGCTAATATGAAGAAGTCAGGAAAATAGGTGGGTTTGCAGAGAGAGATAAGACAGAACAGCCATCAATATCTGTCCACTCCTTACTGAGGATCTGCAGGATCTTTATCTTTCCCCATACTTCTAGCCTTCCTCAGTGATTTATTACCCTTAAATCCTCTGTCAGGGTTGATTCAAATCCACAGTCCTCCAAAGCTTGTTTTGTAATATATTTATGACACTTGTGGAATGGTGGAAGTTATACAGCAAAATGTTGCATAATTCAGGGTTGGTTTTAGTGGGGTTTTTTTTGTTACAAACTGAAAGAAGTTAAAAGCTTCTTTCAACAACACTGAGACAGTATTTTGAGTTTCCTTTTTCATTTCGAAGCTCAAACTCACCTACTATTTTGGAATTACTGTTATTAGAAGGGTGGCTGGCACCCCTCACTGAGCCCAGAGCCTCATTTATTGCTATTAGCCCAGCCAAGGTGTATTGAAAAGTGTTGCACCTGTGGTATTCATCAAAAGCAATTTGCCCATCTTACAGCTTTATTCTTTCCCTACTAATGCTCTGAGTAACTGATTTTTCCCACAATTTTCTCAGAATCACTAATTTTTACATTTGATTTTCATAAATATGAGCAGCTAATATTGTTTGAAACAGTCAGTCAAGAGGGCAGACTATCTAATTTTGCATGGCTAACACTTGTACGTGTTTTCCAAAAATAGGTGTATGTAATTGTAGTTAATTAGAGTTTAGTGCCAAGTACAAGCCAGACAAAGCTTCCAGCTCTAAATGTATATATCTGTATAATCCATATGTATATATATGGGTTTCCCTGCATGGATCCAATTCTGCAAAGCGTTTAAGCACCTGCCTTGACGGTTGGTGCTTTCCTTGCTAAAGCAAGACTCTGTATTTTTACAGATTTGGTTTCCAGATGATAATGCAATGTGAATGATGTTGAAGTGGGATGCTGAGATGTTGGTGGCAAAACCACTCTCCCTGACTGAGTTCAGCAGAAACCCTCCTGCAGGAAGGTGTCCTCTCTTCCCACAGCCTCAAATCCTACCGCACCCACTGCACTGAAGGTCTGTTTTGCCACTCTTCGGAAGCATCCATCAGTAACCTGATTAGTGAGCAAAGAAACTATTTCCACCACTAATACTAGTAGCAAGTCAGGATTTACACGACATTAAAAGTAACAAAATGTCCAAAAGTTCTTGTGCTTTTGTGAGCCAGCAGGGATGCAAACCACAGCCTTGGAAGCTCTGCACCAGCTTCACAAACATGGGTTCTGTAGATCCATACAATTTATCCTCATCGTTCTGAGCTGATGGAAAATTATAGGTGTGGGTATTTCAACCAAGCACATTTTTCATTAAAAGTGTCAGAACAAAACCACAAAACTTTCATATTGGAAAAGCTGCCCTTACTGTCATGTAGAGATGTAGTTAAGCTGCCTGGTGATTCTGGTGTAGGTTGGCAATGACTTCTGTGAGGACCAGCCACAGCAGCTCTGCAAGTGAGAGCCAGTAGCACGTGGGATAACATGGGCTGGCCAAGAGTCCCACCAGCAGAGAAGACTACAAAGGTGGCGCAGATGAAAAACGGCTTGGTGTTTCTCAGGACAGTCATTTCTAAACTGAGCACTTTTGCATGATAGCTTACAGTTTGGGGATGAAAAGGGCATTAGACTGGAGGTGGTGCTTTCCATAAGAAATAGGCTGGTAATCGAAGAATCACATTTCCTCGGGTAAGAAAGTGCACTATTAGAGAAAAAAAAGAGTATAATTTATCTGATGACTTGTTTCTCAAACAAATTCTTCTTTTTAAGGAACTAACACACTATCAGTGACTAAATTCAGGTTAATAAAAGCATTGTTTACTCATTCTTTGCTGACGAAGTTTGACTGATGTTCTGAGAGAAGCAATTCACCATCTGAATTTTCTGCCCAGGATTATATTGCCAATAGGTCCCTCTGGCAGGAGGCATAGTTTTTATTTGTTTACCCTCAAGCTGTTTAAAATTATAAACATATGGTGCAAACATTTAACAATATTATGTCAACCCAAACTGGAATGTGAGTTTGTAACAAAATCTTCTCTAAAATAAACTAACCCATCTCTCGCCAGCTTTGGTCTGCCTACTGGCCTGACATTTTGAAGAAGCTTCTGGACTTGCCTTTTCCTTTTGTAAATGGGATCCAGTGAATAGAAAAGGAATATGTGCCAGTTTCCTCACACAGACATTGACAGGCTGCCAAATGCAGCCCAATGCAAAGTAAGCTGAGTTCCATGGAAATTCACCCACACAAAACAGAATTATATTTGTTCTACTTTTCTTTAAAAGGCCATACAGTACTTCTGTTTAATTTGAGAAGACAGGAATAACTTTGTAGCATAACCCATATAATAAAGAAAACAACTCCGGTTAGGAGGAGTTCATATTGTACACGTAGCTTATAGAATAAAGGGAGCTGACAACTGAAAAAAAAAAAAAAAATGCAGCTTAAATCTGGCTGATGTAGTGGCTCAGCAGAGAGGAGCATAGACCCTATTAAACTATAAACGTTACGGTTGACTTCCCAAGCCACTAACCAGATTTGGGAAGTAAAGCAGTGGCTAGCACTGGCAGTGCTGCAGTATCTATTGATGTATCTTGCCTTACAATAAAAAGATGCTCATTAACCCACCCTGTATTCTTTCCTCAGGTACCCCTGTGGTTTGAGAGTAGTGCAAAAATGACTAAAGGCAGCATAAGACTGCAAAACAAAGTATGTTTTAACTTGTAGTAATTACAATACGTTACAATTATGATTGTGGTAAATCTGCTGGCAGCTGGGACGTAGTGTGTCACAAGCAGTCTGAACTTTAGGGTTGCTGCACAGGCCGAGTTCTTTTTCGGAGAGTGAAGGCTGTGGTGTGCAGCACGACAGCAGCGGGGATGCTCTTCGCTGCGACCGTCTCCGTCTTCAGGTCCACTTCACTCAGCACCTATGATGCTGCACTGGGAACAGTGCCAAAACACCAGTCAGTATTTCTCTGCTTATGTCTCACCAGCTCCTTAACCCCTTGGAGTGAAGCAAATCAGACAGCTTTAGGAATTAACCAGGGAGCAGGGACAGAAAGATGGGCTGAGAGCAGATCCGTTTTCTATCTGCTGATGGCTTGTCCCATTCTCAGTGAATGACAGAAACAAGGCTTCTTCTTATTTGAAAAAAACAACAATTACCTAAACCAAAATATTGCTGCCTTAAAGCTCATTAGACTTTTTCTAATAATGTTGGAGAATGCATCCAAGTTTTCTGGACTTTTATTAAAATGCCCAAAACCTAAATGAATTGTTTTGGGAAGAAAATACTTAAAGTATTTTTCTCAACTCACAACAATGTCTTTCTTCCAAGCAGTTTGGAAGAGCCTGATGAAGGATCATGAGGACAGCTGTTGTGCCAGAAAGATGTTTCTGCAGAAGTATTTGCCGTGCCTGAGTCTACCTCGCGGCTCAGCAGAGCCGGGGACTCGGCACCAGCCGCTGCCACCGATGCCTCTGGAGAATAATGACTTCCACATATGCTGTAGCTTTTTCTTTCAGAAAGGTAAGTATTAGGCTTTTCATTTTAGATTGACAACAGGCTATTACGCCTGTTTAAAAAAAAAAATCTTAGAGAAAAAATGAAGTACAAATTTGTAGTGCAAGAGTGGACTGAGAGCAGATGAATGCCATCACAGACAGGTTAGCTGGCATCACCTTTCTTATGAGAGTGGCTACGGACCAATGCAGCTGCTAAGCACCAGAGCTGGGACTGGCACCAGCTCCAGTCCCCAGAACCTCCTGAGGTTTCTGTCTGTTGGAGAAGAGCACCTGCAAGGCTTGCCTTCATGTAGGCTCCTGTAGCACTGCACAGAAGCTGGTAAGAGGGTGGAGAAGTGTGGCTTATGGCAAGGTGGCACCTCCATTTTGAATGACTGCTGTCGTATAATCTGACCCTGATACATGTAAATTCCTCCAAGACGTCGCCTGACTTCACTATGTGCTTCAGCTGCTCCTGAAATACCACTTCGGACCCTGGAAAGGGGGAGAGGAGGAGAGGGGAAAGGGTCTGTGGCCATGGTGTGTGATGCAGCAGTGTGCACACAGTATGTATGTGCAAAAGGAGAAAAACATCACAGGAACCTCCTCTGTTCTCCTTCCTTTGGGTAATCTACACACATGGGTGAAAAGCAAAGGAATTTTCTAAGATTTGGCTCTGCTTACGGAAGTTTTGCAAAATGAAATACAGAGAATCTTTTACTATATTTGCAAGTAAACAGCAAGGCCTCTGGAGTTTTGCTGATGGTTTTTTTCCCTATTTTTCTTCAGTTGTACTGAAGCACACAGTAACATTAGAGGAGATGCTGCTGGTCTACCAGCAGAAATTTTGCTGCTTAACCTCTGCCTGGCCCATCTCTGCACAGGGATGCATGCTGAAGAGACTGATACAGAAAGCTGCCTGCCTCTTGGCCTCCCCATCCTACAGCACCATGGAGACCAGGTGCATGGAGGTTACCAAACAGTAGGAAAGATATTTTTGTCGTCTAACTCAAAGCATTTTGTCACCTTCCTCTTCACACAGAAATAGCAGCAGGTAGAAGAAACACATTTGTCAAAACAAGGATGGCTTGTTAAGGACTTGAGTACTTTTTATGCAGAAGGTTCCTAATTTGACACCCTATAACAGATGTCAAACACTACAAATTAGAATTTTGAATCTAGGAATCACTTTCTACACAGTTGAAAAAATTTAGCTACACCATAGAGTATCTTGCAAGCTCTTTGCTATTTCATTAGCTGTCCAGTAGCAACTTGGCATTCTGTGTAAAAACTCAGATATTACAATTTGATAACCCACAAATTATTCTCAATTTGTAAAAGAAAAACTCCAAGATGCACCCTTTACTAATTAAGCAACAAGAAATTCCCTGTTTTCTGCACCATTTTCTTGAATGATAGTCTGTCCAGTTTTGGTTTTTGTGCAGAATTTAACCTACAGTCTAAAGCTATTTTCCATTATTTTATTGCCATACTTTTCAAAGATATTCTGGTATGTATCAAAGATGCGATTTGTCTGAGATTATTGGAACAAAATTTTTTCTGTTTCATTGCACAGTTTTGAGACAAAATTCTTCCCACTCAGTTGCCTAAAATCAGGGTTCTGTTTTCCAGGGGTTCATAACCTCTACAGTGAATAGACACCATACGTTTGCAACACCTCAGAAAAGTCAGACCAATGTTATTTAATTTTCTAAATATTTACTTCTGTGTCTAACTTTAGGTATAAGCTGTGAACCTGTTGTCTCACAAAACATGTCTGAAATTCTCAAACATGTTCAGGTTTAGCCTAAGGCTATCACCCACTCTTTACTTAAAACCATTAAATGTATATGCTTTCCTTAGTTATGGGGAAACCAACACCAAGCGCTTCTGAGGCTGCCATCTTCATGGGTTACAGATTGTAACTCTGCCATTACCCTGGCTTTGCAATATTGAAATGGAGAATGAAGTTTTTTCCGGAAATTGTAAGATTGGATGTGGACAGCTCTGTTTCAAACCAAAAGGCTGAAAGGCTGAATCAGGAGCTCACAGAGCAGCACACGTGGCAGCACATGCGGTGCGTACGGACGCAGGGTGAGTACCTCAAACTGCAGAAGACTCCCTGGGGAGCCAGGGTGTTGGGTCATGAGCCATAGACAGGGCATTGTCTTGGGGGCCATGAGACCCCTTTGGTTCAGAACACAAAGCCATCCCTCCTCTGCTGCTGCGCTGCTGACTGATGGGCTGCGCCCGCCTTGCTGGAGTGATGCTTGTAAATTCCAGCTTGTGGAGTCTGTTTCAGTGATGCCCCATCGATCATTATTTCCATGATTTATAAGTGGCTGTTGGTGGCATGAGTAGTGCTCTATGAAAAGCTCTGCTCCACGGATGGGACCTAGTCAGCAAAAGCAATGGGTTCCTCCTGACGGTTCTGCTTGGAAAATCTTTAATTCAGCCAGATTTCCACCACCATCTACCTCCGAAATTAGACACATGTTTCCCAGGACTGTTTGTTACACCACACTGCAGATAGTGGCTATGGAATTTTATTAGCACAACTGAAAACAACCCACAAATATGAAAAATGAAACCTGGGCAATTTTATTGTTTCCAGTCATTTGAAGCCAAACTTTCACACAGTAGAATAAGACTCAACAACAAAAATCCAAAAATCTCGATAAGAGACTAATCAAAATGATACAGATTGGTCTGTGTATGCTCCTTTTAGTTCACATATAGTTTTCCTATCAGAACATAATGATTATGGGAAACCACCACACAATGCAATTATGTTACATCAAATGATTCAATACAGTAAGGTAAGCATTTTCTGGATTTGATAATGGATTTGGCTTTATGTTTCTGCTGTAATGATAAGAAGTTTTCTTGATGTTCATGACACAACTTTTTTAGGCAAATACTTTGTAAAAAACATCCTTGATGACATGAATACAATTAGGGATCCGCCACGACAGTCACAAGTTGTGTTACCGAGCCACACTGAAATTGATCTTAATTGATGCTTTCTGTATGAAAGAGAAAAATGACTGAATTCTGCATTCACAGTGAGAAAGAAAATCAAAAGCACCTAATCATAGTATAACCGAGTTAATTGGAAGAAAAAACAACTTTTGAAACACAGAAAGAACTAAATTATTCCATTTTTTTCTCCCTCGGCACTGTTACACTTTCCCTCCTAATCTATCCTGTGGTTTTTCTGACTGGAAGCATTTGTAAGCCAGTATCCGGCGTACCTGTAGGTGGAAAATACTTATTTTGAAAAGAGAAAAATCCAGCCTTGACCCAACTGAACCGAGCAGCAAAATTTGATTTAATTCAGAGTGAAGACAAAGGGAGCATCCCCAATACAGCCCTGAGCTTATTTTTGTCTTTTGGGCTCCACTCCTCACCATTTCCAGCAGCACACATGTCCCAGCAGGTCCAGCTTCTCCTGGGGACCTGCACCAGCTTCTGCTCACGACCAATAATTGAAGAATATTTGCTGACAGAGAAATCTTCTTCCAACCAGTGTGTTGGCCAGTGTTACACGTATGAGGCTATCTAAAATACATAAGCTTATTTACCATAATTTTATGTGTATATTTACACATCAAAATATGATTGCTTTCTTGACCTCTGTGGCATAATATAAATGTAAGATACGCACTTTAAGTGACCTTTTACTGTTTTTCTTCTCTTTCCTTTCTATACTCCTTTGTCTGTTTAGCAGGGACTTCTTGATTTACTTTCCTTTTTCCGTTCAATATTTGTTTTTCTACACACTTCACAAGTGCCACAGCATCTACAGTTCATTGTATTTGATCAACTTAGATCACATATACATAGTGAAGTCCCTGAAACACACAGGCACTGCAAGACGAGTTAAAGAGGTCGTGCAAGCTCTTCAAATCACATTTTATGAAACTAGCAGAAAAGTCAGTGGGTAATAAAAGGCAGTCAAGCCACAGATCCCGCAGAAAGTGAGTGATACAAGGCAGCAGGTTGACCACTGTTTGTTGCCTGCCAGCTAAATAAAATGGGATGCAACTTACTACTTACTGGCTTTTCTGCTGGTTTGGTAAGACATAATTCACTTTTTGGGTGGTGAGGCTGTGATCTCCTTCAACTGTAACATTCCCTTTGCTCTCACTGAATCTGTCCCTTCCCGTCTCTCTCAGACACTCACATGCTAAAGGGGAAATGTTGAGGGCCAGTTCCCACATTGGTATTGTTACAGGTTTGCATCACAAGGTTTTAGTAGCAGGGGGGCTATAGGGGTGGCTTCTGTGAGAAGCTTCCCCCATGTCTGATAAAACCAGTGCTAGCTGGCTCTAAGATGGATCTGTCGCTGGCCAAGGCCAAGCCAATCAGCAACAGTGGTAGTGCCTCTGTGATAACATATTTTAGAAGGGGAAGAAAAAACTGCAGTGAAACAGCAGTCGAGAGAGAGGAGTGAGACAAAGTGAGAGAAACAACTCTGCAGACACCAAGGTCAGTGAAGAAGGAGGGGGAGGAGATGCTCGAGATGCTGGAGCAGAGACTCTTCCCTTGCAGCTCGTGATGAAGACCATGGTGAGGCCGGTTGTCCCCCTGCAGCCCATAGAGGTCCACAGTGGAGCAGATATCCACCTGTAGCCCATGGAAGGGACCCCATGCCAGAGCAGGTGGATGCCTGAAGGAATCTGTGACACTGTGGGGAGACCACACTGGAGCAGGCTCCTGCCAAGACCTGTAGACCCATGGAGAGAGGAGCCCATGCTGGAGCAGGTTTACTGGCAGGACTTGTGACCCCGTGGGGGACCCATGCTGGACAAGTCTGTTCCTGAAGGACTGCACCCTGTGGAAGGGACCCACAATGGGCAGTTCATGAAGAGTTGCAGCCCATGGGAAGGGCTCACATCAGAGAAGTTTGTGGAGAACTGTCTCCTGTGAGAGGGACCTCACGCTGGAGCAGGGGCAGAGTGTGAGGAGTCCTTCCCCTGAGGAGGAAGAAGCGGCAGAGACAAGGTGTGATGAACTGACCGTAACCCCCATTCCCTGTCCCCCTGCGCCGCTCGGGGGGAGGAGGCAGAGAAACAGGAGTGAAGTTGAGCAGGAAGAAGGGAGGGGAGGGGTGAAGGTGTTTAAGATCTGGTTTCTCATTATCCTACTCTGATTTGATTGGTGATAAATTAAACCTTCCTTTTCCCCCCAAGTTCAGTCTGTTTTGTCCGTGACAGTAACTGGTGAGTGATCTCTCCCTGTCCTTGTCTCGACCCTTGAGACTTTCATCATATTTCCTCTTCCCTGCCCAGCTGAGGAGGGGGAGTGATAGAGCAGTGTTGGTGGGCACCTGGCATGTATCCAGGCCAAACCCAAACATGTATGTAAACAGAAAGCAAAACCCTTTTTTTTTTTCTGAGTTAGGAGAACAAAGAGCCAGCAACTGCCCAAGCTTACAACTGTGCCAAACTCAAACACACATTTCTAGGCAAAAAGCGCTGCTCTGGGGGAGGACGTTGTTTCCCACAGTGACTACAGCACCTGTTATGTCTGCAGTGTGTAAACAACAAATGGGAACATCTCCTGACATCTAGTTCAAGCTCCAGACATCACAAAGTGAATCCAGGTAACTGCGCTTTGGGCAAGAAAGAGGGCTAGGTGGATTACACACAGATGTAAAAGCAGATTTTTAAGAACAATTAATCCCTGGTACAATTATTCCATATGCAGCAGCCAGGAAGACTCATGGTGTCTGATTTTGTGTACATGGAGTGGTGCTTGTGTTTGCAAACTGGGACAAGTGCAGAAAGCTAGACTTGCCTATTCTCAGCCCCAATAGAACAAAACACCAGATATCCAAAATCTGCAAGTCCTCCAAGTACCAGGGACTTCAGAGGACAGGTGACCTCGGAGGCTGGAAAGCCTTGCTGTACCTCCCTGTCCTCACAGCTCCACAGATCTTCTGTGCAAGAAGGAGCAGGGCCAGGCGGTGGCTGGATGAGACATAGGACTTTCTGGTGAATTAGCAGTAAGTCAGAATCATCACAACTGAAAAACATGGCATTTTCAGTCTGAAAGACCAAAATCACTTTGAGTAAAAAAGTGTATTTGGTGACAACACTACATTTACAATTAATGGGAAATTTACCCTACATTCAAAAGTCAAACTGTGTACCAGAAATCCATATACTCAGAAATACTTGACAAAAAGTAGCTGTTCTCCCAAATCATGAATCAGAACTCCCAAACCTAACAAAATGAGCCAAGATGGAATTGATAGCTATCATGGTGAATGCAATCCCACTCACAGAATTCAACACGGAGAAGAAATTTAGCCCCTAGGAAAAGATTCTATTTATTACTTGTTTGCAGCTCCCCAGCTGATTGACTCCCAGCTGTACACGAGCTAAACATCAGGGGATTAGCTCTGCTTTGATACAGACTAATCAGCCTATTTGGTCTTTGAGCTGTCTCTCATATCTTCACATTTCCTTAGAAACATGTGATATTATTTCACTGCTGCATCAATGATCTCTAAAAATGGCAGTTAAATCAAATATTGCATGGACTGTGAAAGAAACCTGTTGAATAATAAACACGTAAGAAGCACCTTCTCTGCTTTGTATTTAACTGACTAAAAGCTGTTTAATAGCATCCTAGTAGAGACTACAAGGATCACTAGCATCACTACATATATACTATATCTTAATGTGCTGCTCACAACACAAAGAAATTTCTTAGGCTGAATTGTCATAGGCTGCAGTAGTTGACATTGCCAGGAACTGCTCGTAGGATGAGGAACTAGTCAGGCCGATGAGGAAATATCCTAGCTGATTATTTCCTGCTGTGACTTCACTTTCACTGAGATGATACAAGTATTTTGGCTGGTTTTCCAGAAAGTCAAGTGCATCAATCAGAGTCTTATTTTATATATATTTCTGAATGTAATAATGTAACATATTCACAGTGACTTAGAGGGACTGCCAACACAGAACTCGAGTTCTCCTCCATTTACAGGTGGTATCAGCTTGTATAGAATGAAAATATCAGCCACATATCAGCAGTTAGTGCAGGTTTACAAAAATCCAGGCCACTGCATGTAAGTTCACTCTGGTGGTACACGCATACATGCACGCACACAGAGACCCCGATCAGGCACCGTATGGCCCCATCCTTTGACACACCACAGACACTTCAGTTTTGTTCCTGACACAGCACAGTAAACCCATGGCCATCTCAATCATAGTCCACTCAAATGCTAGCAAAAAAGAAAACAGAAAACAGAAAGCCATACAAGCAGGGCCAAAAAGGAAGACTCCTTAATTTGATAGCTGAACATGATCTCTCCTGTATGGATTTCTTCCACGTGTACGTACCAGCCACTGCAGCATGGAGGCATTAGTATTCTTCTGCAGAAAAATTGCTGCTAAATTGTCTCTTGCTTCCCATTCTGGAACTGTACTTGTAAATACAAGTTGGGGGGTTATTAGTTTGTTTGCTTTTCTTACACGTGCTGCCACTGTGTCACGCACTGACAGTCTTGCCCCAAAAGTTAATTAAATGTTCAATATGTATTACAGCTTCCTTCCATTAGCATTCATTTGCAGGAGCCTGGGACACCTCACCCATTAAGTTCAGATACATGTAATTTGTTCTTAATGTATGCTCATTATTTGCTCTGAAAATGTGAAAGAGATTTCTACACAAGCCTTTTATTCAATATCATTTCATGCATAGCCAAACAGGTAGTATAAATAGCATCGGTTCTATTTTTGAATCGTTGCATCATGAGGGTTAGGGTTCCAGGCATTTGTGCTGTTACAATGAAATCTGAAAATCCATGCCACCAGCAGATGATTTGAAAGCATACATTTAATGGTAAGCTGTCAAATATATGCCAAGTGTTGCTTTAAAAAGAATTCTTCAGGAAAGATCCAAATCCATCTAACTCTCATCTTTGACCTTCTTACTTCCAAACCAAAATTTCAGTAATATTTTCTTAAGCAATGATAGATACTTTATTAAATATAGTAATTAATATTTTTGCCATAAAACTGCAGCCAGTTATTTAAAAATTACAATAATTTAGTAATTATAATAATTTAACAATGGAAGATATATATAATTCTTACTTCAAGAATCAGACAGAAACATTATTCCAGGGAAGAAAAACATTTCTTCTCACCTATCTTATGCTCTATCTGATTTCAGTGATTTCCTAGCAGTGAACACTGGCTAACAGTCCTTTGCTAAGAATAAATCAATGAATCTCCTTAATTAACTAGTAATTCCTGTTGTAAATTAAGGCTGCTACATCCGCATATTCTATAGAGCAACAGCCAAAAAATTAATGTTCTTGTCCTTACCAGCAGTCTCATTCAGAAAAAAAGCAAGGTGCACATTAAACAGAATTTCTCCCTATCTTCGTTGGCTTCACTACCACTAGGTGGTGGAGGCAGTCCTGCTGTAATTTTTCAGACCAGTGTTCATGAGCCTTCTGCTTCTACAGCATGAACATCAACCACATAATACGAACAATGGACACAGAATCACTTTTCTTGTGAAAAGATCCCAAGTTTTCTTGTGATGGATCCCAAGTTTCCATCCTTGCCAAGAAAGTTCAGGACAATCAATACACAAAGCTTGGTCTAATTTTAGTTACTACTTTGGGCAGCAGAGATGCAAGACTGAAGAGAACATTAGTCCACCTTTTTTTTTTCTATTTTTACAAAAGGGATGGAGCTGTCGATTTTTAATATATGAGAAGAACATTTTTATGGTCTGAATACACCAACCCTTCCATTTACACCTGTCTGGAGTGTTACTTTCAAAGGAAAATCAGTTTGATAGGTGCAGAAATAACATAAGTTTCAAACTGACAATTAAAAGGGTCATAAAAAAAGCTAAAAGTTAAGCAGATAGCTACAAATACTTCTTGGAATTTCTTTTCACCTGTAAGTTTCCAATCATTTCAGTGCTCATAAAGGTGCCAAAATGGCAGTCTTTACTTTTAGACCCCTCTGTGTCTGAAGACATGCAATGCATGCATGACTTGCAATGCAGAAATGCAGCGCAGAAATAGAGGAAGTTATCACCAGGAGGAGAATACACCAGCCTTAGGATGAGAGAGAAATCATCTGCTGACAGTTCAGAAATGCTAACTGTGAGGTTGGTTTTTGAGGCACAGACAGCTGAAGCATTTGGAAGAGTGAGAAGCTACCAATTTCTTTTAAAGGAATGAGCAGTAGTAAGGCTACTTATAACATAAGATCGTACTTAAAAACATAAGATATTAAAAAGTGACAGGTATGCATCACACTGCATTTCTCCAGAAATCCCTTTTTGGAACCCAGAAATTCTTTTGTATCAGCATGACTGAAATAGCCTTATCCAGTATGGCCAAGCTGAATTTTCTGACCAAAAGAAAACCCAACCAGCTGTTCTAAGAGTTATTTCTGAAACTTTGTGAACTCTTTATGGATTTTTTTACTCCTGATTGTATAAAATTTCACTAGGTAGGAAAAATGAATTCAGAATGAGAGGACAGCTTTCTATTTTAAGCATTAAGAAGGCACCAGACCCACTAATGTCTTCTTAATGAGTGATATTCCCGGGTTTTTATCTAGGGTATGAGTGTAGAACAGGACCCACAAAGATGAATGAACTCCCAGCAGCTGTCCCAGAGATACTTCAGTCTAAAATGGCTTAGCTGGGACATACTCAGGTATCAGTCAGGTTACTGAGAGATCACGCCCTGTTTCAAGCTTCACCTGGCATACCGCATAGGGTAGGATGTGGACGGGTGTCTGTGAGAGAAATGAAAGTTGGCTGGAGAGGAGCAGGGTGCGGCATGGCCTCCTCTGGCTGCACTGTAACAACCTCACTCACTTCAGTAGGAGCTTTTTTCCAGCTGCTTTGTTTTCTCTGTGATTACATGTGTGAGCAACTAGAATTTATGAGTTCACGCAGGTCAAACGGAAGGCTAAAATTTTTCATACAAAGAAAATGACAGGAGAGGGAGTCAAGCGAAAGGTCAAGTCAAAGGCTGTGAGAAATTAAATACAGATGAGTCAATTGCCCGCATGTGGACACATCCCAACAACAAAATGCTTCTGCACTGTAATGTCTTCACTAAATTTTTCATTTCCCTGACTGAAACATTTTAGGGCCATTAACATGATTCCTCTAATAGTGCAGACATGCTTTTTATGCAGGGATGCCTCTGGAGATGCAATAACTGGAGGAATATTCCTCTCTATCAGGAGAACTGTCAGAGGAAATTACTCTAATACGTGTACACAGAGCTCCTCCAGAAAAGGAAAGCTGCTCCATTATGGGGAGATGAATGGAAGCCCAAGGATGATGTAGGCTGTGGTTATTCCCTTTCGTTTCTTGCTTGAAGCACTTTTAGATTATGTTAAGAGATCTTAAGCACTAGAAGTAAATGAGAGCTTCCATTTACTTTTCTGGTAATTTAATGTTTGGCAAACTGGAAAATATACAGATTAATAGATCTGTCAGGCTCAGAAACATCTGGTTTAGCAAATTAGTGAGTCTGCATGAAAAAGACAGAAAACTGTAATGCCGTGACAAGCTTTTTTTCCCTGGCAGGCTACACACATGATAGCTGAGCGTCCTGTCCCTCCTCACCAATAGGGTTTTAGGGGTTAAGCAACACCAGGGGTAAAGCTCTCACCAGTAAGAGACTTTCTACCAACACCAGTGATTTCTCTGGTCTTAGCATCTGCTAAGGACTGCACCCTGCTCTGCTAAACTGCTGGGGGAACTTTCCATTGACTTTAATGACAGTTCAGTCAGTCCACAGCTGAAAAAAAAGGTTAAAAAATATATACAGGAAGCAGAAATTCTCTGAGAGAAGGTGTGATACATAACTCTGGATGAATAAATTCTCCTGAAGCTGTCCCAAGAAGATCAAAACAACTTTTAGAAAATTCTTTTTAAGTTAAGACAGAAACTGTTCACCAATGCCTTTTATATTGACAATTTGCAGCACATTCCAAAGCCTGGAAAAGCAAGGAGCAAGACCCAGAAAGACTGCAATGAGTAGTTTTCTTGATGAAGATTCACAGGTGGACTGACAGACGGTGGTACAGGGGAGGCTGGGAGGACCCTGGGCAATATCGGCAGCATTGTGATGAACTGCAGACCTGCCGCGTCTCTTACACAAACGCATTTTCCTCATGTTGATGGGATGCCCATTTTCCTCCCACCTCAGGCTCGCTGTCTCCTCTGCCTCACACATTTTCAGGGCAGCTCCCTCTCAGCCTGGGACAGTAGAGGCAGCAGGCTAGAGACCGGCTCTATTGGGCATGCAGGGCAGAAGCTACTCACTGCGCTGAAGCAGGAGCTCCAAGGAGTGCCCAGCCCAGAAGTGTGCTCCCACCATGACCCATAAGTAGAGATGTCTCTGCTGTCACTTAATTTACTGCTCACAGTTGCACTCTGAAGAGAAGAAAGGTGAAAAGCCTGAGACTGGATCAAACCCAGAACCTTCCCTTTCAAAGCCTTAGGGTGGCAAGAAGCAAGCATCCCTGGAAAGGTCGAGTCCATAATTGTAGAAGACATGCAGGAGGAGCATTACACAGGCCTCAGACAGGCGCAAAGGACAATGTGAAACCCATTGTCCTATTCTAAAACACTTAAGATGCTTTGGTGAATGATACAAATGTGTTTTGCATCATGGTAGTACATCTCTCCAACCTATTCTTTGGAGCTGTTGGCACATTTAAATATTTATTATGAACTAACATGACATTTCATTGAGGTAAACACAGCATCTAACAGACAGGAAGACAGTTACTCCAGTGCATCGCAGAACTATTAAAAGTACAAGGTCTGGAAAGGGATCCTCCTCACTTACTCGTAAGCTTGCAGGCCATGGAGAGGCAGCAGGTTATCTCTTGGTGAGCAGGAGCCAGTCTGGTCTGCTCGCTTCATCCCACCACCTCAAGTTCAAGTCCCAAACTACCCGAAATACCAGGAAAGATTACTCTGATTATCACTGGTGACCGAAATTACTTTTAGAAACAGAGAATGTCTTTTAGTGACCTCGTTAAAAAAAAAAAAAAAAAAGATAAAAAAGGAGATAAAGCTGATGCGTAGGTTAGGTCTGCACTGTGCAGAGATACCCTAAGGCAGTGTCTGCACTTTATCAGCTTCCACTGACTCAGTATGTTTATACTTTTTATCTATTTGTTTTATAGTACCTGAGATATTTGTTTCTAACAGCAGCATTTTTATATCAAAATGTTAATTTCGGTATATAGGAACTGAGCTTTAAATTATACAAGTACAAAGAAGGGAAAAATATCCTGAGAAAGACAAACACAAGCGATACACGGAGGACAGCAGATTACATTTGTATAACGATTAACCATCTCCACAGTGCCTGGGAGAGCAAAGCAAGACCTCCATGCCTACAGAGCTAAGTGACTACAGGTGTGAGGTGAAGGCATGTTGTCCACGTATTACAATCCAAATGGCAATCAAGCCAGACAGAATATTAGAGATATAAAGGGAGATGAAACAACATAATTTAAAACCCAAGAAAAATATACTTTACTGGGTCACATAAATATCAAAGCAGATTGATTGCGAGGGAACTAGAATATTAACAAGCCAAGCAAGCAAGTTCACTGTCTGCTCTAAACAGACATAACTGCAGGTCAGCATGCAAATGCCTTCCATTATTTATACAGTCCCAGACAGTTATAGGATATTGCATACTGCATAGAATATTAGCTAAGCCATGATCGTTCAGAAGAAATGAACAAAAAACACCCTCTAAATTTTAACTCTGGTTGAAACCTGCAGAGTATGCCTGAGAAATGACAATAGACCGTTATTAATTTGACATAATGACACCACACATGCTCCAGATCCCCACCCAAGTTAGTTTGTGTCCAAAGTCTTTACACTGGCTAATTATCCCATTAGGAGTCAATAGAGGAGTGAATGACTGAGTAATGACTCCAAGATTTGGGCCATGCAGAGAGAGAATGGGTAAATAAAAAACAGCAATCAAAACCTCCAGCAAATGAACAGACTGATAAGGGTTTGGGTTGTTTTTTTTTCTTCTGTTATTTGTTATTGCTGTTACCTTGCAATTTTCCCAAAACAGTGGGAAGGAGGAAATTGTAGCAACATTCCTAGAAAGCTCAAAGAGAAATAAGTGTTAGCAGTAATTTCATGTGAGACCCTGTTTCCACCTTGGGCTGAATCAATGAATGGATAACAATCCCACGTGTTTTTTTCTTGTCTCTTGTTAAGAGAACTCCATGTATCCTAATAGCCTGAGACTTTCCAGTGAATAAAAGTAGGAGTAACATAGATTTTTTGTGCTTATTAAAGCTTCTACCAGCATTTCCATTCTGCCAGGTGAGACAAATAATTAAATTAACCCATTAATTTATGTATTATGTATGGAAGGTAGCATTGTAATGGCTTTCACATTTCCCAGTGGGACATCAGCTTCACAGTTTACAATGCAAGTACACAATTTTTCCTTGCAGTCATAATTCATCTCAAGACTTCTGCCTTCTGACTAATAGGGACAGGATCGCTATTCCCTTTACTGCTGTCACCACTCAGCCTTGGAAGGATTGGAAGTGTTCTGCAATCCTCACTGCCCAGTTAATCCAGCTGTTACTCAGACCTCATGTACTTATAGTACGCATGGGAAAGCCCCTTACATGAGACTCAAAGTGCTTTAAACCCTTCTCAGCTTGCAATGCTGCTGTAGCTCAAGCCAGATCATGGTAACTTTGAAGCGAAACCGAAAGCAAATTCAGCAAAAGCCTGAAAACAAGAAAAAAAAGTCCTATGCTTTTAAAATTATTCAGGAAATAAATCTCAAATTAATTTTTTGCTTTTGTTTGTGGAAACCCTGATCCTTTTTACATCTCTTTGCTATGGAGTGACCTAAAAGGCTGGACATTGTGCTCACAGGATGATTACATCATCATTCCTTCATTTTTCTTTCACTGTAGTGTAGCTGGTGGCACATGATGCTCTGCAGCCCCTTCTGGACTAGACTCTTTGTGTGTAGCTACCTATGATTGAGAGCGCAGGGACTCAGCTAATTTCCTCACTTGCTGTGTTACCAACTTTTAAGAATTCCTCAAATTAGAGAGCTTGAAGAATAATACAAAGTAAAATACAATACGTTGAAAGTCTTGTGTTCTTTCCAGTGGCAAAGAAAGCCTGATAATGACAAAGTTGAAAAGTGGTGATCATGAAAATGAAACCTCAACTTCAAATATATGAATTCTGTTTCATTTAATGAAAGTGGGAGAAAAAAAGGGCAGGGGCAACATGAGAACTTCAAAGCTAATAATGTAACTTCCAATGGAAAAATCTAGATGGAAGGAGGGATGAAACTTTTTGCAGAAGTTTTCGGTAAAAAAAACCCCATATTTTACATTAACAGAACATTTTCAGAATAAGATTCCAGGTCTCATCAGAAAGGGTCTTCTGCCCTTCAAATTGGGAAAGGCAGTCAATATCCTTCTGGTATTATTATTGCTATTGCTGCTCCTTAAGTCACAAGGGCAGCAATAACAGCACCAGCATTAGGATCCCACAAAGCAGTAGGGGCCAGCACTCATTGATTTCGGGAGCAATAAGGCTCATTGATTTTACTGTTTGATACGACTAAAAGCAAAAGAGAAATCCTCTTCAAGGAAGATCTATCATGTGTATTCTATGAATACATAAACAAAAAAGGCCCTTTGGAAATATATCAATATGCTACAACAGCCAGAGAAAATACAACATGGTTTGAGCATGGTGCTGAAGTACAACCAAGGATGAGCAGTAGCCTCTCAGGACACTTCTCACCACAATCACATCTTCCATCTACTAGAAGAGATGGCAGTGTAGCTATGCAAAAGGGCAAAAGTAAGACATCATCACAAGGTCTTCTGGATTATCTGTATCTATTGCAGAAGGATCTGGACAGACTGGATCAATGGGCCGAGGCCAACTGTATGAGGTTCAACAAGGCCAAATGCCAGGTCCTGCACTTCGGTCACAACAACCCATGCAATGATACAGGCTTGGGGGAGAGTGGCTGGAAAGCTGCCTGGTGGAAAAGAAATCTTGGGGTGTTGGTCGACAGCCAGCTGAATATGAGCCAGCAGTGTGCCCAGGTGGCCAAGAAGGCCAACAGCATCCTGGCTTGTATCAGGAATAGTGTGGCCAGCAGGAGTAGGGA